>Ga0265316_10000711_pt1 | contig 36711 bp, 23 predicted proteins | sample 4522metaG_FD_202092 | JGI IMG/M metagenome (GOLD analysis project Ga0265316, IMG submission 202092) | Rhizosphere microbial communities from Carex aquatilis grown in University of Washington, Seatle, WA, United States - 4-5-22 metaG | ecosystem: Host-associated > Plants > Roots > Rhizosphere >...
AGCGTTTCTATTTTTAGTAAAGAAACTATAAGTGAGCTATTTACAAACTTGTCAAAGAACATTAAAAATAATATGTCGTATAATCAATTGAATTTGTTTAACTTATAACGCAATACGAGTGATTAAATATATATAATTTTTAATATTACTAATTAACTAAAGATTGTTCTTGATTTATAGATTTCAATTTAAATTATTACCATAAAATATCTTAAAAGTCGCATTACAAAATGCAATTTTTCTTTATTCCCTATTTTTTGTGTCTATAAATATTGTTGTTGGACCATCATTTATTAGTTCTATTTGCATATATGCTCCAAAAATTCCAGTTTTAACTGATTCTCCAAAATCTTTTTCAATCTGAATAATAAAATTTTCATAAATTTTGAAAGCAATTTCATATTTTGCAGCCTTTGAATAAAATGGCCTGTTTCCTTTTTTCGTGCTAGCAAGCAAAGTAAATTGACTAACAATCATTATTTGACCATGACTTTCTAGAATATTTTTGTTCATAACTCCATTATTGTCATCAAAAATTCTCAATAAAACAATTTTTTTGCTTAGCCACAATATATCTTCCTTTTTATCGCTTTCTTCTATGGCAAGCAAAACTAATAATCCTTTATCAATTTCACTTTCTATTTCATTATTAATAATAAGTCTCGCTTTAGTTACTCTTTGTATTAATACTCTCATTTTGGTATTTTTGTCGGAATATTATTTTGATTTTTTTTTAAAGTTATAACACTTATCATTTTTTTGATATTATGAAAATTTTAAAAAGAATTGCTTATAAAATATTTGGATTTTTATTGGTGCTAATTTTAATAATATTCATAATATTAAACTATTTTGAAAAAGACTTATATATATATATATTAGAAAAAATTCAAAAAAATATTAATACAGAAATTTCATTTCAAAAAACAAAGCTATCATTATTCAGATATTTTCCAAATGCTGCTGTTACCTTTTATAAAGTAAGTATAAACATAAATAAAAGGTCTTCTCAAATTAAAATTGATAGCATCAACAATCATAATAGCATTTCAATAGATGAACTTACAATCAAAATTAATTTTTTACAACTTTTTAAAAATCCAATAGTTATTAGTGGTGTAGAATTAAAAAATGGGTCTATATTACTTTTGGAAGATAAATTTGGAAATAATAACTTTCAACTTGAAAGTAATCTTTCAAAAAATTCTGGTAGTTTACTTTTTCAAGTTTGTAAAATTTCAATGCATAATATAAATTTCAAATATCTAAATGAAAAATCATTTTTATTTATTAATACTCATATAAATTCCTTAAATATAAGCGGAGTACTTCAAAAAAATTATTCAAATTTCAAAACTATTGCATCGTTAACAAATATTTCAATTTTATCTAAAAGTTCCTCATTAATATTGAATTTTTCTTCTAATATTTCATTTTATTTAGTCTCAAAACATGAATGTATTACATTTAAAGATGGTGAAGTACTTGCTAATAATGAAATGTTTAAATTTAAAGGAAACTTTTTTCTTAAAAATTCAAAAAGATTTAATTTTGTAATTCAGGCGCAATCTCTAAAATTTAAAAATGTTAATCAGTTTAATTTTCACCTCCCTAAGGATTTATTAATCTTGGGTGGTAAGATTTCAATATTTCTCAATCTTTACGGAGACTATACAAATTATTCAGTTATTAACTTCAATGCATTATCTATTATTAAAAATCTTTCTATAGAATATAAAAAATATCCACTACAAGATATTAATGGTAAACTACTCATAAACGGTAGATATAATAAAAAATTGGATGCTTCTTTCATTGCTACATCTCTCTATGGAAATTATTATAATTCTATCTTTACTTTACCTTACATAAAATATAATACCATAAGTGATTCTTTAAATGGAACTGGCTCAATAAATATTAAATGTAAAGATTTGAATAATATTATAAATGATACTGTTATTCTTATAAGAAAAGGTGAGATTAATATGTCATTTATTTTAAATTCTTATATAAATGAAAAATTCAAATTTGATCCTTTAAAAATTTTTGAAAATTCACATCTTATAGTAAATGATTTGAATTGCTCAATTTTAAAAGATAATTATATCATTTCAAATTTTAATGGAGATATTTTTATTGTAAATAATATTTTACATTTTAATCATTTATTTGCTAATATTAATAATAACAATATAACATTTGAAGGTTCTATTTTGAATTACCAGGCTTTAGGTAATAATTTGTTAGGAAAATTAGAAATAATTGGAGAATTAAAAAGCAAATATTTTAATGTAAACAATTTTATAATAAACAGTGCATCAGATAAAAATAATAATTCATTTGAATATAAAAATTTGTCAATTATAGTTAAATTAAATATTGATTTGGATAATATATTTTTTAATAATTGTAAATTAAGTAATTATCATTCGTCATTTCAATATTCAAATAAATGCTTAATATTAAAGAATATAAGTACAAATTTTTGTGAAGGTAAAATAGCAAATGGCAATATAGATATGAATTTTTATCCCAATTCAGTAAATTTAACTTCAAATTGTGAATTCAAAGATATTAATATCAAAATGCTTTTCACAATATTTGATGATTTCGGCCAGAAGGAAATAACATCAAAAAATATAAAAGGTCAACTTAATGGAAATACTAATTTTAAATTATTATGGAAAAAAAATACTTTTTCAAGAAACGATTTTCAAGGGTTCATTGATTTCGATATTTTGAAAGGTGAATTAAATGGATTTCAGCCTATTTACAAATTGTCAAAATTTATCGAATTGTCAGAACTTAATAATATCAAATTTAAAAAAATTTCAAATAAAATTTCAGTAAACAATAATTTTGTAAGCATTCCTTTTATGAATTTAAATTCGTCCGCTATTAATTTTTCATTGTCAGGTTCTCATTCATTAGATAATAAATATGAGTATCATTTTAAAGTAATACTTTCAAATTTATTAATTAGTAAGAAGCAAAACAAAAGTTTATTTTTAACTGAAAATGATACTTTAAGAGTAATATATATAAAATTAAACGGAGATAGTAATTCCTACAAATTTAGTTATGATAATAAATTTGCCTCAAAAGCATTCAATGATAAAATAAGAATTGAAAAAAGTAAATTCAAAAACCTGTTTAATGAAGAATTTGGTATATTTAAAGGTGATAGCACATTAATAAAAAATGACAAGCAAATTAAAAATAATTCAGAAATTGAATCTGAATACATCAAATCAAATTTCAAGCCAAATAAAATCGAAATAAAACATAAACCAAATAGAAGTAGCAGCAAAATTGAATGGAAAGATGAATAGTAAACATAATTAAAAATATAAACTTGACTATTTATAATAAAAAACAGTGGTGGAAATTTGCTCTATTACTTGTTGCAATAGCAATTGGGATATCGTCTCTTTACTATACAAGCATACTTGTTAAAAAACTTTCCTATGAAGAAAGGAAAAAAGTGCAATTATGGGCTGAGGCTACCAGACAATTGGGTGAAGCTGATATTTCCGAAAAAGATTTTGGTTTTTTGCTTCAAGTAGTTCAAAATAATCGAACAGTGCCTGTTATACTGACAGACTCGTTGGATAATATTCTTTCCTATAGAAATCTGGATTCAATTAAAGCAAAAAATTTAGTTTATATAAAAGAACAATTATTAATAATGAAAAAAGAAAATGGGCCAATTATTATAAATATTGGAAAAAATAATAAGAACTATATTTATTATCAAGGATCATACTTGCTTCAAAGATTGACTTATTACCCCTATATTCAAATTGGAGTTATTCTTCTTTTTATATTTGTTGCTTATCTTGCTTTCAGTTCATCACGGAAAGCTGAACAAAACCAAGTCTGGGTGGGTTTAACTAAAGAAACCGCTCATCAGCTTGGAACACCTACTTCATCTTTAATGGCCTGGATTGAATTAATTAAAGATAAGTTCAATGATATAGAATTAATTAATGAGTTGGAAAAAGATGTAAAACGTCTAGAAGTTATAACTGATCGTTTTTCAAAAATTGGATCAAATCCAACTCTCAAACCTACTAATTTAGTGGAAACTATTCAATCTGCCATTGGCTATTTAAGAAGTCGTACTTCTGATAATATAAACTTTTCATTTCTATATCCTGATAAAGCATTTATTCTCCCTTTAAACCGTTCGCTTTTCGAATGGGTTATTGAAAATCTATGTAAAAATGCCGTTGATTCGATCTCAAGCATTGGTAATATAATTATTGAATTAAAAGAAATTAAAAATAAAGTAATTATAGATATCACTGATACTGGAAAGGGGATACCTAAATCAAAATTTAAAACTATTTTTAAACCAGGATATACAACTAAATCTAGAGGTTGGGGCTTAGGTCTTTCTCTAGCAAAAAGAATAATTGAAATTTATCATAAGGGTCGAATATTTGTTCTAAATTCTGAATCTGGAAAAGGATCCACGTTTCGAATTATTCTTAAATATTAGTTCGAAAAACATGAGTATTCTACGCAATGAAATTGAATTATTAGCACCAGTAGGTTCATTTGAAACTTTGATTGCAGCAATTCAAGGTAACGCTGATGCAGTCTATTTCGGTATTGGAGAATTAAATATGAGGTCAAAATCTACTATTAATTTTTCAATTGAAGATTTAAAATACATTGTAAAAATATGTGTCGAAAATAATGTTCGTTCTTATATCACTCTTAATTCTGTTATGTATGATGAAAATATTAATGAAATAAGGAAAATAATTGATGCTTGCAAAGATTTAGGCGTTAATGCAATTATTGCCTCCGACATCTCAGTTTTATCTTATGCATATTCAAAAGGTATGCAAGTGCATATTTCAACACAATTAAATGTCTCCAATATTGAAACGATAAAGTTTTTCTCAAAATTTGCTGATGTTTTTGTATTGGCGAGAGAATTAAGTCTCAAACAGATTAAATTCATTTATAATGAAATAATTAATCAAAAAATCACAGGTCCATCAGGAAAAAATGTAAAAATTGAAATATTTGCCCATGGAGCTCTTTGTATGGCTATTTCGGGAAAATGTTATCTAAGTTTACATGAATTCAATCATTCGGCAAATCGAGGAGAATGTTTTCAAGTATGTAGAAGAGCTTATAATGTTTACGATAAAGAAACAGGTTCAAATCTGGAAATTGATAATGAATATATTATGTCACCTAAGGATTTATGTACAATAAATTTCCTTGATAAAATAGTTGAATCTGGTGTAAAAATATTAAAAATTGAAGGAAGAGCGCGTTCTGCAGAATATGTAAAAACTGTTACTCAATGTTATGATGAAGCTCTAAATTTATACATTTTAGGTCTTTATAACGAAAACAAAAAATCAGAATTGATGTCTCGGTTATCTTCAGTTTATAACAGAGGCTTTTGGGATGGTTATTATTTGGGAAATAAAATGGGTGAATGGAATAATGTGCATGGTTCGAAAGCTACTAAAAAGAAGGTCTACATTGGAAAATGCCTTAATTATTTTACTAATATTAAAGTAGCTGAATTTATTATCGAAACTGGGACAATCAAAGCGGAAGATGAAATTCTTGTCATTGGACCAACTACCGGTGTTATTGAATCTGTTATAAAGGATATAAGGGTTAATTTGTTACCTATACAATCAGCCATAAAAGGTGAGAAATTTTCAATTTACTCTGAATGTCGTATTCGCAGGTCTGATAAACTTTATAAATTAATTCCAAATATAAATTAAATCAACATTAGTCCATGTTTTCTCTAACTTTAAGTGCAAGTTTATCAAGATTATTATTAATTATTTTTCTGGTATAATTAAGTTTTTTAAAGAATCCCATTTGCTAAAATCAATTTTCAAAAATTTCTGACAAATTCAGAAAAATTATTTGAAAATTTCTTTAGTGTACAAAAATTGCAGTTTAGTCAAAATACAGAAATTATAGCTTTAAATGCGCAACATATTATTATTGAGGATAAATCCCAATTTATAATTAATATAATGTCAACAATTAATAACAGTTTGCTTTTAAAATAGTATAAATAATATTTGCAAATAGAATAAGTACAATAATTGTGGTAAATGGGTAAACTTATTTATTTTGTCGACGATGATAAGATGATTCTAAACTTACTTGAATATACCTTTAAAAGCAGAGACAACTATGATGTTAAGACTTTTAGAAATGGTGAAGATTGCTTAATTGCCATGTCTGAAAAACCTGCTCTTATAGTTTTAGACCATTTTTTCATTATTAGCAATACTCAACTTTCTAAGGGTATAGATATTCTAAAAAAGATTAGAGAAGTAGATACCAAAGTGCCGGTTATAATGCTATCTGGTGAAAATAATGAAAATATTATCAATGAATATGCTAAAAATGGTGTGGATAAATTCATTATTAAAGATTCATATTTTATTGATTCATTAATTGAATCCATTGAAGATGTTTTTACTGAGTTGCAATAAACCAATTCAATTTTTCTTTACTTTTTTCTATTCTATAAATTCATATCTTTTCCTCAATATCTTTTCAAAAACTAAATTAATTTCACGTAAATTCGATTTTCCTTTTATTAGTTATTGATTCATATTACTTAATCCTAATTATTGATAATGTGTTTTCTTAGTTTATCAGGGTTTTTAATATAGGCTTAAGTATTAATAAATCTGAATTTTAATTACTTGGCTTAAATATCTAAATGAATATTTTAATATTAAATAGTTTTAATAAAGATTATACCATAACATTTTAATTTTAACTAAAATTCAATATTTCGGTAATATTATTTATTGTATAAAACCTAATTAATTGATAATAATGATCTAATATTTTGCACCATGAATTATGTTTTTGAAAATTTATATTTCATAATTTTTCTTATTCTTATAATTAGTGTTATCCTGATTGATCTTTTGATAATAGGTAAAAAGAAACATGAAATTTTTTTTAAAGAAAGCGTGATTTGGACATCAATTTGGATTTTCTTATCATTTTTATTTTTTATTTTTCTTTATCTCTATGGATACAAGATTCATAACATAGATAATATTGCAAGTCTTAAATCAAATTTTTTATTATTTTATCCACATTTATTAGTTGATCAATTAAGCTATTCTGATGCATTGAAGTTATATCAAAAAAATTTAGCAACAGATTACCTTACTGGTTATTTATTGGAATATTCTTTGTCAATTGATAATATATTTGTCATTTTAATTGTTTTAACTTCATTTTCTGTTAATCCAAAATATTACAAAACCGTGCTTTTTTGGGGAATATTAGGAGCTATTGTTTTGAGGTTTTTATTCATTTTTCTTGGCTCTACTCTTATAACAAAGTATCAATGGCTATTATATTTATTTGGAATTTTCCTATTGTATTCTGGAATGAAGATGTTTTTAAATCGAAATAGAAAAGAAAGATTGGAAGTCAAAGACCATATTTTGGTAAAGTTTTTAACAAAATACTTTAATATTTATCCCGAATATAGAAACCAAAAGTTTTGGTTATTCAGTAATGGGAAATTATTTATAACACCTTTATTAATAGTATTGATTCTAATTGAGTTTTCTGATTTGGTTTTTGCTTTTGATTCAATTCCTGCAATTTTTTCAATAACAAGAGATCCATATATTGTATTCTTCTCAAATATTTTTGCTATTTTAGGGTTAAGATCTCTATTTTTTGTACTAATCAAAATTTTAGAATATTTTCGCTTTTTGAAAATTGGAATTTCGGTAATCTTAGTATTTGTTGGATTTAAATTATTGCTGCATAATTATATAGATAAAACAGGATTTACCAATATATATTCACTCATTTTTATTCTGATTACATTATTTATTTGTGCAACATTATCAATAGTTCTACCTGCGAAGAACAAAGTATAATAATATAGAAATTTAAATAATTAGTAAATATAATTTAGACTATTTTATTGGTATTTAATATTTTGAAATTTATTCTACTTCTACTGAAAATAACTTAATTAATATCTTTTTTACAACTTCTATTTTAACAGGTTTTGTTATATAATCGTTCATTCCGCTAGCAATAGCATTTAATTTTTCATCTTTTGCAATATTTGCAGTCATTGCAATAATTGGGATTTCAATGTTGGTTTGTCTTAATTCAATTGTAGCCCTAATACCATCCATTTCGGGCATCATAATATCCATAAAAATAATGTCATATTTAGAATTTTTTACTTTCTCAATTACTTCAAGACCATTTTTTGCAAAATCAACTTCATAACCTATATTTTTAAACAATGTCTTTGCAACTTTCTGGTTAATATAGTTATCCTCAGCAACAAGGATTTTTAAATCACTTTTTATTTTATGAATTTTAAATTTTGATTTTTCTTCTTCTAATTTCAACGATATGAAGTTTTCGCACAGAAAATTATATATTTCAGAAATTTCAAAAGGGAACACCATATAATAGTCTATCCCATTTCGTTTACCTTTAACATAATTGCCTTGTTTATCATTTGTACTAATTAATATTATTACAAAATAATTCACAATTTTGGCATCATTCATTCTCGCAATTAATTTGAACCCATCAAAAGAGGTCGAATCCCTGATAATTAGTAATTTATATCTTTCCTCTTGACTTTTATTATTACTATTTTTTAAAAAGTCAATCGTATTTTTATTATAAATATACTGTTCAACTGGAACATTAAAAAAGGACAAAATTTCTTCAATTGTTTTTTCCTCAGATTTATTTTCACCAATTATTAATGTTTTTATTTGATTAAAACTATGTATGTTATTAATATCTAATTCTTTTTGCAATTTTTCATTTGAGTATACTTCGATAGTAAATATAAATTTTGTGCCAGGAAATTTTGGATTTACTGAAATAGTTGAAGGACTTTCCACAAATATTTCTCCATTCATCAATTCAACCAGTTGCTTTGAAATGGCAGTCCCTAAGCCCGTACCACCAAATTTACGAGTTGTACTATTATCTGCTTGAGTAAAGGATTGAAATATTAATGGTAATTTTTCTTTTGGTATACCTACACCTGTGTCTTCAACTATAAATTTTAAAGTAAGGTTTCTATTATACTCTTCAACCAATTCAACAATTACTCTAATTTCACCCTCATAAGTAAATTTTAAAGAGTTACCTACCAAATTAATAATAATCTGTCTTAACCTGAATGGATCTCCAATTATGTTGTTTGGAACATTAGGCTTGACTATACCACTAATTTTAATTTTCTTTTCTTCTGCTGATACCTTAAATAATTCAAGGGCAAAATTTATGTCTTCTCGAATTTTAAAAGGTATTTCCTCAAGTACCATTTTACCAGCTTCAATTTTAGAAATATCCAATATATCATTTAGAATATTAAGCAATAAATCTGCTGACTTTCTGATAATTTGTATTTGTTCAGTTTGTTCCGCCGAAAATTTTTGCTGGGCCAACGAGTCAGCCATACCAATAATTCCATTCATTGGAGTTCTGATTTCGTGACTCATTTTAGCCAGAAACTCTGATTTTGCCATATTAGCAGATATTTCCCGTTTTCTCGATTTTTCGATTGGAGTGACATCAATAAATGATTGTACTATTAATTCTTCTCCTCTCAATTTTAATGGGATATCTTTCTTAAAAATCACAATATCATTACCTTCTTTTTCATAATGAAGAAAATGAGTTGATTCAAAAGCTGCAGAGAATTCTGTATCGAGCAAAAGAGTTTTACCTAGGAAGAATCTATGGCTAATATCTTCACCAATAAGATTTTCATTATCATCTATCATTAAAATCTTTGCTGCAGCTTTATTTAAACTTTTTATTCTTTTTCCCTGGTCTATAATAATTATACCGATTGGGATCAATTCTATAATTTGCTTGAATGCATTCTCTGATTCTCTAAGTTTCTTTTCTTCAATAGCTCTACTTTTCACCATTTTAATAAAGTAAAATATTATAATAAGGAGCAAAGAAATATTAATAGCAATCACCCAGATACCTAAAATAATAAATTGATGCAAAATATTTTGATTTTTAAAATTTACAATAATTGCCAATTTTGTTTTAAGAAAAACAAAGGAATCATATGAACTAATGTATTCTATTTTTGTAGACCCGTTTTCAATAACATTTGAAATTATGCCTTCTTTAGTGTCATTTATCTGTTTAACAATATTATTTAAAGTATTGTGGTTGATTTTTAAATTTGAATATGGATTATAAATAATACTCCCTTTACTATCTAAAACTAGTTGCCATAAACTCTCGTCAATTAAATTGGATTCTAATTGTTTTTTAAAAAAACTGTATAAATCTACATTTATAATTATGTTTCCAATTACCTCATTATTTTTGAAAACTGGCATAATATATGCCTGTTCTGAACCTAACAATATTGTTTTCTCTTTTTGATTCAGTTTTATTTGTTTTCTTGAAATGTAAATATCATTTAGAAAGTTATCTGTTTTATCTTTATACAAGCTAAATACGTTCTGATAATTGTCTTCAATAAGTATACTGGTAATTAATGAAGGATATTTCGAATAAAAGATCTCTAATTTTATGAAAATCTCTTTGTAATTTTCGGGTTTAAATATATTTACAACATTATCTGAATAAAGAATATAATTAATATTGTTTTCAAAATCCAGTCCAATATTTTCTATCGAATTTGATATATTTCCTGCTTGCTTTAGTAATATTTCTTTCTGAAAATTATTTTGCTTTAAATAAGTAAGTGTAAAAAAAAGGAAATTACTTATCAAGATTAATACAAAAATTACGGGCAATAGAATTTTAAAGTTTTTCATTTTATATTATAAATTCCAATATAGGTTTATTTAATTGTAATAACTTCTACTAGCGATACTTTTCATTCGCATCAAAGAATAAATTAAAATAGCTTGTATACCTAGAAATTGCAATTTCACCCTTGTCAATTGCCTTAAGCACAGCGCAGCCTGGTTCATGAATATGTGTGCAGTTGTAATATTTGCAATTCTTAGAAAAAGCAAAAATTTCAGGAAAATAATGATATAATTCTTCTTTATAAAAATCTATTAAACCAAATCCCTTTATTCCTGGAGTATCTATTAAGAACCCATCAGTACCAATTTTATACATTTCATTATAAGTAGTAGTATGCACACCTGATTTATGAAAAGAAGAAATATCTCTAATTTTAATATTTAAACTTGGGTTAATACTCTTTATTAATTGAGATTTCCCTACACCAGAATTACCATTAATAACTGTTATTTTACTGTTGATATGTTTCATTAAAATATCCATATTAATTCCTAGCAAAGCAGAAATTTCAATGCAATTATAACCAATATCGTCATAAATTTTTCTCAATTTTAGTAATTCTTCAAAAGTTTTACTATCATATAAATCAATTTTATTAAAGATAATAATAACTGGTATTCTATAAGCTTCAGCAGAAACAAGAAATCTATCAATAAATTCTATATTTGTAACCGGATCTTTAAGAGTGACTATTAAGAAAGCCTGATCAACATTAGCTGCAATAATATGATACTTCTTTGATAAATTAGTAGATTTTCTAATAATATAGTTTTTTCTATCTTTAATTTCCTTAACAATTCCAACATCATAATTATCATGAAATTCAAAAACAATTTTATCTCCAACTACTATCGGATTTGTACTTTTAAATTCTTTTATCCTAAGTTTCCCTTCAATCCTGCAGGAATAACTTTTTCCTGCAGAATCTATAACAATACAGAGATTACCTGAGACCTTAACTACTAAACCTTCTTTCAATTGTTTAAATTATTCCGATTTTTAAAGTGATAAAATATTTTTCATATATATAAAAAATAAAACCTGATTCAAAAATAAAAAGAAATTATACTAATTCTGTTTTACGGAGTTGATTTAAAATAATTTCATCTTGGTAATACCTTTCAATGTTGGCTTGTCGTTTTTGATGCCGAACAAACATTTGCTCCAAACGTCTTTTAAAATCAGCTTCATTGCCAAACATTTTTACTATCATAAATATTCTTGCATCTATGACACTCAATAATGGATATTCAGTTTTTTTGTCCAGTTTTAGCTTCATTATGAATAAACATGACATAAATACCAACCTGGCTATTATCAATTTTACCTACAATACTTGTGTATTGTTTGCCAATGTCAACCTAACATTCACCCTTTTGGTTTTACTTCTTTCGAGGACAAACGACCCTACTATATATTGCAGGGATATGCTTAAGTTATTTAAACGATGTGACCAAAACAAACTTTTAAAATCATTTATAAAGTCATAAATGTATCATATCAGAATTTTTGCAATTTTTTTTTACTGATTGGATTTCACTCATTGTTAAATTTAGTCAGGCACCGTTTATGCTTCTAATATAACCATATTTATTGAGTTTTAAAGAACTTTCTTATCTTCATAGTGAAAAAGTACTTTAATTCAATATTTATTTTAGTGAAAAATTAATTAAAAAAGCTATCACCAATAAATAATGGGAATAATATTATCTTATTTTATCTTTTATGGATGAATTGAGATGGAATAACTCCTCAAAATATCTCTTGTTTTGCAAGGATAGAAATCCCATGCTTAAAAATTGAAGAGCAACTAATAGTGCAATACCGCCAATAAAAAAAGCGTGAGGCCTCGAACTAAAAACAGAGGAAATTGCCATCGAAAAACGATCATCAAAATAATGGCCAGCAACTGAAAGTGTGGGATATATATTAATAATATTAATTATTATCCAGGCAAGCATATAAAAGAAAACCAAAAAAATTACAATACTAACCCCCAAATAATAAATATAAGGTCGGAAAATAAAAGAAGCCATTAGACCTGATACAACTCCTTTAAATATTCTCATGCCAGAAACTCTGCTTTTGCCTACCTTGCGCTGTAAACTCCAATCCAAATGTGCTGGAATCTCAATTATTCTGGCTCTTAGTATCATTGCTTTGTAGATAATTTCAGGATTGATTTCATAATCCTTGGTTTTTAAATTTAATGACCTTATAAAATCACCTTTATAAGCACGAACCATGCAAGTAAATGTATGATACTTTTCCTGGGATGACAATGACATTATCCAATTTACCCATTTACTCATTATCTTACGGATAAAGGGAACAGCAGTATTCTTCCCGCCTTTCATATAAGGTGAAGCCAAAACCATATCAGCTTGTGTAACTATAATTGTCTTTAGCAATTTCTCAATATGATCAACGGAATAGCTTAAATCCAAATCCATTGTAATTACATAATCACCTTTTGAATTAACAAAACCTGTCTTCAAAGCATTTCCTAAATTCAGATTTACGATATGGTGGATAACTTTTATATTGCTGCATTTACTTGCTACTTCTTCAGCTATCTTACCAGTTTCATCTTTTGAACCGTCATTGATAACTAATAGTTCCCAATTGAAATCTGACTCCAAAGTAGTCATATATTTACAAAATATTTCAAGATTGTTTTTTAGAATGGCAGATTCGTTATAAGCTGGAAGAATTACAGATACTAAAGGTTTTGAATGGATTTTAGTAGAATTTTGGTTTAATTCCATTTAAATTAAGTTTTTTGAAAATTAGGTTAATCTAATGTATAAACGTAATTCCCTGTACTTTTGTTGATGGAATGATTAATATTTGCTGTATTTGCTGGAAACGAAGTTAAAAAGAGTAAGCAAAAATACTTTTTGAGAGTTTTAATTTTTGTTAATTTAGCCAAGTATCAGATTTTTAATACTCGGAACTAATTTCATATGATTAATTTTGTTTTTCTATAATTTTCCAGCCTAGTATGAATTCAAATCTTGCAATTTTTGATTTTGATGGTACAATAACCAAACATGATTCTTTTATTTACTTTATTCAATTTTATAAAGGTCGAATGTCTTTTATCTTGGGATTGATTGTCCTGTTTCCTTTATTATTACTTTATAAATTGGGTTTAATAACAAATTCAAGTGCAAAAGAATTGGTGCTAACGTATTATTTCAAAGATGATCCTTTGAAATCATTTCAGAAAAAGTGCGATTCTTTCGGCGAAAATATTATTCCAGCAATAACTAAACCAGAAGCTATTAAAACGATTTACAATCATCTTTCGAAAGGACACAGGGTAATTATTGTTACAGCTTCGGCTGAAAACTGGTTGTTTTTCTGGTGCAAAAATATGGGGATTGAATTAATTGCCACACAACTTGAGGTTAAAAATGGATTGTTGACCGGTAAAATTTCTGGTAAAAATTGTTATGGAAATGAAAAGGTGCAGCGGCTTAGAGATTATTTAAATTTAAATGAATACTCTGAAATTTTTGCTTATGGTGATAGTAAAGGAGATATTCCATTGCTAGAACTTGCAAATCATAAATATTATAAAACTTTTTGAATCTTGAGATTTGGGATTAAAAAATTAAGCTAAATTAAATTTTAAAACTAAAACATTAATTGGTCAGAATGGTTTATTCTTAAAAGTTGCTTAATTACACCTATTATGAAAATATTAATCTCCTGCTTAACTTTCTTTCTAATTTTAAATATAACTTTTGCTCAACAAAAAAGAATTTATTTAGCTCCCGATGATCACACAGATTATATGTGGGCAACTGATGAAGCAGGTTACAAACAGGCATTTCTTGATATGCTGGATTATTACATTGCTTTAAATGAATCCACAGCAAATGATTCTGCTCCATATCAAAACAAATGGAATTGCGATGGGTCATTTTGGGTTTATACTTATAGGAATAATCGAACAACTGCGCAATTTCAAAAACTTATTAACCAGATTAAATTAGGACAGATAACGGTTCCACTTAATACGCTTGTGGCCCTTCCAGGAATAGAGCCGGTCGAAACATTGATTAGGGGAATGTACTATGCCGGATCACTTGAGAAAGAGTTTGGATTAAATCTTGAACTAGCTTTCTCCATGGAAGATCAGGTAATGCCTCTTGGATTAGCTTCAATCTGGGCAGGATGTGGTGCAAAATATAGCTGGCATGGCGTATGCGGCTGTGCTACAAAAGTAACCGGCTTTAACTCGAGACCACATGAAATATACTGGTATAAAGGATTAGATGGTCAAAAAGTTTTAATGAAATGGTACTCAAAAGTTACGAATAGTCAAAATTTGGGGGGCTATGCAGAAGCAAATGATCCAATTGCTTCCATATCAAGTTGTAAAACTTTAATGAATAATACTGTAAAGTATCCATATTCAATTTCCGGGGCATTTGGAAGAGGATGGGATGCTATTGAAACTTTGACAAATGAATTTCCCGGAGATGCAAAAAATAATACAAACGCAAATTACCAGGTAATTGTCTCTAATGAAATTGACTTTTTTAAAGATTTTGAAAGTCATTATGGGAATAGTTTGCCATCAGAGACGGTATCTTATGGAACAGAATGGGGAAATTTAGTTGCATCGCTTGCTGAAATTTCTGCCTCGATGAAGCGATCAACGGAAAAGCTTAGAGGGGCAGAAGCACTATATACTATTGTTTCATTAAAAGATAATACTTTTGGAACCAATTTGTCAGCTCAAAGACAATTAGCCTGGATAGCCAGCGCTTTATATTACGATCATGACTGGACAGCTGACGGTTCAATATCAAGACATGATCGTGCAACGTGGGAGAGAAAAATGGCAACTGAATTCGGAAGCTATGTTGACACTCTTTATAATAGATCACTAGTAAGATTGGGACAATTAGTAATAAAACCCAATACTTCCGACGAAGTCTTCTTTGTATTAAATTCTTTGGGTTGGAGCAGGACAGATTACTGCGATTATCCATATTCGGGTTCGCAGAATGTACATGTTATTGATAAATCGAATTCTGGCGAAATACCCTATCAGTTTATTACTAAAAAGGGGATTAATTATTTGCGGATATTGGCTTCAAATGTGCCTTCAGCTGGTTACAAGTTGTTTGAGATTGTTCCCGGACCTTCTTCAGTAGTATTGAATAGTGCAGCAACAATTACAAACAATGTAATTGAAAATTCAATTTATAAAATCACTTTAACCAAACAAGGGGTAATAAAAAGTCTGATTGATAAGAGCAATAGTAATCAGGAATTCGTAAAGTCGGTTAATAATTTATATATTAATGATTTAGGCTCAGGTTTGGGAGAAAATGGAAATAATCTGCAAACTGAGAATATAGGTGCAGTTTCTGTAACATTGGTATCTTCGTCTAATTTTCCGCTTCAACATACATCAAAAATCACACTTTTTAGAAATAGCAGAAGGATCGAGATCGAAAATACTATAACACAAAATTACAGTAATGTTCTTACCTATGCATTTTCATTAAACATAACAAATCCAGATATCTGGCATGAGGAAGCCGGAGCAGTTTTGCATGCCAAATCCGTATCAAATGGCGGAAATTATTCTGATGTTATTCAAAGGTTAGATTGGCTTACTTTAAATCATTTTGCAGACATAACTGGAAATAGTTATGGAGTAACTCTTTCAAACCGGGATTGTTACTTGATGAAGCCAGGGAACAGCACTGTTACAACTTTAGACAATGCAACACCGCAAATAAATGTTTTGGCCGGTGGCCAGATAGATGCTGACAAAGGACTTGGAATACCTAATCAGGATGGAGATTCTTATTTTGAAGATTATTTTGGTTTAACAACTCATACAAGTTCTTTTAATGCGACTTCTGCGATGAAATTTTCTTTGGAACACCAAAATGCCTTAATTAGCGGAAAAGTGCTTGGCTCAACTGGATATACAGGTAATACTTTCTCATTAATAAATGTTTCAAATACCAATGATTTGTTGTGGGCTTTTAAGCCTGCTGAAGAAGGAATTAATAATGGAATAGTTTTTAGATTATGGAACATGGACAATAGTGATAACAACTGTACCATCTCCTCTGATTATACTATTAATCAATATAGATCTATTACACATCTCGAAACAGATATTGGTTCTCTAACCCAGGTTTCAGGTAGTTTTAGTACTACGGTTGGGCATAATAGAATGCAGTCTTTCAGAATTTTTATAAATGATACTTCTTCAAGTACCAAGAGTTCACAAACAATTACTTTTAATACGTTAGCTGTAAATGTATATGGAAATTCTGATTTTGATCCGGGAGCAATAGCAAGTTCAGGCTTACCTGTCTCATATACGAGTGATAATATTAACGTGGCAGATATACAATTTGGGTTAGTTCACATTGTTGGAGCAGGGTCTTGCAATATTACAGCATCACAGGCAGGAAACAGCAACTATCTGGCAGCACCGCCTGTATCACAATTATTAACAGTTAATATGGCACCTCAAAGTATTACCTTTAATGTTCTTCCTTCAATTTCGTACTACAATCCTGATTTCGATCCAGGTGCATTTGCCAGCTCAGGTTTACCCGTGTCGTATTCAAGCGACGATACAACAGTTGCTAAGATATTAAATGGTTTGGTACATATTACAGGAATTGGAACTTGCAATATAACTGCAATTCAAACAGGTAATAATAATTACGAAACAGCATCTTCAGTTACCAGGGGTTTGACAATAAATAATAACGCTTATCAGAGTATAATATTTAATGCTTTCCCTGCAGAGACATACGGAAATCCGGATTTTGATCCCGGGGCAACAGCAAGTTCCGGTTTAGCAATATCCTATTCAAGTGATAATATTAATGTAGCCTCAATTAAGAGTAATAATATTCATATCACAGGTGCGGGCAATAGTAACATCACTGCATGGCAAAATGGTAACACTGACTATTCAGCAGCTGTCCCTGTAACACTACCATTATTGGTAAATAAAGCAATACTGGTTGTAAAAGCAATTGATACAAGCAGAGTAGAAGAGCAAGATAATCCGAAATTTAGACTAGCTTATTCAGGTTTTGTTGCAGGTGATGATACTTCAGTACTTGAAGTCAAACCAATTGCTTCATGTGCTGCAATATTTACCAGTACACCTGGGTATTATACAATCGTTGTAAGCGGCGGATGGGACAACAACTATAATTTTGATTACGTTAACGGTATACTAACTGTTACACCTTCAACCGGAATAAGGTACAGCATTTTGGACAATGCCAAGGTATATCCCAATCCTGCTTCAAATTATATTAGCATTAAATCAAAAAATGTAGGGAATATACGAATACAATTGTTTGATATGCTTGGACACAAATTATTGGACATTTATACACCTGACAGAAATATTAATATTAGCACTATTAATCCAGGTATTTATAATCTTCGAGTTGATAGAACAAGAATCAGGCTTGTGAAGATTTAAATAGAGATATACACGATAAAAAATGCAATCCTTGTTCTACTTTAACTTGTACACAATTAATCCGTCATCATGATATAGTGAAATATAATTTTTATTTAATTCTTCTTCAAATCCATTTTTTTGTTTTAAGGCAGATTTTTCTGCAATAAAATAACTTGCGCCTTTCTCTGAAAACGTTTTTACATTTTCTATGGTCTGTTCTCCAATGCATATATTGTATCCTTTTTTATTAAGCCAATAAAAAAAGTACGAACTATTATATGCTTTTGGGTAACCTTTACTATCTGCACAGATGAAACCGCTTGCAAGAATCAAAGGCTTATTGGTAATTATTTCAGAAAGTTTATTTCTGGATAAATAGTATTCCGATGTTTGAAAAACTTCATTTTTTTTCCGATATGTTGAACGAAAACTATAAGCAATTTGCAGAAAAAGCAAGACTATTAAAAGCAGAGGAACAATCATATTTGTCAGAAAGGGAACCAGATTGGATAAATTTACAAATTCAAATTTCAAATATTGAAAATATTTTTCATATAACGCTGCAATAGATATTCCTAATAATATTGAGGCTGCAGGTACTGAAAAAATATGATAATAATATGCCCAATTTTCAGAAGTAGTTCTGGATGCAATTACGTAAAAAATAAAAACAGCAACTATCCAAAAAAATGCCAATTTAAAGTTTGACGTTTTAACTAAAGTTGTCAGAAAAATTGCTAATAGAACAATGACAAGCCCGTAACTCATCCAAACATAATGAATTTCATTTTTGATAATTCCTAAAAAAAAGGAAGGATCTGTAAAGAAATCAAGACCCACCCATGCATATTCATTTGAAAGACCAAGAGAATTTCCATAATTAATATAGAATTGATGAGAATAATTGTACCATAGCATGGAGGGCACAAGGCTCAATGTTCCAAATAAAATTAATCTATAATTAAACAAAAATTTCCAATTTTTTTTGGTAAGTATTAATAGCAAAAATAAAATACCGATATGTCCGGCAGTAATTTTGGACAGTAAAGCAAATGCCGTGCAGAAAGCTGTCAATAGTAAATTTTTATAAGATTCGTCTTCCAGCCATCGAATAAAAGTATAAGCAGCACAAACATAAAAAAAGAACATAATTGATTCAGGTTGTATAGTATCTGAAACAACGATTGATAATGGACTAATTGCAAAAAAGAATGAAACTATGATTGCAGTGCGTTTATCAAATAACAATCTGCTAAGTCTGAAAAAAACCAGCATTGCAGCTAGTGAAAAAATCAATGCAATAATTCTTCCAACAGACTCATGAAACCCGAATACTTTGTATGATAAAGCAATTAAGTAAGGATAAACCGGGAATTCCATTTCAGCAAAACCGGGTCCTGTTCCTCCCCAATTGATCTGGGGATGGAAAAAGTGCATGTGATTTTCGTAATAATTTTTGGCAATTGCAGCCTCATCACTTTCTCTCCAGGATAATGTATCAATCGGATGCAAAACATATGTACTTCTTAAACCTAAACCAACCAAAAAAATAATTATCCAAATATATTTGAGTTTATTCATGTAATGCGAGTTGTAAAATTCTATTACTATAAATAATAAAAGCTACAGTTATAATCCAGAGTATGACATTAATTATACTGGGAAAATCTCTAATGAGAAGCCTTGTAGGATCTCCACCACTGTTTTTTTGCTGAACCAGAAAAAAATATCGGAATACACCAAACATCACAAATGGAGTAGTATAAATAAGATTTACAGTCTTAAAACGAAGTACTGTTTCTGAAGCCATGGTATATAACGAATAAGTAACTATAGTCGCTGTTGCACAAATAGTCATCATCATGTCTAAAAAATATATTGAATATTCCTGAAGGTTTAGACGATGTTTTGAGGCCTCCTCTCCCAAAATATACATCTCATTTCTACGTTTGCCAAAACTAATTAAAAGGGCCAGCACCAAGGAACACAAAAATAACCAAGGGGATGGTTTGACATCAATTACTTCACAACCTGCCAGAGCTCTTAATAAGAATCCAGCCGAAACTATCATTACGTCAAGAATAACAATTTTCTTTAAGCCAAGTGAGTAAAAGAAATTGATTATAAAGTATGCAATAATAATAAGAGAAAAAACTAAATCTATAAAAAAAGCTCCAGTTAAACTAATTCCTAAAAATAGAACTAAAAGTAAAATGGCAAGAGGGATTTTGATAATACCGGCAGCTAACGGTCTGTCTTTTTTTAAAGGATGAAGCTTGTCTTTCTCTAAATCTAGAATATCATTGATAATATATACAGAACTGCTTATCAAACAAAAAATTATAAATGCCAGAGAACTGATTATTATTGTATGAATATTTGTCAATGAGCCAGAAAAAATCAATCCACCGAAAAGCAAGATATTTTTAGACCATTGGTAAGGTCTTATTAATTTAAAAATGGCCTTTATTTTCATCAGAAAATAGTTAATTTAAATATTACAATTATACTTGAGGCACGATTCTTGTTTTGAGATTATTTGTTAATGATTTTGCAAGCGTTGTCATGTTTTCAAGCTGATAATGCTTGCCTAATTTTTGGATTACACTTTTGAAAACCACTACTTTTTGTTCACTGCTAATATTCATACCTGGAAAAAAGGCCAACTGAGGAACGCTGTCTCCACCAATTAAATCAAGAGGGTGCAAAAGAAAACTTGGACGTGTCCTTGTTAGTTTGCACATTAAAATAGCAAAATTCAGATATATATGCATAAGCACTTTTGAAAAGCTGCTTATATAAAGAAGATAACTTAGATGAAATGGAACTTTAAAAACTGGAATGGTGGTAACTGGAATTTCTAGTAGAGTTTGTTTATTTGAAAATTGCCAATTATATGGTTTCAAAGGTTGTAATCCAGCTTTAAACGAACCAAATAATTCTTTACGTTCTTTACGTTCTTCCTTAGACAATTTTGCTGTCCAAAAATAATAAAGTCTTGCAAATGGTCCAATATATGTTGGTAAAGTTGAAGCATCGAAAATATAATTCCGGCTTTGTAAAACCTCTAATAAATCAATACTCCAACTGAATCCTGGTCCCCGAAAGCCAACAGTTTTTTTCCCTGTTACATTTTCAATGGCTTTTTCTGCTTGCTTAATTTCATTTTCAATTTTATCTTTAGAGTAGGATTGCAACCATGATTCATGGTGAAAGGAATGGTTTCCGACCTCGTGTCCTCTATCAACAATCATCTTTAAATATTTTGCATTTTTTTCCAAAGCATCATCCTGACCAACAATAAAGAAAGTTATTTTGAGGTTCAATTCATCAAGCAAATCAAGCACATGGGGTACAAAAACATCCAGATATGAAGGAAATTCTTCCCATCCGGAATCACCATGAATTTTCATATACGACCATTGATTGTCAAGATCAAGAGATATACTCGCTAAAGGTTTATTCTTGCTCATCAGAAGTTAATATTTCATTTAATTTAGTTTCTGCAACCTGAACTGTTTCATTTACATTAAGCGTCCCGTTTGTTATATGAGACGAATTTAATATATAAACTCCAGGAATGGAAGTTTTTACATTAGGGAGATTTTGAGAATAACTTAATGTCGATAAAGCAAAGACATTTCTGGCTCTTGCAATAGCAACATATTTAATATTATCGTCAGTTATAAAAGGATACATTTGTTTTAATGCATCTAAGAATAGCTTTTTAATTTCATCATCAGATGCATTAAAGAGAGGATCAGATGGATTCAAATATTTTGGTAAATAAATTAGTGCATTGCCTCCAAATTTCTTTTTATCAACCAAAGAAGACATTTCAATTATGCCAGTAAAAGGTACCCAGGTGTCAGTAATATTAGTTACGTAGTATGGACTGATAGATTTGTCCAAAACTATGGAAGCGCAGATTACACCTAGGTATTGTATTTGCTTTAATTTATCAATTTCTTCTTGTAATATTCCTTTACATAAAGTTGCGGCTATTCCTGAAGGGAGGGTTATAATGATTTTATCGAAAGATTCTTCAAATCCATTTGAAAATTTAACAACAGGTTTACTGTCAGGTCCTGTTTTTATTTCTAATGCCTGATGGCTAACCTTTATTTCAATATTTTCAGAGACTAATTTATTTTTATACGATTCAAGAATTTGTGCATAACCTCCCTGAACATATCCAAACATCTCTTTTTTTAAACCACTATTTCTTGCTGCATACATTCGCTGAATAGTAGCCCAAATAAAAGCTGCAGATGTTTGTTTATAAGATTCTCCTAATTTAGCTCTAAGCAATGGTAACCAGATTTTATTGAAAGTATTTTCACCGGACCATTTTCTTAACCATGTTGTGACTGGAATAGTTTCTAACCGTTTCCAGTTTTTTAATTTTGAAGCTACAAATATTGTCAATCCTAAGCGGAATTTATCTATCAGATTAATTGGAGGAAATGACAGGAATTCAATTGTATTTGACATAGAATATAGTTTGCCATCAGTGTAAAAACCTGTTTTGGTTTCGACCCATTCAATTTTATCTTCGAGTCCCAGCTCTTTTAGAATTCCTCTTGTCCAAAGATCAGATAGAAGGATAACGTGATAAAACCTATCCCATACGAATCCGTTCAGTTTCCAGGCGCTGGTAAGTCCACCCAGATCTGGAGCAGCTTCAAATAGAATAACTTTTTGTCCTTTTTGTGAAAGACGATGCGCAATGGTCATACCCATTATACCACCACCTATGATTCCCCATTTTTGTTGTTTCATTCGTAAATAAAAATTTATAAAGGTAAGATGGAATTACCATTTTTATTTTCAATTATTCATATTATTCAAATGTGGTAATCTATTCAAGCAATCTCAAAGATAGATTTCACAATAAAAGAGTAAATTAATTCGAAAAATATTTTACTCTTTTCAAGAAAAATTGACATAAAGTGCAATTTAAAAAATTCATTCACCAGCTGAAAAAGCGGGAATAGGGCTTATTTTTAATGCTTCAAATGCATCAACAGCTAATCTAGAAGAAAATCCTTTAAATTCAGGAACATTTGTGATTTTACCCGTATTTGCAATTTCGCAACCGGTTGAACAACTAGCAGCAAGCTTTTGAACATCACTAAATTTTACTTTATTGAATTCTCCATCAGCATAAAGGCTGTTTAAGAAGTCACATATGCTATTTACTTCATTGGCAAGGCCAGTTTCTGTAGCGCGGAATGAGTTATACACAAATTCAACAAAACTTTGTTCTGGAATTTCAGAACCTCTTCCAATACCAGCATATTTTATTGGAGTGTTTTTAAAATCTTTTGCATTGTATATGTTGCATGCATCTAAAACTCCTTTTAAATTTTTACCCTTTGAAAGAATATTGTCTTGTTCTTCAAAATACATTTTATGGGCAGTACCTACAATAATATAATCAGCATTTTGAACTGCTTTTTCAATATCTCTTGTAAAAATATTTTCAAGTTTATGTTTTAAGAGGTTTTGATCATTAGGTTTTACATAAGGATCATGAATTATAACTTTACAGCCTCTCTTTTGCAAGAGCAAAGCTAGCTGCAGTGTAGGAGAGTTTCTTGTGTCTTCCGAATTAAAACGATATGCTGCTCCAAGAATAGCTATATTTTTATTATCAATTTTTTCAAAATTTCTTTCAAACAATTTAATTGTTTCAGCAGGTGATTCATCATTAATAATTCTTGATTTCAGGATCAGGCTATGTTTTGTGTCGACACCGCTTTCTATTCTTCTCCACCACAATAATATTCCATCTTTTGGAAGACAATGACCACCTACTCCCACAGTAGGAATAAGAATACCTCCGCTTGGTACAGAATTTGGATTGGAAGTGGCATCGTCACTTTGGTTAAGCTTTTCATTTACTTTATCACGAAGCTTATAAAAATCAATATTATGTTCATCGCAATAACGGACTATTTCTGATGAGAAAGCAATTCGTACATCGCGATACGCATTCTCGAGAGTTTTAACTACTTCTGCAGTTAAGCTATTTGTAACATGAACAGTGCCATCAGTCACTATATGTTTGTAAAGAAGCTGGATCATTTTGGGTGTATCGGGATTAAGTCCGGCAGCTAATTTGTCAGACTTAGTAACACGTTCTACTAGACGCCCTGGCATTACCCTATTTGGACTATTTCCTAATAAAATATTTTTACCTTCAAATAAATCAAATCTGGCGAAATGATCTTTAATAACAGTTGCCATTGATGAGGGTGCAAGAGTGGATTCAAAAATTATCAAAGGCACATTATCAACTGGCTTCTTTTGTAGCGCTTCTGCAAGGCTTGTTAAACCGCTAAACAAAGGACCATAATCGGGGCCAAGACCATATTTATCAGTTTGAATTGCAACCAATATTACATCAGCATCAGAAAGTGTATTGAAATCCCAGCTTGCGCTTAAAATACCTTCGCTTACATTTTTTTCAACCACACCATTTAATCCAGGTTCTATACCTCCAATCACCGATTTGCCATTATTGATAGCTTCAACTTTCCAACCTGAATTTTTCGAATTTCTCTGTACAACACATACTTTAGCAGGCTGGTCAGTTCCAATTTTAATGTGTGCATTCGAAAGCAAAGCTGCCATGGGCATTCCAACAATACCTGGTCCAATTACTCCAATTTTTTTGACCGTCCAGTCTTTCTGAGTACCATCATTTAACTTAAATTTCATATTACTTTTTATTTATTTGTTTTTTTAATATTTTATTACAAATCACAATTTTTAGAATGTGGAAAAAGGTAGATTTTTATACCTGAGTGTTAACAATATTCTTCTGTTTCGATTCAAATTGCGCTTTCCCCTGACCGTTATCGTCAATAAAATTATTAAACCAAAGTTCCAAACTTAACATTCCCCATAATTGCCGGCTAAAAGGTTGCTGAGAAGTAATACTTTTTTCAACTTGTTTAATATCAAAAATTCCTCTTTGTTTGCTTTTTTGAGATAAAAGAATATCGGAAATAAAATCTTTTGCTTCATTTTTGGCCCACAAATGCAATGGAACCGGAAATCCCATTTTATCTTTTCTATTCAAAATTTTTGGTGGAAGGAAATCACCTATTGATCGCTTTAGTATATATTTCATTTCTGCACCTTTAAATTTCATTGCAGGAGGTATAGCTGCGACGAGATCAACTATTCTTCTGTCTAATAAAGGTACTCTTGATTCTATAGAAACTGCCATACTCATTCGATCCTCAACCTGCAATAGTGCGGGTAAACTACCAAACATATCAAAATGAGTCATTTTGTTAAAATAGGAATGTGTATTTGGGTCGTTGAATAATTGTTTATACCTGTTAAAAACATCATTACGTAAATAGTTTTCCAGGAAACCTGGAGTATAATAATCCAAAGATCCCTGCATCCTGTCTATCAGATAGAAATATCTTTTATCCATAGATTCAAATGTTTCACTGCTCCAGAAGGTTTTAAGCATTGGCATATAACGTTTGATATAGGGAAGATTTGGAAGTATTGTATTCAATGAAACGATATGCTCACCTTCTTCCATGGTTTCCAGGATTGTTCCTTTTATTGCCTGTTCAAGATACGCAATAACATACCGGGCATATCCTCCAAATATTTCATCACCTCCCTGGCCTCCAAGCACTACTTTAACATTTTCTGCAGCTAACTTCGATACCATGTATTGCGGAAACATTCCAGGACCAGCTACTGGTTCGTCAAGGTGATAAATCAGTTTTGGCAGAAGATCGGTAAATTCTTTAGCAGTAGGGAAAATTTCGTATCCTTTAGCTTTGCTTGAATTAACCACTTCATGAATGTATTCGGATTCATCAAATTCAGGTCCTTCATGAAATGCTCCTGAAAATGTTGAGATTTGATGAGGCAAAATTTTAGATGCAATCATAGTAACTAGACTGGAATCGAGCCCTCCGCTAAGGTATGTACCTAAAGGAACATCGCTTCGCAATTGGATACGGATTGTATCTTCAATAAGTCTTCTTAATTCAAGGATAAAATATTCTTCGGTATGTAAACTATCAACACTGAAATTAGGGGTCCAATATTTTACCAGGTTATGTTTTAAAGAATGCAAATCAATTACCATGTAATGGCCTGGAGTAACTTTTCCAATATTTTCAAATAATGTACTATTGCCAAGAGTAAATTGAAAAGTTAAATAGTCACTTAACCCTTGTTGGTTTACTTCAGCTTTAACAGCTGGATGTTTTAATAAAGCTTTTATTTCAGATGCAAACAGAATAGTTTCCTTGTTTTTGAAAAAATATAAAGGCTTAATACCGAAATGATCTCTAACTGCAATAATTTGTTCTCTTGTTCTATCATAGATAAGAAATGAGAACATACCATTTAGTTTATTGATACACTCGTGTCCATATTCTTCATACATTTTAAGTATAACTTCGGTATCGGAAGTGGTTTTAAAAACATGACCCTTCCACTTTAGCTCTTCTCTAAGTTCAACATAATTGTATATTTCACCATTGAACACGATTACCAAATCTTTGCTTTCCATGGGTTGATGACCTGTAGCCAAATCAATTATAGAAAGACGTTTGTGATAAAACCCGATATTATTGTTGATATACTGTCCCTCTTCATCCGGACCCCTATGAGAAATTGCATTTGCCATTGATTGAAGAACCAATGGATCTACAGAATTTGATTTATTGATTATGCCGACAAATCCGCACATTTTTCCTTTATTTTATTTTAAAATTAAAATTATTATAGATTTAAAGTATTAAATATGAAAATGGAATCTTGTACTTTTAAAATCTGGAAGTCAGATTACCTTAATATCACTGGCAATATTGCGACTATATGAGAAGATAATATTTATTCAACTCATTTGAATAAAAAATTTTTTCCATAGGTTTTTGAAAAAAAAATATATATAAATACCAAAAAAATAACTTTAACGAGAACAATTAATAAATCTAAAATTCTGGTTATATGGAATAAATCTTAAAATAAAAATTTGAATTTTTATTGCACTTGAAATTCAAATATCCATCACGAACGTTATTCTCTTACTAATATAATAAACAAGTCAACCTGGGAAAAAGTTTTTATCAAATTAGAAAGTTTCAAGTTAATTTCACAAACTTTTATTTAAAATTAGTTAATAGGGTTTCCCTTTCAAGTTTAAGAAGGTTTTTCTGAAGGGAATAGTTTAGTTTTTTGCTTAAAATTTCCAATCAGAAATGGGAAATATTGATTTATTATGTAAATAATTGGAATAAGAAAAATCATACAAACTATGGTTTCTACGATGCCTGAAATATATCCAGGATTTTTTGATAATTGATTAAATGATAAAAAGACAATAATCGAATAACTCATTTTATCTATCCATTGCATGCAAAGAACAATTATAGAATTTGCACCATAATAGCCTAAAAATGATTTTCCAATTACTTTAGAAATTATTGTAAAAACTGAAATACCCAATATTGAGCAGATTAGCAATTTAAAATAATTATCATAACCATTTGTTGACATTTGGGTATCATTTGCAAAATAGATATTAATAGCAACAAGAATTGGAATTAGAAGTAAATGAAATTTATTTACACGTTGAACCAAATTGAGAATTTCAGTTTTAAATATATTTCCAAGACCGTAGAAAAGGAGTGCCATAAAAGCAATGTCCAAACTATAAGGTAAACGGAAATCAATATGGTTCCATTCTAAAAGTTTACTTTCAAAAAATATCAGTACAGATAAAACAATTATTATAAGCAGTTTTAAATTCCGGCTTTTAAGATATTTGTCAATAATATAAAAAAATAAACCTGTAAAAAACAAACATGGCAAGAACCAGGTAGGTATATTTACAACATGACGATCAGGGTTATGCGTATATATACCATAGAACAAATATTCTAAAAAGTTCTTTAGTCCCGAAATTGTTAAATAATGTGCTTTTTTTGTAATCAATCCTTGTAATCCCAAAACCAAATAAGCCAAAATATTAAAACTTAGATAGGGAATAATAAGTCTATTAAACCTTGTTTTAAGATAATCCCATAAGGTAAAATTTGGCTTTTGATTATAAAGGAATCCCGAAATGAAAAAGAATAGTGGGACCATAAAAGAAATAAAATAATGCTTTACAATACTATTGGATGGGAAAAAGCTGTGATGAAAAACTATGAGAATTATTCCAAGTCCTTTTAAATTATCAATCCATTCTTCATGTTTCTTCATACTATAAACTTTTAAATATTATTTTTTTAATTAGTATTTACAACAATTTTATTAAGCTGTTACTTTAATTGAATATTTTTTAATGTCCTCAGATGTAAGCAATTGTAAGTATTTATACAAGAAAAATGTCATAGAAAGCAAAATTAAGGGGCTAATAATTAAATTTAAAAATTTATTGTAGCTTAGAAAGTAATGTAATAATATTCCGGAAACAGAAAGCATAGCAAAAGCAATTATAAAATTTTTGAGATAATGCATATCTGTAAATAACGCACAGTTTAGATAACGCTTTTGATAATACAAACGTAATACTGCCTGAGCAATAAAATAAACTATAAAGCTAAGATAAATAGAACTATAACCTATAAAAAAGTGGCCGATATATATTATTATTATGTTAATTAATATAATTATTATCTGTGTAAATATTAATGTTGCAGGGTAATAAATTGTCAAATAATATATGGTAGGCATAATAGGAAACTGGAAAAGCAAAGCACCTACTGTAACAATTACTGTACTCCAAATTATTGTGCTATTATTCGTACCTAGCCAAAGTTGAATAAAAGATCCTGTACATGTAATTAAAATAATGCTGGCAGGAACCATAAGCAAAACTAGTTTTTCTTCGATGTCTTTTATTATAAATTTTAACCTGATATTGTCTTTGATTTCCGAAAACAATTGAAAGAGCGGATATACAAGAGTCTGCACAAGTCTTAAAATCTGGCTTTTTATCCTGATACCAACATCAAGATAACCGACATAAGTTACTCCAAAGAAATTTGATACAAGAATTTTTATTAACGGCTCTTCAAAAAATGCAAGTAAGCTGGATAAGTAAATTTTAAAACTGTAATTTGTTAATTTCTTGAATGATTTTTTAAAGTATTGCCGAATCCCTGATATTTCGAATTTGCCCCAAATTGATTTCATTGTTGCAACAATCATAATAAACCAAACAGCTGAAGAAACAAAAATAGCTAAACCTATATACCTTAGGTCGAGTCTTAATAACAGGACAACAATTATCAGACCCCAATAAAGGAAGCTGTAGATAAGTTGCAAAATATTAATTTTATAGATAAAACGCTGAGACTCTATAACAGAAGAATATAAAGATCCAAGTAAAAGCAAACCATTAGCTGCAACGGCATAAAAATAAAGTTGTCTTGTCTGGAACAAGTTATGTTGGGGTATACCAAAAATCTTGAGCAGAACAAATTTATCAGACAAAAATAAAAAAGTAGTAACAGGAATTAAAATGCTTAATATTATAATTGAAGCCACAACTATATCGTGCGATGACTCTTTTATTTTTCCCTGAAGAGAAAGAAATTTTACCAGAGTTTTATTAAAACCTAATTCGGTTAATCGTCCAAGTTCGCCTAAAACAGTTATGGTAGCAAAAATTCCATAAACCTGAGCACCTTTAGTATGAATAAAAATAGGAATAGCTAAAAATGTAATAAGTGCAATAACTATTTTTTGAAAAAATCCACTGAAAGAGTTTTTAGCATAGAGTTTTTTATCTATCATATAAATAATTTATGAATCGCTGTTTAATTTTTCAAATATAAAGATTAGTAATTTTTTTGGAAATTTCGTTCCAGTTATAATTTTCAGCATATATCCGTGCTTTCTGGCTTAAAACATTATATTCAGTTTCGCTCATATTTAATAATGATTCAATGTTTTGAACAACCTCATCAATATTTTCGAAATTGACTATTCTGCCAAATTCATTTGTACCCAGAATTTCCGAAAAGCTGGGGATATTATTTAATATGCATAGTGTACCTGAAGCCATGGCTTCAACTGCAGCAATTCCAAAACCCTCATAAGTTGAGGCCGAGATAAAAAGGTGTGCCTTAGAAAATATTTTAGTTAATTCGACATCCTCGACTTTACCTACAAATTTTACAATATTTTCAACCTTTGAATTAATAGCTATTTGATGCAAATGGGGGATCAAGTTTCTGCTATCAGGTCCTACAATTTCCAACTTAACATTAATTCCCTTTTCAATAAGTTTAGAAATGGTTAAAATTAGTTTATCAATACCCTTATGAGAATCAATTCTACCAATTGTAACCAAAGTGCCGTTCTCAATTTTTTTAGAAACTCTTGAATATTTTTCAACATCTACGCCATTATTAATCAGGGTAACATTTTTAGAAATTTTTGAAAATGTATTAAAATCATTCGAACTGCATGCTATTATTGCTGAATATTTTTTTAATGTACATCTTGTAATTGATTGGAAAAATATTTTCTTTAAGAATGAATTTTTCTTAGTATGAAAAAATCCTCCATGCGTTGTAATAATAAGTTTCTTTTTATGAAATATTTTGGTTAAAGCTAAATAATCAGCAAAAAAATCAATTGCATGAACATGAATAATATCATAGTATTTCAAATGTTTTAATACAGATAAAGCGATCGGATATCTTTGAGATCCAAAATACGATATCCGGATAATATTTATTTTAGAAATTAATTCATTATTTGGATAAATTGAATTGTTAACAAAGCTTTTATTTAGCGTAAGAACAGTTACTTCATGTCCAATATTTATTTGTTGTTTCGCCAAGTGAAAAACGTAGTTCTCCAAACCACCAATCATTGGATAAAATTGTCTTACAATATGTAATATTTTCATAAATAGAAGAAAGTGAATTTTTTTACCAGAAATTTCTTCTGAAAGTCAATCTGGCTAATTGTTTCTTTCTAAGTAATTTAATTAGCGAACGTTCAATTCTTTCTTTTCTTGAAATATAGGCTTTAATGAAACCTAAAAAATTTAAAAAACCAGCAATAATATAAGGTTTTTGAAGCATTCTGTAAAAATCTCGTAAAATAGCGAAAATCGGATGATAGCCCAAATAATAATGACGGTTGCCAGCCATAAGTTCTCTTTTAAACAGGTTTGTTTGTTTGATCCCGATAGGTTTGTAATGAATTAATATTAATTGTTTATAACTTCGCGTTTCCCAGCCAGATTGCTGAGCCTTCAATTCATCAATAGTATCCCAACCTAATACTCTTTGCATTCCACCAATTTGATCAAAACAAGATCTCCTATACATTTTTGCAGCTCCTCTTACATGATCCTCGGGCATTTTATCCATTATGAGGCCATTTGGAGTCGGCTGATAGGTAACACCACTTGTCATACCTAATTTCGGATTATTTTTAAATTCTGTTAGTTGTTTTTCGAAATAATCTTTCTCAAATGAAAGATCTCCATCCAATTTAATTACAAAATTCCAAGAATTATTTTCAATGATTTGAAAACCAGAATAAAATGCTTCAACCACTCCTGCACCGGGCCGATGTTGTCCTTTTGGTTTGTTACAGGTACGTATCCATTTATGTTGCGAAACATATTTTTCAATAATCTCCGGAGTTTTATCAGTAGAACCGTCATCTACTATAATATATTCTTGAGGCAAAATAGTCTGATTTAGAACAGACTGAATAGTTTTTTCAAGATACTTTTCTTCATTTCGTACAGGAGAAATAATAACATAATTCACCAAAAATTGCTGATTCATTATTTATAGGTTTTGTTAAAAAAATAAGCTTGCAAAATTTTTTAAAATATTACTGGTTATACAGCTTAACAAATGAAAACGAAAAAGGATGAATGTACTGATTGTTTTTTTTTATTTTTTTATCTAACACACTAGTTAGCAATTGTTAAATAATTGGTCATAAAGTTTTAATTGTTAAGTGCATAATGGGAATCTTTAAAAAATATATTCTGTTAAAAATTGATGACTTTGCAACACTGGAAAAATCAAGTCGTAAAATAATGACAGTTAATCACTTCAATTAATCGATTAATCTATGAAAAACAACATTTGGTCAAAACAGAGGAGAATTTAGACGGCAAATTCACACTTTACTAAATACACATAAAACTAAAGACATGAAAGAGAGAACTAATCGCAAGAAGATTCTATTAGGAATACTATTGCTAATTGGCAGTATGTCCATAATTGGACAAGTAAACACAGTATATATTGATCCACAGTATACTGGAACGAAGAATGGCACTATAACACAGCCTTATAATTCGTGGGCAGATCTAACCTGGAAAGCAGGGTATACTTATCTATTTAAATGTGGCAGCACTTATACAACAAGTACAAGTTTAAGGCCTGGCGCAAGCAGCATTACTATTGGTTCTTATGGAACAGGTGCAAGACCAATTATCAGTTCTTCTATCGATAATGGAAGTAAAGTCTTTGACTTAGGCTCATTAAAAGATGTGACCATAAGAGATCTTGAAGTTATTTCAACAAATAATGCTCAAACATGCTTCCATTTTTTTAATTCAGTTCGAGGTTCTGTTATTAACTGTAAAATTCATGGAAGTGAGTGGGGAATAAGAAATGTATCATCAACCGGGCTATTTCGCATTATCAATTGCGAAATTTATTTGACAGGTGATGATGGTAGTTATAATGAATCATATGACTCTATAGAAGTATCCGGCACCTATATTCATGATGTAAACCAGAAATACTTTGTTAATACAGATCAAACCTATTCTGGTGGCGATTGCCTTCAATTACATGATGTAGGTCATTTTTATGTTCATGACAATATTTTGGATCATTCAGGAACCGGTAATAAATTTTGTTTCATCAGTGAAAATGATAATACTCTGATAACTACCGGGACATTAGAAAGAAATGTTTTAAAAAGAAGCAATGAAGGAAACCTGGTTTATATTTATGAATCGGTGCATAATGCTGTTGTAAGATATAACAAATTTGAAAATGCAGGAATAGGGATTTACAATCATTCCAATAGCGCTCAAATATACTATAACGAGTTTATTAATATTTCCGACAGGGTAATTGAAGGTTTAAGTCTTAGTAGTTCAAATACTGTATTTGTCGATAATACTATTTATAACGTAAGCAAAGTAATTGCAGAATGTTATAATGATAATATGACAATTCAGAACAATATTATATATAATTGCTATGGACAAGCTTTTGAAGGACATGCAAATTTAAAACTCGATTATAATTGTTATTACCAAATGAATACGCCAGGTATAAGTAGTTTGGGTACAAAATCCATAAATGCTGATCCGCAATTTAATAACATAGCAAATCTGGATTTTAGCTTAAAAAGCAGCTCTCCTTGTATTGACAAAGGAAGTAACATTATGGGTTCTTGCATTGACTTAGTAGGATGTACTGTGCCTAAAGGCAATGCTACCGATATGGGAGCATTAGAGTATGGTTCAACAAGTACTCCGCCTTTGAATAAGGTTCCGGTAGTAAATATTACTTCACCGGTCAATGGTAGTAATTATAACGCACCGGCAAGTATAACTTTAGCTGCGAGTGCTTCAGATTCTGACGGAACTGTTAGTAAGGTGGAATTTTATAATGGCAGCACAAAACTGGGTGAAAGTTTAATTGCGCCTTATTCGTTTACTTGGAGCAATGTGTCAACAGGAACATACAAAGTTACAGCCATTGCGACAGATAATTCAAATGCAAAAACCACATCAACGGCAATTTCAATAGTGGTTAATACTATTGTAAACAATAATCCACCTATATTAAATATTACTTCGCCCGCAAATAATGCAACTTATATTGCCCCATCAAGTATTACAATAACAGCAAATGCTTCAGATGCTGATGGTTCAATTAACAAAGTTGAATTTTATAACGGAAGCATAAAACTTGGAGAAAGTACTGGTTCACCCTATTCTTATGTTTTAAATAATCCTGTTGTTGGGACATATTTATTAACTGCAATTGCAACTGATAACTCAGGTAGTAAAACAACCTCTTCTGTAATTTCGGTAATCATAAATGCCAATAAACTGCCAATGGTTAATATTACTTCTCCCTCAGTTAATTCAACTTTTACGGATCCTGCTTCTATTGCAATTAATGCCAATGCTTCAGATGCTGACGGAAGCATCAGTAAAGTCGAGTTTTTCAATGGAAGCATAAAGTTGGGAGAAAGTTCAAACCCTCCTTATACTTTTACATGGAATAATGTCATAGCAGGAACATATAATTTGACAGCAGTTGCAACTGATAATTTAAATTCAAAAGCTACATCAACCGCAGTACAGATAATTGTAGCTTCAAAAGTTACCTTAACAGGTGCAATATTTTACAGGAATAGTGGCTTTAGCGGAACTGCTGTTACTCTTGTGCCAGGTAATTATACAATAGCTCAATTAGCGGCTTTGGGATTGTATGACAAAACTATTTCATCAATAGTTACAAATGGATATCAGGTGGTAGCTTATTCAAATGACAATTTCTCAGGTACATCTATAACAGTAAATGCAAATCAACCTGACCTGGCAAATGTAAATTTTAATGACCAGATTTCATCAATTAAGGTTATTAATTTGGGTACCACCACTAATTTGCCTCCTGTAGTTTCACTTACTTCGCCGAGTAATGGAAAGAATTATACAATACCGGCTAATATAATAATTACAGCAAAAGCCAGTGATGCGGACGGTACAATAAGTAAAGTGGAATTTTATAATGGCAGCACCAAATTAGGCGAAAGCACTGCATCTCCTTATTCGTTTACATGGCAAAATGTAACCTATGGCACTTATAAAATTACCGCAGTAGCAACTGACAATTTAAATGCAAAAACAACGTCTTCAATTTCGACAGTTTATGTTAATGGCAGCAAGGCAGCTCAAAGTCCTGATTCAGTTACAGGTGTTACTAATATAGAATCAAATGCAGTTTCAGTAAATGTTTTCCCAAATCCTAATAATGGATTATTTTCTGTTAAATTGGACAATCTGCAAAAGGACGATGAGGCTAATATTATAATAACAGACATGTCAGGTAGAAACGTTTATAACTCTGGAACTATACATGTTGAAGGAACTAAAGATTTTGACATTGCCAGTTATAAACCAGGAATGTACCTCATTACTGTAATTTTTGGAGATGGTTATAAGGTAAATCGTAAGATTATTAAAAAATAGAAAGTTAAATTACAAATAATAGATAATTTCTTTAATAAGCTATTATTTATCAGATACAAAAAGAGCAGATTGAAATATTGATCTGCTCTTTTTTTTATAAAATTGTCACTTCCTACAAAATTCTCATTTGGTTTTATTTAATAATAGTTTTTGTTCTTGATATAAGCCTAAAAAAATAGCAATTAAAGTCATAATTAAAAAAATAAACATTATTAACCATACTGGAGAATTATAATAATGTAGAAGAAAAAATATAGCTGAAACAATAAAAACTACTGAAAATATATAGATAATTATCTTGCTTGGCTTAAAAACCCTGGCTATCATTTTAGCAAACCTATAGAATAACCAAAAAAACAACAAATGAAAAAGGGTATTTATTAAACCAAGCAGAATTTTTTGATACTTCAAATTTTTATGAGCAGAATAAACACCGTCCTCATATAAATTTAAACTTTGCAAAGTTCTTGCAACCAAATTGAACCTTGTTGAATTTAACCTAAAACTTGTTTCATCGAAATTTTCAATTTTATTAATTGTAGAAAAGGTGTAAATGTCAATGTTTTTTTGTGCATTTATCCATTTAAGCAACGTGTCTAATTGATAAAATGACATGCGATCAGAATATACATTTGGATATTCCGGGCAACATCCTTTAAATGTGTAAGGATGAAATAAAAGAACTATGGTAACATTATCATTTTTATATTTTTTAATAATTCCCGCGAGTTCATCAAAATCTTCCTGTGTGTCAGGAATATATTTAATATTTTTATTATCAGACGGCCCATTTATATCAGCAGAAATAATTTTAAAATTTAAATTTACCAATGCTTTAAGGGTGTTATTATCATACATATTCCACGGTGGCACAAATGTCTGAATATTAATTCCCAATAGTGAGTCCAATTTAGATTTTGCAATTGATAATCTCTGGTATTGTTTATCGTAGTCTAATAATGCAAACTCGCTGTTATATTTTTTAATTAGTATTGAACTGAAATTTTTTGGAGCGGTGTTGGCATGGTTGTATCCATGTAAGGTAATTTCAATTTCCTTTCTTTCAATTCTTGATTTGAATTCATTTAATTGTTCAGTGCTTAATTCATTAATTAATTTTCCTTGTTTATCAATTGGA
>Ga0265316_10000713_pt1 | contig 36680 bp, 35 predicted proteins | sample 4522metaG_FD_202092 | JGI IMG/M metagenome (GOLD analysis project Ga0265316, IMG submission 202092) | Rhizosphere microbial communities from Carex aquatilis grown in University of Washington, Seatle, WA, United States - 4-5-22 metaG | ecosystem: Host-associated > Plants > Roots > Rhizosphere >...
TTTGCTAAAGCCGATCCCTACGTGATCAATGGAGTCGTCACGCGCTGGCACGTCAGAGAGTGGACCACGGTGGCAGGAAACGATGCTGTGACTCCCGTGAGGCCGAGCGCCACCTGAACTACTGCAGCCCCAGCAGCCGCGCCGGATTTATTTTCGACATCTGATCGATCTCGCCCTGCGTGAATCCCTGCTTCCGCATTCCTTCAAAAAACAATTGCAATCCGTCGGGATGCAGCGGATTGCCTGGCTGTCCCATGTCCGATGACAAAATGCAGTGCTCCACGCCTACCGCGCGGATCGCCTTGGCATAATCGGTAAAATCAAATTCCTTGAATGACCCGATCAGCCCGTTGTAGACGAACTCAATGTATGCGCCCTCGCCGGCCGCATGCTGCATCTGCGGAATGCTCATGTGAATCGGCGACATCATGGCATGTGTGACCACGATGTGCGTAATTCCCTGCCGGCGCGCCTCGCGAATCAGCAGCAGATCATCTTCAGGAGAGTTATGTCCCGTCGCCATGACCAGGTTGTATTTGGCGATCATCGCAATCACCGCCTTCGTCTCCGGCAACAGCTCGCCCTCGCGAGAGACGGCGACAAATGGCCGATTCTCTTTTGAGAACTGAACCTGCGCCCGGGTATCGTAGGTCGCCATCCAGACAACCTTGCCAAGGTGGCCGGTCGCGAGCGCCATCTTCTCCACCGCCGCGGGATTCATGCCACCCACGCTAAGGTTCAGATCGATGCCGCCAAACACCTCGATGCCCGGCACAACTTTGTGGACCAGGTAAGCAACATCGGCCGTTGGCTCATAGTGGTTCTTGAAGACGATGGCTCTCATGCCGCGGCTCTCTGCCAGCCGAGCCAGATCGATGGCGTCAATACTGCGCGGAACTGAATCCGGCGCCGTATGCGCATGAATATCAATCACGCCATCAAGCGGCTTAGCCTGCGCTTGAACTTGCACCGCAGCAAGAGAAGCAAACATCAAGACGGCAAAACAGAATCGCTTCATGAAAACCTTCCGATCGAGATTCATTTGAAATGGAGACCAGGACTGCAGAGGCAATCGTAATTGCAAGCTCGATTCCGAGCAATAAAAAGCCTCGAGCCGCGTGAAGGACGGCCCGAGGCAATGAGTAAGATGGGCAGCGGTCGCTTTCGCGACTTACTTACATTCCGCTGTCGCCGCTCTGCTCCGGATGCACAACACGATACGACGCACCCCCACGCGACCACACCAGCAGCAGGATGTCTTTTCCCGTTGGCACCGCGTGAAGCTGGTTCACCAGCGCGTCGGCGTCCTGCACAGGCTTGCGGTTCACTTCCAGGATTACGTTGCCCGGCGCAAGGCCGGCGTCGTCTGCCGGGCTCCCCGGACGAACGCTCTGAATGGCCGCCCCCTTGACGTTTGCAGGGATATTAAGCTGACTGCGCATTTCGGGTGAGAGGTTATCCACGGAGATGCCGATCTTGCCGTGTTGCTGCGTGTCTGCGCCCGAGTTCTGCGCAATATCAGAGGGGTTGTGATATTCCCCGACCGTCACCTTGATCGACTCTGGTTTGCCGTCGCGCAGTATTCCAAGCTCGATTGAATTGCCCGGCCGCAACTGCGAAACTGCAACCTGCAATGCGCTTGCATTCTCAACCGGGCTGCCATTGATCTTGCGCAGTACGTCACCCGATTTCAATCCAGCCTTGCTCGCCGGCGAGTCGGGAACCACCTGGCTGACAAGCGCGCCCGCTGCATCCGGCAGGCTGAAGAACGAAGCATTCTCAGGCGTCACGTCGTTCATGCTGATGCCCAGGTAGCCGTGTTCCACCTTGCCGTTTTTCATAATCTGCTCGACGGACGACTTCACAATCTGCGTAGGAATGGCAAAGCCCGCGCCGGCAAATGATCCCGAGCCCGAAATGATGAACGTGTTAATACCGATCAACTCGCCGTGCGCGTTCACCAGCGGGCCGCCGGAGTTGCCGGGATTGATGGCCGCATCGGTCTGAATAAATGCGCCCGGCTTGCGTGCGTCGTCTGAATACGGATTGGGCCGATTGAGTCCGCTCACAATTCCGCGCGTTACCGTGAACGGAAAATTGCCAAACGGGTTTCCGAAGGCAAGCACCGACTGTCCCGGATGCAGCTGCGTTGAGTCGCCCCACGCAATGTTGGGCAGGTTGTGTGCATCGATCTTGATGACCGCCAGATCGTTCAGCTTGTCTACGCCAACTACCTTCGCGGGAAACACGCGCTTGTCATCGAGCGTCACGCGAAGCTGCGTAGCACTGTCGACTACGTGCTGATTGGTCACGATGTATCCATCGGGCGAGATGATGATGCCGCTTCCGATGCCGTGCTCAATCTGCGCTTGCGGCTTCATTCCCCGCATCGGTCCTTGCGGGCCAAAGAAGAACTGGAATCCGGGAGGCAACTGCTGGTTCTGCCCACCTGCGGAGCCCTGGTCGTCGTCTGAGTCTTCGTCTTTGCCGCGAGCCGTTACCGCCACGTTGACTACAGCCGGCGTAACGCGCGCAGCCACGGCTTCAACAGCGTTGTCGAGCGCAACCAGCGACGAAACGCTGTTGTCATCCATGGGTGCGGCTCCCACTGCCGCGTGTGCCACGTTGTGGTTGATGGCAAAAGAAAGGCCGAACAGCAGTGCTGCCGTTGCGCCGAGGGGAACGACGTACTTCTTTGCCTGTGCTACTAATGAATTAGTTGATGGTGACATATTTACCTCTCACAAGGGTGTTTGGTTTCTGGTTAAAGTTGAAGAACGAGCCAGCCGTCGCGGAATGTTGCAATGCCGGGCTGGCTTGTTGAGAAACTTGAGGTCGGCTTCGCCTGGGATTTCGAATGCGTGTCGGCGGATGGCCCCGCATTGCCGGGCAGCCCAGTTTGAGCGGGCAAAATTCTAAAGATCAATTGTGTTACCGTGATTCTGCTAGCGGACTGTTGATCCGGCGATGCAGAAGCACCATCGTTCGCGGCTGCATTCGAGTCGAGTTCATAGTCCCGCCTTAGTGAAGAATGATCGCCCGATGTTTCCACCTGCTGCCACTCCGTCAACACCACCCACTGTTCACTCTGCGCGGTCCGCTGGCTCTGCGGTTTGCTGGCGCTGTGCCGTTCAGACTTAGCCATCAAAGGCACTGTGGCGATCTGAGATTCAGTCGATTGCCGCAACGTTACATCTGTCGCGATAGGCGATCCGCTACTCGCGTCGCTGCGTTCAGAAGCTGTCGCTTGTGCAAGAGTAGCCAATGAAGCAGCTTGAACAGCGCGACGGCTTTTCGATGGCGTCATCGCGCCATCCAACGACGCAATCTGAACAGGCTTCGTCGCGGTATTTGCGACATTCAAATTCTCAGCCTGGTTTGTTGCAGCCGTGTCGCGAGCAGGTACAAAGGCCACCAACTGCGGACTCTGCGCAAGTTCAACGGAGCCGGCAAGCAAGCCGCAGCCAAGGGCTCCCAGCAGCACGCGAGCACCCACCGGGCTAAGTCCGCGCTTGTTGCGCAGTATGCTGTGCACGCGGTGTACAAGCTCAGGCCGACGCTGCCATGCACCGAGCGAAAGAGCTTCAACGCGCCGCTCCAGTCCGCGCTCGGCAAGGCTCGCGAGACACGCTGCATACGCTCGCGGCGCGCGCGTCACACGGACCACACCATCATCGCAAGCCATCTCCCGCTCGCGGCACAACCTGCGTTCTATCCACACCAACGCGGGATTCAGCGGAAAGAGTACTAGGCAGAGCTTCTGCGCAAGGTTGGTCCAGTCATCGCGGCGGCGAAGATGCTCGGCTTCATGCAGCACAATCTGTTCCAGCTCACCGCGCGTGAGCCGCGCGTAAAGCCAGTCAGGAATTAGAATGCGCGGCTTTAAAAACCCAATCACGCTGGGCCGTTGCAGAGTGGCCGTCGTGCAAACCTCAACCGGACCACGGCCACACTCAACTTCGGCTGCTCTCAGCAGGCTCTCTACGCGCTCATCCAGCAGAACCGGCTCTGCATTTCTCCACAACTTGCGCAGCCGCACGGAATGAATAGCAAGGTCCGCGGCGCGATAGAGTGATACGCCAAGCCAGAGCGCTGCAATCGCCAGGCTCCAGCGAGCATCTACGCTGAACCACGGCCGTGTTGCGCTTTGCGCCATCTGTGCTGTCGCTGCACGGACCGCGCCCGCTGAAGACTGCGGCACAAACGAAAAGACTGAAAGACAAACGAGCACAGCAAACGCCGCACCCCACACAGCAAACCGATACGCTGCAGAAACGCGCGGCACAACGCGCATGCAAATCGCCAGTATGCCGGCGATTAATGCGCCCTGCCAAAGAGCCGTCACGGCAATATCCGCAGCGCGATCAGCAACGGCATTGAACACGGGGAAAAGCGCAGTCAGATTCATCGGCTACACTTCCTCCAGTTTCTCGGGCTCACTGTCAGCGGGAGAGCTCTCGATCGCTTCTTTCAGTCGCCTCAGCTCTTCGGCAGAAATCTGCTCATCGCCCAGCAGCGAAAGCAGAAGCCGCTCACGCGAGTTGCCGAAGAACCGGCTCATCAGGTACTTCACTTCCGACCGGCTTGCTTCCTGCTCCGCCACGCTGGCGCGATAAACAAAGGCTCTGCCTTCCTGGCGGTGCCCGACATAGCCCTTCTGCTCAAGAATGCGAATTGTGGTCAGCACGGAGTTGTAGGCCAGCGGCTCGCCGTCGGGCATTGCGGCCACCAGGTCAGTTACGGCCGACTCGCCGCGGCGCCACAGAATCTTCATGAGCCTCAGCTCGGCTTCAGTCAACGTGTTGGATTTTTTAGGTGGCATCGGTAAATTATTGATTCCATTAGATCAGGCGGCTGGCATCCTGATCATTACAACCTTATAGACGCACAACTAAATATTTAGTTGCTAAGATTAACGAAAATTATCTGCCGAGCTCGAGACCTGCTTTCAGCGTGGAAATCTCTGCCTGAATTTTGTACGCATGTCCTCTTGTTCACTGACACCTGATCCCTGGTCCCTGCTTCCCTATTCCCTATTCCCTGCCTGCTCCAGCTATCATGGCCTAAGCCGTGGGGGACCAATGGAATTCGGGTTAAAAAATAAGACGGCGCTGGTGCTGGGCGGAGGCGGTGGACTTGGCCGCGCCATCTCGCTGGCGCTCGCAACTGAGGGCGCAAAAGTCGCCGTTGCCGACATTGACAACAACTCCATTATCGAAACAGAAGCTGCCATTGCGCGCGTAGGCGGCGTCAGTATTGGCCTGCCGTGGGATCTGGCCGATCTCTCGCAAATCGACGCGCGCATCACTCGGGTTGAAGCGGAGCTTGGCTCCGTCGCCATCCTCGTAAACATTACCGGCGGCCCTCCGCCAACAACCGCCGCCGGACAAGACCCCGGCGTGTGGACCCAGCATTTTCAGGCGATGGTGCTCTCCATCATCGCCATTACTGATCGCGTACTGCCTGGCATGCGCGAGAAACACTGGGGCCGCATCATCACCAGCACCTCATCCGGCGTTGTGTCGCCGATTCCGAATCTCGGCATCTCAAATGCGCTGCGGCTCTCGCTTGTTGGCTGGTCAAAAACTCTGGCGCGTGAAGTTGGCAGCGACGGCATTACGGCCAATGTGATTCTGCCGGGGCGCATTGCCACCGACCGCATCAAGTTTCTTGACGAAGCAAAAGCCAAGCGCGAAGGCCGCACCGTGGAAGACGTTGCGGCAGAAAGCACACGCACCATTCCGGTTGGCCGTTACGGCAAGCCGGAGGAGTATGGCGCCGTGGTTGCATTCCTGGCCAGCGAGCGCGCTGCCTACATTACCGGCTCGGTCATTCGCGTCGATGGCGGACTCATTGCCAGCGTTTAGCAGTTGCAGCAACTTGTTACACATTTCATACGAGGCTTAACGTAAATGGCATTGGACGAAAAAACTATTCAGGTCCTGCAAGGCGTTTCAACGGCAACGCTCACCACAATCCTGCTGAAGAAGGGCCTGCGCAACGTATGGCTGCGCGGAACCAGGCCTCTGCAGCCAGGCCAGAAACGCATCGCTGGTCCGGCTTTCACGCTGCGCTTTGTGCCCGCCCGCGAAGACCTCGCCACACCGGAATCGTGGGCATCGCCCATCTCGACACGCGCAGCAATTGAAGCCATGCCGTCAGGATGCGTTGCCGTGGTCGATGCCATGAGCGTAACGGACGCGGGCATCTTCGGCGACATTCTGTGCGAGCGCATGAAGTATCGCGGAGTCGCAGGGCTGATCACCGACGGAGTGGTGCGCGATGTTGCCGGAGTGATCGCTACCGGGCTGCCTGTGTGGTGCCGAGGCCCCGCAGCGCCGCCATCAGTTGCTGGATTGACGTTTGTGGGATGGCAGGAGCCGATTGCCTGCGGCGGCGTGGCAATATTTCCTGACGATGCGATTGTTGTTGACGAAGATGGAGCTGTCGTTATTCCCAAAGCACTACTCGATAGTGTGGTTGACGCTGCCGTTGAGCAGGAAAGATTCGAAGGCTGGATTGTGAATGAAGTGCGCCGCGGCGTTCCGTTGCCCGGACTTTATCCGGCAAATGCAGAAACCAAGGCGCGTTATGATGCATTTCGCGCTGAGTCGAAGACAGAAAAATAGCGGACGCAAACGAGGCAATCAAAATGACCAGGGGCCTGCGCAAAGGGTTGACCAACTACGGCGATGATGCGTTTTCTCTTTTTCATCGCAAGGTCTTCATCAAGGCCATGGGGTACTCTGACGACGCGCTTGACCGGCCCATCGTTGGCGTCACCAATACTTATAGCGACTACAATCCGTGCCACGGCAACGTTCCTGACCTGATTGAAAGTGTGAAGCGCGGCATACTCATGGCAGGCGGCCTGCCCATGGTGTTCCCCACCATTTCAATCCACGAGAGCTTTGCATGTCCAACGTCGATGTTTTTGCGCAACCTGATGGCTATGGACACCGAGGAGATGATCCGCGCGCAGGCCATGGACGCCGTGGTCGTCATCGGCGGATGCGATAAGACTCTGCCTGCGCAGGTAATGGCCGCGGCCAGCGTGGACATTCCCACGGTGGTGGTTCCTACCGGCCCCATGGTCGTGGGACATCATCGCGGCGAGGTACTCGGTGCATGCACAGATTGCCGACGGCTGTGGGCGCAGTTCCGCGCCGGTCAAAAAGACGCCGCTGAAATGGAGCTTGCCGGTGGCCGCCTTGCGCCTTCCGTGGGCACCTGCGGTGTTATGGGAACGGCGAGCACGATGGCCTGCATGATTGAAGCAATGGGCCTGGCGCTGCCCATGTCTGCGACCGCGCCCGCTCCTCATGCCGATCGCCGCCGCATTGCCGAGGCAAGCGGCAAACGCGCTGCCGAAATCGCCGTCAGCGGATCGTCGTTGCCCAGCCAGCTAATCACGCAAGCATCAGTACACAATGCGATGGTGGTGCTGCAGGCCATCGGCGGTTCGACAAACGGCCTTATCCACCTGACCGCGATGGCAGGCCGCGCAGGAATTCCGGTCGACCTTGAAACGTTCGACAAACTCGGCCACGAAGTTCCCGTGCTGATCAACTTGAAGCCCTCGGGCTCGCACTACATGGAGCATTTCCATTACGCCGGAGGCGTGCCTGCGCTGCTGCGCGAGCTCAAACCGCTGCTCGACGTTACGGCACCCACGATCACTGGCGGCACACTCGCCGACGTAATTTCGCAAGCCGAAGAGGCACCGGGCCAGGACGTGATTCGCAGCCTTGCCGCGCCGCTCAAAAAAGAAGGCGCAATGGCCGTACTGCACGGCAACCTGGCGCCACGCGGAGCAGTCATCAAGCAATCGGCGGCCTCGCCTGAACTCATGCGCCACACTGGATGCGCCGTCGTCTTCGATTCAGTAGAAGACATGGTGAAGCGCATCGATCAATCCGATTTCGATGTCAATGCCGACGACATTCTTGTGCTTCGCAATGCGGGGCCGGTTGGCGCGCCGGGAATGCCTGAGGCCGGCTACCTGCCGATTCCCATGAAGCTGGCGCGCCAGGGCGTTAAAGACATGGTGCGCATTTCTGACGCGCGCATGAGCGGTACTGCATTCGGAACCATCGTCTTGCACATCACGCCGGAATCAGCCGTGGGCGGGCCACTGGCCGTGGTCCAGACAGGCGACCAAATCAGCCTGGATGTTGCCGCGCGGCGCATCGACCTGCTGATCGACGATGCGGAACTTGAACGCCGCCTTTCCGTATGGAAGCAATCGCCGCCGCATCGCGAAGTGCCCACTCGCGGCTACGCTAGGCTATTTGAAGACACTGTTCTGCAGGCCGATCAGGGATGCGACTTCGACTTCCTGCTGCGCGAAGGCCCGCTCGCACGCAAGCGGCCTTAACCGCTTCACCGGTAAAGTTTGACTTGGCAATCACCACCACCAATAATTGACACTGGATGGAAATCTACGAAGAGATCGTGAAGTTGCAGCGCATGGGGCACAAGGGCGCGATGGCCACCATTGTGAACGTGCGCGGCTCCATCCCCTCATTCAAGAGCGCCAAAATGCTGGTGCGCGACGATGGCACCATCGCCGGAACCATTGGCGGCGGCTGTGTTGAAGCCGAGGTGTGGCAGGCAGCGCGCGAAGTAATGGCCAGCGAAAAACCTCGCACACTGAGCTTCGATTTAAACCAGGATCCGAAGTACGACACTGGCCTGGTTTGCGGAGGCACTTTGGAAATCTTCATTGAACCGATACTGCCCACGCCGCTCCTCTATATTTTTGGCGCCGGCCATGTGGGCCGCGAGCTGAGCAAGTCTGCGACGCGCGCCGGCTTTGAAGTGATTGTGACCGACGATCGCGAAGCCTATGCCAATGCGGAGCGCTACCCTGAAGCCAGGCAGGTGATCGCGGAAGATTTTGACCAGGCGCTGGCTCGCGTGACGCCGAATGAGGCCTCGTACATCGTCATCGTCACGCGCGGACACCGCGATGACATGCGCGTTTTGCGATGGGCTGTGCAGACTGATGCAAAATACATCGGCATGGTCGGCTCAAAGAGAAAAGCAATCACCGTTTTCCGCGAGCTGGTGAAAGAAGGTTTGAAGCCCGAGTTGTTCGAGCGCGTCCACTCGCCCGTTGGGCTGGACATCGGCGCCATTACGCCGGAAGAAATCGCTATTGCGATTACTGCGGAACTCATCGGCATTCGCCGCAAGGTGGAGAGGCCGCTTCCGCACATGAGCTGGTTCCACAAGTACAAGCTCGACGCCATTGAGATTGGTAATGACGCCGCCAACGATGTTGCCGGCGAAGGCATTGATTGCCGCAACGACGCCGACAAACTCACCTAGCATCTTTGGTCCCCATGATCAACCGACCCCGATTCTGCGCCGTCATTCTGAGTGCGGGAGCATCCTCGCGCATGGGGAGCGATAAGGCTCTGCTCCCCTGGCCTCCTGTCGCAACTGGCACCTCTTCAAATAACGATCAAACTCTGCTCACTGCTTCGATTGCGGCACTCTTGGCCTTTGCGGAATCTGTCATCGTGGTTGCCGGTGCGAATGCAGCGCAGCTCGCACCACTCGCCGCACGGCATGGGGCAATCATGGTGCAGAACCCCGCTCCTGAGCGCGGCCAATTCAGTTCTCTGCAAGTTGGATTGAATGAACTCATCGCACGAGGATACGACGCTGCGATGATCACGCTGGTCGATTGTCCGCCGCTCAGTTCCGCGAGCCTGCAGAAGCTTTGCGATGCGTTTGCGGATTCGCCCGCGCGCGGCAAGTGGGGCGCGCAACCGGAGAACAGCGGCAGGCACGGCCATCCCCTGCTGGCTAACCGCGCGCTGATCGAAGCGTTTCTTACCGCTCCTACCACCAGCAACGCGCGCGCCGTGAAACACCATCATGCGCAGCTCATCGATTCAATTCCCGTTCCGGATGCGCTGCTGACAATTGATGTAAATACGCCAGAACAATACGCGGCGCTGGCTCATGACGAAACGTCGAAACTCTGATCGACTCAGATCCGATGGTTCCCCGCAATCTGGTCGAGCGCGGCGGCAAGCGCATCCATGGCCAAGTGAACTGCATGCGCTGAAGCAGGCGGCAAACCACCCACGGCCTGCATCAGTTCCTCTCGCTTGAGTCCCCTTGCCTGTTCTACCGTCTTGCCGAGCACGAGTTCGGTGAGCGCGGATCCGCACGCCACGGAGCACACGCAACCTCTAGCAAGAAAGCGAATTCCGCCGATGCGATTGTCAATCAGTTTGAGAGAGAGATGCAGCACGTCGCCGCATGCCGGGTTTTCAATTTGGATTGAAGCATCAGGGTCGGCAACTGTTCCCGCGTTCCGCGGATGCTCGAAGTGATCGAGGACTTCAGGAGAGTACATTGAGGTCAGCTTGCAGGCGCGTCTGCCTTAGCTCCAGTATCTCCGCAATCAGAAACAGATCGGTAAGCAGCGCGCGCACATGCATGGACGCATTCAAATTATCGATGAGCTGCGAACTGATCGACGGTTGCGCCAGCACCAGGTCAGCCGCCACCAATGCCTTATTTGCATCTCTCGCCAGCACGTCAAAATATGCCCGGTAACGATCCGCAGGAGATAGTTGCTCCTGCCTCATCAGGTCGGCGCAGCTATCGCTCAATCCGCGCAGAGCCTGAACCATGCTGGCAAGTTGCTCGCGCAATTGCTTGCCGGATGGGCTGCCCTCATCGGTCAGCAATCCCTGCGCTGCGTAGGAAAGCATGAATTCATAACTGGATTCGATTTTGTCGCAACGTTCCTGAATATCAGTCTGCATCGCTGGGTGCGTAGCCCGGACCTTTCTTTGCTGGTTCAACCGCCCACCGCTGCGGATCGTGCTCTTCAAGATAGAACTCGCGGTCCATGTAGCCAAAAATCATCGACTTGGTGATCGGCAGCTTTTCTGGCCGGATGCCGAAATACACATGCACCATAATGAGCGCGATCAGCCCGACACCGGCGAGGCCGTGCAGCACATACATCATGCCCCACGTCAGGTCGCCGAAGACGTACGGGTTGCGCGAAAAGATTCCGAACGTGTTCACACGCTTCATCATGAACAGGCCGGTCGCGATGACTGCTAGCCCAGAACACAGAATCACGAAGTGATAGAACTTGTTCTCAAGTGGATACTTTGCAAAACGGTCCGGCGGCGGCGCATCTTTGCCGAACGCGCGCATCATCCTTCGCCTGGCATCGCGCAGGTCAATACTGTCGGGCCAGATGGACCAGAAGTCCAGCCAGAAAGACGCATGCACAATGTGGAAGATGACGGAGGCCGACAACACCAGTCCCGCGATCCAGTGATACGTTACCCAATCGAACTTGACGCCCACCTTCGGCAAGAACGCAGTGACCAACAGCGCGAGCATGGAAATCGCCATCACCCAGTGGAACGCGCGCGCCACAAACGAGTGCCTGGGCACGCGCTCGGGGATTGCCGCCACTGCCGCCGGCGTGTCGTTGACCGCAAACTTTTTCGGCTTGGCAAAGATGCCCACGTAGAGCGCGTGCACGATCATGAACAGCAGTCCCGAAATCGCGCACACCCAGATGAGGTACCACGCAATGTGAATCGGAACCGAGTTGCCCCAGGGACTGGTTGCCCACTGAATCAAGCCCATTGTGCCTCCTGCACGCCACCGATGGCGCGTTTCACAAGGTTCCTCATCAACGGAATCTTGTATGCGTTGAATTGCAGGGGAACCGCACCCTGAACCGCCAGCTTGCCTGCCATTTCGCCCGTGTCGGCATTTGCCGGCTTGCCGCGCACCGCATCTTCAACTGCTTTCAGCCGCATGGGCTTGGGCGCAACCGCATTTACCGCGATGCGCATGCTGTCGATATTTCCGCCCGATACTTTCATTGCAGATGCAACGTTCATCAGCGGGAAATCCCATACGTTGCGGTCGCGCACTTTTTCAAAATAGAACTTCGCACCCGCCCAGGTATTTGGAATGCGAATGGTGGTGAGCAGCTCGCCCGGCTGAATGATGTTCAAACGCGTAATGTCGATGTCGGGACCGACAAAGTAATCTTCGGCATCCACAACCTTTTCGCCCTTAGGCGTCTGGATGACGAATTTTGCATCGAGCGCAATCAGCGCGGGAACGGAATCGGATGGATGCACGGCCACGCAGCGATTAGCACCGAAGATGGCGTGCTCGCGATTGCGGCCCACTGGCGTGTCAGCATAACAAATATTGCCGCCGGCGCGATAACACGGCCATCCATCGCGGTAGTACCAGCAGCGCGTATCCTGCGAGACGTTGCCGCCGAGCGTGCCTTGATTGCGGATCTGAGGCGAAGCCACAACTTCAACAGCCTGCGAGAGCACGCCGTATTGCGACTTGATCACCGGATGGTGCGCAATCTCAGTCAGCGTAGTCATGGCGCCAATTTCAACGCCATTGCCCGTTTCGCGAACACCCGACATTTCGCTGATGCCGCTCAGATCGACCAACACCTTCGGTTTCTTGATGCGGTCTTTCAGCCAGTCGAAGCTGTCGAGCCCGCCGGCCATGATCCAGGCATCTTCCCCGTACTGCTGCAGCAGCTTCTGCGCATCAGCCGCCGATGCGGGCTGCAGCAGATCAAATGCGGGCATTACGTCTCGTATTACTGCCATAGCTCTCTCCGTTCACACCGTTCTCAGATGTGTGCCATCAGGGGATGTTGCATCGGACGTCCCGCTTCCAATGACGCCAGAATCGTGTCAGCATTGACCGGCGCGCGTCGGAATATTTCATCGCCAACTGCGTCTGCAAGTGCGTTCAAAATTGCAGCGCAACCGCCTCCAACTGGAGGCTCGCCAATACCACGCGCACCCACCGGCGTCTCCGGATCGGGAATATCGAGCGCCTCCCATTGCATGTCATTGGGCACATCCAGAATCGTCGGCGGCTTGTTGCTGTAGAACCGTCTCGCCACGGGAGCACCATAGTGCGGGTCATATACCCACTTCTGTCCAATGGCGTGAGCAATACCAAGTGTCGTGCGCCCAAGAATCTGTCCACCGAGCGCGGCCGGATGCAACACCGTACCCACATCCGCGTATGCCAGGAAGTCGGTGATGAAATACTTGCCTGTCTCCACATCCACTTCAACTTCAGCGAACGCGGCCACGTAGGAAAATGAGTTGCCGTCATGCGGGAACTTGTCTTTAGCTGAAACAACCAGTCCCTGTCCGGCCAGTCCCGTAACCGATGCCTTTGTCATCTTATTGACTTCGGGATTTGCTTCGTGGCCATCGTAGATGCCGCCCAGAACAATTGCGCGCTGCGCGGCCTCAGCAAAGGTCATGCCTCCGCCGCCACCTTTGTGGGACACGTGCCCGTTGGCTACGTTGTAATCTTCCGGCTTGCCACCGTGCTTCTTTGCCGCGATTTCTTTGAGCCTTAAGATCGCTTCGTCGGCAACTGCGTATGAGGCGCGCGTCATCGCGTGTGTGGTCTGACTGCCGCCTGAGGCGCACGTGTACGGAACGTGCTTTGAAGTGTCGCCCCACACGATGTCGCAAATCTCCCAGGGAATCCCAAGCCGTTCCGCGCCTGCGCGATGTACGTCAATCACCGCTTCGGTTCCCAGGTTTCCGATGCCCGATTGAAATTGCACACGGCCCTGCGGCGTGATCACCAGCAAGCCGTCAAATCCAACTGAGCCGCCAACGTAGCAACTCAACGAAACGCCGACGCCGCGCACCTTGGTTCCTATGCGCTTCGGGTTGCGTGCCGCACGTTCCTTCCAGCGGAACTGCTCAGCACCACGGTCGAGCGCCTCCTTCAGGAAGCAGCTGGTTGCGTATCCACGTTTACCCTTGACCTCGGCGCCAAATTTAGCTTTGCCTTCAGGGCAGTTCACACGCCGAATATCCACCTGGTCTAAGCCGAGCTTGCGCGCAGCCTTTGCCAGAATCGGTTCAATGATCGCGATGCCCTGCATGCCGCCGGGAGCGCTCTGCGCGCTGCGCGCCGGAGTATTGGTCATGACTGAAATTGCGCGCTGCCGCATGGCCTGCGGCTGATACAACAGCGAAACAATGCGCGCGCCTGATGCGCCGTCGCCTTGCGCATCGTAAGCGCCGCTGTTGGTCACGGTAAACATGTCGAGCGCCAAAATGCGGCCGTCTTTGCCAAAGCCGATCTTCATGCGGCCAATCACACTGGGGCGTGCACGGCCAATGGCATGCTCTTCTTCGCGGCTAATGCGCATCATGACCGGCGCATTCAGCTTTTTTGAAAGCAGAGCGGGAATGATCATGCTCAATCCGCCGGTGATCTTGCTGCCAAATCCGCCGCCGGTGTATTCGCTGATGAACACAATGTCGTCCACCGGGATGTTCATCCACTTCGCGATTGCGGGGCGTGTCTGATACGTGCTTTGCGTGCCCGAGTGCAGAAACAGTTTGCCGTTTTGCCAATAGGCCATGGCGGTGCGCGTTTCAAGGCATTGGTGGCTCACGTCGGGGGTGATAAATGTCTCGTCGAGAATCAGCGCGGCGTTCTTGAACCCCGCGTCGATGTCGCCGAAGGCCCACGTGTCCGGCGCGTGGCCCATGGGCAGATTGCCTTTTTCGTAATCAGCAAAATCTTCGCTGGTCCACTTCACTTCTTTCAGTTCCGGGATCGGCGGATTCGGTGGCTCGGGCCGCACCCAGACGTTTCCATCTGCATGCGGATTTGCACCGCCTGGCCGCAAGCTCTCCAGCGGATCGATGACGAACGGAAGCTCCTCAAAATCGATCTTGATCTTCTCAATAGCTTCGGCACAGGTCAGTTCATCCACCGCGGCGACGGCGATAATGGGTTCGCCTTGGTACATGGGCTCATTGGTCAGCGCCGTCTCACCCCACTTACTGGCCTTGATCACTGTCCCGTTGTCGTTCATGCTATCGGCCGGCGCGGGAATATCGTCGGCGGTCAGAATGGCCTTCACGCCCGGAATCGCCATCGCATCGTCCGTATGAATCTTCTTAATGCGCGCGTGCGGGTAAGGACTCAGCACCAGTCTGCAAAACAGCATGCCCTCGGCGCGAAAATCCTCAGCGTACTTAGCCTTGCCGGTGACCTTGGCCAGCATGTCGGCAGTCTGATAGTTCTTGCCGATGAGCTTGTAGCCTTTGCCGTAGACACGTTCTGACGGCTTCGGCTTGGGAGCTTTGTTGTTGCCGTTCTCAGCCATGCTCAAGCCCTCCTCATGTACTCTGCGCCGCGTTCCAGGGCGTCGAGAATCTTGTTGTAGTCCTGGCAACGGCACAGATTACCGGAAACTCCGTGCGCAAGTTGCGTGCGCGTGGGATTTGGATTCTGCTTGAGAAATCCAACCGCCGACATGACGAAGCCCGACATGCAAAAGGCGCATTGGAAGCCCTGCACATCCACAACACCCTGCTGTACCGGATGCAGCTTGCCGTCGGAAGCAGCCAGGCCCTCGATGGTCGTCACCTTGCGGCCGCGAACCGTGTGCGTGAGCACCGAGCAGCTGTAGTGGGGAACATCGTCAATTAGCACGGTACAGGCGCCGCACTCGGCGCGATCGCAGCCCAGTTTGGTTCCGGTGAGGCCGAGCTTGTAACGCAGCGTCCACGCCAGAGTTTCCTGCTTCATCACATCCACGCGCCGTTGCATGCCGTTCACGTTGATCGTGATCAGCCGATCGCCTGAAGACATTTGGCCGTGGACAGCCGACGAGATGAGCCTGTAATTCGCCGCGGCAACAACGCCACCGCTCGCAATCACCCCGAGGATGAACTTGCGCCGGGTGACTTTCTTAGCGTTGCCTTCGGTCACTCTCAGCTCTGGAATCTCTGACATAGCCGATACTCCCGATGTTCGATTTTCAACTTGGTTGGTGGAGAAGCAGCATTGGGTTGCAATGCTCCGCATATCTTAGCTCCGCGAACTAAACTTTGTGAAGCTAATCCGGACAAAAATTGGTATGACAGCATGACAAGTTGTTGCAAGTAGACAGCCTGCAAAGTTCTGCCTGGTCAGATTCCGCTATCTTGCCATGAAATCGGACCAGGATTACGCCTCCGCCATGTCTCTTCCCTTAGCCTCGCGGCCCAATGAAGCCAGCCCTGCCAGCGCCAGCGCTACTACGATGACCGTAACGGCCAGCACCGCCGGATAATTGCCCCAGCGTTCCGCAGCCAGCGCCTGCCCTTTGCCATTCCATGACGTGATCAGGCCACCTAATTGATAAGCGAGGCCCGGCGCCGTTGCGCGCACCGGAGCGGGAGACAGCTCAGTGAGATATGCAGGAACAACGCCCCACGCGCCCTGCACCATGAACTGCATGAGCACTGCTCCTGTACCCAGCACAAATGCCGTGTGCCCGTAGGCGTAAAGAGGAATCACCGGAATCGAAAGCAGCGCCGCGGTAATAATGGCGCGCTTGCGTCCCCATTTTTCTGAAAGCAGCCCGAACACAAATCCGCCGGCAATTGAGCCTAATCCATAAAAAACGCCGATGGCGCCGATGGTCTCAGGTGGGAGCTTTGCCGCCACCGCAAGAAATGTTGGATACACATCCTGAGTGCCGTGCGAAAAACTCATGAACGCCGTCATCAACAAAATCAGAAAAAGAAAGGTGGGCAGAAACGCCATCAGGCTCGCCGAGGCCGCGGGCTCCCCCGATCCCGTGGCAGCTCGCAACATTCGCTTCTTTGCGCCGGCCAGCCATACTGGCGACTCCGGCACGCGCACCAGAACAACGATCACCAGCAAGGCAGGCTGCGAGCCAAGAATGAACAATCCTCTCCACCCTATACTTTGATAGAAAAGCCCGAACGCGGCCGATGCAAGAATGGAGCCCAGCGCATAGCCTTCCTGCAGAATGCCGGAGAACACGCCGCGTCCTTTCGTCGGCAACGATTCGAACGCCAGCGCTGCACCCACTCCCCACTCTCCGCCCATGGCCACGCCGAACAGTGCACGAAGCACCAGCAGCACGCTGAGCGACGGCGCAAATGCGCAGGCAAATTCGATGACCGAGAAGCTGACGATGTTGAAGATCAAAACCGGCTTGCGGCCGTAGCGATCCGCCAACATGCCGAACAGCAATGCGCCCACCGGCCGGAAGGCCTGGGTCATAAACACCGCGCCCAGCACCGCCGACGGCTGTGTGCGGAATTCGCTTGCAATCGCCTTGACGCAAAAGACCAGCAGGAAAAAATCCAGGCTGTCGAACGTCCAGCCAAGAAACGTGGCCATGAAAGTGCGCCGCTGCGCGCCGCTCAGCTGGCGGAAGTTGCCCATCACTGACATAGGCGCGAGAATATCAGACCGCAATCAAGGCTGGCGCGTTGTGTGGTGGAGCGTTATCCGCAATGAATGCAAAAGCATCCGGCCACCCCATTGACCTGCCCGATAGGTCCCGCCGGCAGGCCGATACGTTCCATTTGAGAAAGCATGATATTTGTTGGAACAAATATCTCGCTGGCGCGTCTAAAGAAGTAGAGCGAGTTCGCTCCGGACAATTCCTTTCCTGCTTTCGAACCAATGTCCCCATCGAGCCGCCACTCTCAATATCCAACGGCGCACAAACCGTGAAAAGGAACGAATCAATGAAACGTTTGGCTTTTGTATTTTCCGTGCTTGCCATGACCGCTACGTTCGCCCCGGCGCAGAACTCATCCTGGGTCTCCGACCCGGCGCATAGCGAAGTCGATTTCACTGTGACACACCTAGGCATCTCAAAAGTGCATGGCAAATTCAGCAAGGTGAACGCGCGCCTTGAGCTTGACCCAGCCGACATCAGCAAGTCGACGGTTATCGCCACTATCGATGTTTCCACCGTCGACACCGGCGAACCCAATCGAGATAACGACCTTCGCAGCGCCAACTTTTTTGAGGTTGCAAAGTACCCCACCGCGACCTTTGCCAGCACGACCGTGTCGAAGAGCGCCAACGGCTTGTCGGTTGCCGGCAACCTTACGCTGCATGGCATTACACAGCCGGTTACGTTGAGCGTCGAAGGCCCCAATGGTCCCGTCGCGGGCATGGGTGGAAAACAGCACTCCGGCTTTTCAGCAACCACAACGCTAAGCCGCTCCGCATTTGGAATTGGACCCAAGATGCCCACAGCGATGGTGGGCGATCAAATTAATCTGACCATCGACATCGACGTCGCGAAACAGTAAAGCCTGGCGGCCGCGGGCAGCTATCAGCAAATGGTGTTGCCCGCTGCTCGCACGCTATCATTCATCGAGAATCTTCCATGTCCAGCCTCAAGCTAGAAATCGCGCAGGAACGGGCCTTCTCAAGCGCCGAAGAGGAGGCGATGCTGAACCTGATGCACACTGCAGACACTCTGCACCGGGTTTTCCATCGCAGACTGCGCAAGTGGGGCGTTACGTCAACGCAGTACAACGTGCTTCGCATTTTGCGCGGTGCGCAGCCACGCGGGCTTACCTGCGCCGCCATCGGCAGCCGCATGATCACCGCCGAGCCGGACATTACGCGCCTGCTCGCCCGGCTCAAGGCACTCAAGCTGATTCGCCAGCATCGCGACCGCAGCGACCGGCGCGTGGTGTGGACACAAATTTCTGAAGCGGGGCTCGATCTGCTCAACAACATGGACCTCGAAGTTGAACAGCTACCCACGGAGATGCTTGGGGATCTTGGCGAAAGCAATATTGCCGAACTCATTCGCCTGCTTGAGTTCGCGCGTCAAAAAAGCAAGGCAATCCTGGAGTCGGAAAACGGTTCAGAATAATTCCGTCAGCTCCCTCGCGGATTGCCTTGGCCTACATTCAAGAACCGAACTGCGCAATCGCCACTGAATGCGGCGGCAGTTCAATCTGTCCATCACTCAGCATCAGCGCGCGCGTCTCAGGAACAACGCGGTCGGGTAGAGCCACATCATTATAGGCATCGGACGAATCGCCGCTCAGGATCGTGACCCTGGCGCCAGTAGGAATCACCGTGTTGCCCAACGTCAGCTTCAAACGCGCTGCCGTCTGCGGGTGCCGATTGATGAGCGCTACTGCAAGGCGCTTCTGGTCATCGCTGCGCGTCACAACTGCATCGATCACCGGCACAGTGTCTTTGTCCACATGCAACAGATCGCTTGAGACCTGGCTGCTCAGCACGTTAGGCAGCAGCAAATCTGAATACATCTTCATCACATGGAAAGTAGTGCGCCTGACCACGCCTTTGGGATGAACGAACAGCGGTCCGCGCGCATTCACAACCGGGGCCATGCATGCCATGTGCACGTACTTCGCTTGTCTCAGGCAGCCGTTCAGGAATGACGCTGTAAAAATTGCGTCCGCCATGGTGTAAGTTTCGTTGAGATCGTTCTCGTCGCGCTCCTGGATCATTCCAAGTTGATTGGCGCCGCCGCCTGGGAAGCCCGGGTGATGCCAGCCGCGCAGATTCCATTCGTCGAACGCGATCTTGATCTTGTCGCCGAATCCGTTCTGATTCAGCAGATCAACGGCTTGCACAATATGCTGTTCGGGAACAGGCCCGGCAACCATGCACTTGAGATAGTTCGATGGATGAGTTCCGTGTTGCCAAAGCGCGTCCCAGTAATAGTGAATCGATATGTAGTCGAGATAGCGTCCAGCCGACTTCAGCATCGGCGGCGTCCAGTTTCCGGTCACGGTTGCAGCCGCAAGAATCTTCAGATTGCTGTCAACCGCGCGCATCATTTTGGCGGACTCGCGCACCAGGGGCGCCCACTCGTCAACGGTTTTCGCGCCGATCTCGCCGCCCAGATAATTCTCGTTGCCAATGCTCCAGTAGCGAACGTTGAAGGGTTCCTCGCTGCCGTTCTTTTTGCGCAGTCGAGCGTTACGGCCCTTGTCTTTGAGGTTGCAATATTCAACCCAGTCGCTCATCTCTTCCTGGGTACCGGTGCCTGCGTTGGTGCATATGTACGGCTCGCAACCCACCAGGCGGCACCATTGCACAAACTCGTCGGTGCCGAAGGTGTTTGGATCTTCAACACCCCACGCCTTGTCGAAGCTCGGCTCGCGGTCATGCCCCACACCGTCGCGCCAATGGTAGGCCGAAGCGAAGCAGCCACCGGGCCAGCGCACAATCGGCACACGCAGTTCTCGCAGCGCATCGATCACGTCGGTTCGGAAACCATTCTTGTCCGCAAGCGGCGACCCCGGCTCAAAGACTCCGCCATAAACCTGGCGGTGAAAGTGTTCGAGGAATTGCCCGAAGATCATCCGGTTGAAAGGCGTTGCATTGGCAGACACCTCGACCGTTACTTCGCCGGATACTTTCGCGTCCGAATCCAGCCCAGCCAGCTTGCCCGCAACGCCCGTCGAACCCAGTATTGCCGCGGCGCTTCCCCGTGCAAACTCTCGCCTTGTCAGATTGAAACTTGCATCTTCCATACCTATCCAGACCTTTCTTTCGGGCCAGGGATCTTGTTTACTTCAGAGATCGGCTGACGATTGATTGCATCCCGCAGTATCACGGCATGGGCCGCGCTTCGACAAGTGCCGGTGGTTGAAATCAGGTTTGTGCGTGGGCTTTTCTATTGCGAGTTTGCGGCCAAATGCGAAACGGCTCAAAGCCTGAGGCCTTGAGCCGTCATTCAATGAGCTGCGAAAGTGGCGTCTAGTTTCCGGCAACTTTCTGTGCGGAGACTTCTTCTTCCACCTCGTTGTGAATGATCTTGTTGTGGAGGCAGTAGAGGGCAAGCTCAAGGCGATCGGAAACGCCGAGCTTGTCGTAGATCTTGCGCAAATAATTTTTCACCACCTGTTCGGTGGTTCCCAGTTGGAATGCGATTTCCTTGTTGCGCTTGCCTTGAGTAATGCAGGTAATGATCGCCATCTCTTTAGGAGAAAGGCGGGGCTGGTTGCGTGGGCTCACCAGTGCAGCTGCCTGCGAGCGATAGGCTTCAATCACCCAATTGACTGATTGATTGTCGATCCACGTTTCACCCGCTGCGATCCGGCGCACGCAGCGCACCAGCAGATCGGGCGAAATCGAACGCGAGATGATGCCGCGCACGCCGCGGCGATACAGCTCGACAGTATGGCTTTCATCCGTGGACGCCGCCTGCACAATCAGTTTTACGTCGGGGGCCATGCGCATCAGTTCAGGGATGACGTTTGCGGTTCCAGTAAGCAAACCGCCTTCCAACAGAACAATGTCGGTGGGATAGCGCTCGATGGCAGAGCGAAGATTATCAAGTGAGTCGGCCTGCGCCACCACGCGCAAGTCATCTTCAAGCGCAAAAATCTTGCGAATTCCGACGCGGTAGATTGCCTGCGAATCCGCAAGAATAATGCGGATTGCCCCTGGCTTAGCCGGGGAATCTAAAACCTCGTCTTCAGGAGAGTCTTCCAGAAAGTCCATATTTGGCTGCCGCTGCATGAGCCGCTAGTACCGTCAATTATCCGCGAATCGGTAATCGTCGATCGTGGATGCCGCAAAGTACTGATGTTGGCTTAAGGAGCAGCGTACCACACGTCCTGTGCAGTGAACCAGAATATCGTGTGCCGCGCCCAGCACCGGGCCAGGCATTCGCATTGAAAAACGGATATCTGAACCCACTTTCAGCTCGCGATCCACGGCAAAAAGTACCCCGCTGGCCGAAACATTGCGCGTCTGTGCAGAAAACTCGGTCTTGCCAACGTTTAACACCACAGGAAGCGCAAGGGGGAAGCGCACGGCGCAGCGCACCTCCTGCCTGATGCTTGCAGGAATGGTCGACTGAACGTCTACATCCGATTTCATTGCCCTCATGTTTTGCACCCGGACCAAACTTGGTCTCATTCGCAACTCTAGCGGAGATTTTCAGTTCTACACAGGGCACGAAAGTTTTAAATGCGGTAACCGGTTGCAGAGTCGCCAATTTAGCAGCGGATTTTGACATTCTCATTGCGGCGGCCTGAAAACATTTACATCTGCTCCATTTCAATAAGTTATCTGTAATCAAATGCTTACGATAGCCGCCAATCTCGCCCCACGCCGCTCCCTGCACAGATTTTGAACAGCAGTGGCAGGTATTGACACTTTGGATTCCGATCTTGTTCATTCTTAGGAAGTTGATGCCGATTTCAACCTGCCAGGCCTGCAAATCAATCTGGCGAGACGGCATTTCAGGTCGTACTACGGAGGCAAGATGGGCCCCTCCGCCGCCCATCAAGTTCCCTCTATAAGGATAGAGAGACCTGAGAAGTGGATGGCCGCTCAGGGCCCTTCGCCTCGCGGCAAATTGAGCTGGGGCAGAAACTGCGCTGTGGATCCGATCGACGCCCGATAAGCCGCCGGCAGGGCCGCAAAATCTCCGTTTTGACTGCCGATTGTGGCCATTTATGCCGCCCGGAGATATCCCTCCTGAAGCACCAGGTCTCCCTCCTTGGAACGCCAAAAACTTTGCCCTTGCCATATACCACCTTCGTGTTACTCTTGGTTACCCGATGTATGTAAGTCGGCCAGTTCCGGAGTTAATTGGGTCACCGAAGCCGGAATTGGTTACCTAGCAAGTCGCGGTAAATGGCAAATGAACAGCGAAGATTGAGCTATTTAGGTACGAAATTGGTGCCAAATAGGGAAAAACAGCCGTTCTGCGAAAAAAATCCTTGCAATGTTACTTTTGTTGTAGATCGCATGACACTTTTGAGTTACTCTCTATTTGCATAGTTCTCTTTGCTGTTAAGGAGTGTACGTTCATGACTGCCAGTTCGTTGAAAGTCCGCAGTTTGATTTTGGCCGCCTCTATGGTTGCCGTTGCTGGTTTTGCCGTTGCCAGCCCCTTGACTGTTCCGCCGCTGCCCTCAAGGCCCGGCGTGACAATGGCCGCCAGCCCGTTGACCGTTCCGCCGCTGCCGTCAAGGCCCGGCGTGACAATGGCCGCCAGCCCGCTGACCGTTCCGCCGCTGCCATCAAGGCCCGGTGTTACTGCCTAGCTACGCTGCACGGGATTTTTGGTTCTCCGCTCTGCGACCTCTCTGGCCCTCCTGCTAGACTTTTATAGGCCATCTCTTAGGCTGCCTTATACGTAGGAGGCCGGGTTGGGTTGGGAATTAGCTATATTAATCGCCGGTATGGCAGCGGAAGTAATTCTCATCTTTCTGCTTGCCAGAGGCCGTGTCTTTCGAACTCTTCCTGCCTACTTCCTCTATCTATGCTGGAGCCTGTTTAGCGATGGCCTTCTCTACTACGTGAGAGTCAGCTTTCCGCAGAGTTTTTTCAATATCTACATAGCCCAGCTGGTAATTGACTCAATTATGATCTTTGCGTTGCTGGTGGAAGTGGCGTGGAGCGTTTTGCGTCCCATACGTAATGCCCTGCCCAAATACTCATGGGTCGGTATTGCCCTTATGGTTGCGGTCGGCGCAGCCATCTTGTGGCCAATTGCAGGCTTGACCGCGCCCATCCTCAACCCTGAAAGCCGCAACCTCTTCCTGCTGCAGCAGACCACTGCCATCCTTCGAGCTGTCTTTTTCCTGGTGCTGGCTGTATTCAGTCAGTTCCTCTCCATCGGCTGGCGCGATCGCGAACTTCAGATTGCCACCGGACTTGGGTTCTTTTCCATCATCTCTCTTGCCGTCACCATCATTCACACTCATCAAGCCATCGGGCCCGCAGATGGGCAATGGGGCGTACTTTATCACTGGCTCGATCGGATCGTATCGTTCAGTTATCTTGGAGCCCTTGTGTACTGGTGCGTGGCTTTCGCAACAAAGACAGTGGAACGCCGTGAATTTACTCCGCAGATGAAAAGCATGCTTCTTGCGGTCGCCGGCGCAGCCCATACCGCGCGTGTCGATATGGAAGATCCGTCCAATTTGCGTAAATAGTTGGGCATTCGGCCACACACTGAAACTGAGTTTCAGAACCATTTCACTAGCTCCTTTGGAGTGCTCGGCTGTGACACTGGACAGCATTGATCTGGCAATGTGGCTGCTTGCGGTTTTGCTGGAGGGCACTGTTCTTGCAGTCGTTCTTTGGCGGCGAACTTACCGCACGCTGCCGGTATTTGCCTGCTTTCTGGGTTGGTGCTTATTGAGCGACGCCGGAATGGCGGAAATGCAGCGGATTCCCAATGCATATCTGCCAGCCACGCTGGTCAACATGGCGGTAGACGCGCTGTTTCAAATTGCAATTCTTGCCGAGATTGGCCGAGCCGTAGTGCGCTATAACCGCACCGCCCCTCCCAGCCGGGTGATTATTTTTCTGCTTGGTGGGCTGGCCGCCGTCGTTGCCATGATGCTGAACTGGTGGAGGGTGCCGGGCGACTGGCCCCTCTTGAATCTGATTTACATAGTGCTTCTGCAGTTTCTGGCGACCTTGCGTCTCGTCTTTCTGCTGACACTGGTCTGGTGGACCAGCCTGTTCAAATTGCGCTGGCACCCCCGCGAGCTCCGCATTGTTACCGGCCTGGGCCTCTATATACTGGTTACTTTCCTGGTTGTGGTGCTCCACACTCACGACATGGCGAGCATGCAATATCACTGGCTCGACCAGTTTCTGGTGGCCAGCTATCTATGGGCGCTATGCCTCTGGATTTTGGCAACTACAACTAAAGTGGCAGAGCAAACCCCATGAATTCAGATGCATACGAGATAAATATCTGCTACCTTCTGAAAGTACATGGAAGTCCAGCTGGGAAAGTTGCAGCCGATTGCGTCTGCACAGACCCGGTTTGAGGAGTACGAATGATTTTGCCCTTGGTTCAAATCGCAGCACTTGTGGCCATCACGCTCTATCTCGTCCGTTGGAGGATGAGCGTCAGACGCCGCAACGCCGAGACTTGGGATTCCCTCCTGGCCAAATTACGCCTCGACTGGAGCGCTCGAGAACTCAGTGACCAGTTCCTCTGGAAAGAGGGCCTGAGCGCCACACCTGAGGACGCCTGGCGCCGCATGGAAGGCCCAAAAGGTTTGTGGGTCATTTATCAAAATGCCCGGGTCATGCTCGAAATGGCAGACTCTGCCGCCAAGCATTGCGAAGGCGTCGATCGACTTCTAGTTGAGACCCTGCACAGCGATGCAATGCAGATTCGAGTCTGCGTTCTTACTGCCCTTGTGCAATATGCTTTCACCCAAGCCAGCGAGGGTGTACGCGTTAACGCCTATCGCGCCGCTTCAATCTACACGGGAATGGCCGCTCGGATGACGCAACTGCTTCAGGAACACGCCGCAGTCCTGGTACCGGATTTCGTAGCAGCAATGTAAGGCGCAACCGCACTCTGGAATCAAACAAAAACCCCGGCAAAGTGCCGGGGTTTTTGTTTGCGCTCAACGCAGCGTCACGTCGCGTTTTCCGCCAGGAACGCATTGATGCGCACATACTCTTCTTGGCTGAGTCTGAAGTTCAATGCAGGAGCAATCTCCTCAACCTGCTTTCCGCTGCGGCCTCCAACAATTGCCGCGGCAATCGCCGGGTGATGCAGCGTCCATGCCACCGCAACAACGCCGGCGGTAACGCCGTGTCCGCCGCCAATCTCGCGTAGCAGTTCCACCAGTTGCAGATTGCGGCTCAGTCTGGGCTCGTTGAATTCAACCGCATTGCGGCGCCAGTCGTCGGCAGGCATGGCCGCCACGCGCTCAGCAGTCATCTTCCCCGTCAGCAAGCCGGATAACATTGGCGAGTAGTTGATAACCCCGATTCCCTGCTCCTGGACGAAAGGCAGTATCTCAGCTTCAATCGCGCGGCGCAGCATTGAGTAAGGCGGCTGCAAACTGGTGATCGGTGCAATCTTCTGCGCGCGCTTCATCTGCTCCACATTGAAATTCGAAACCCCAATCCAGCGAATCTTGCCCTGTTGCTGCAGCTTGGCCAGTTCCCCCCAACCTTCTTCAATCTCCGGGTCGGGATTCGGCCAATGAATCTGGTACAGGTCAATCGTCTCCACATTCAGCCTGCGCAGAGAAGCCTCAAGCTCCAGCCGCACTGAATCGGCCTTGATTGAATTGTAAATGCTTCGATCTTCGTTCCAGCGCAACGCGCACTTGGTAAACACATACGGCTTGTGCGATGTCGACTTGAGTGCGCGCGCCACCACTTCTTCCGAGTGGCCCAGCCCATACACCGCGGCCGTATCAATCCAGTTGATGCCGAGATCGAGTGCGCGATGAATTGCCTCGATCGACTGGTTATCGTCCTGCGGCCCCCAGGCGAATTTCCAGTCGCCGCCGCCAATTGCCCAGGCGCCGAAACCAATCGGGGTCAGTTGAAGGTCCGAATTGCCAAGAGTGCGAAGGGAGCTTGTTTCAACCATGGTCATAGCTAAAACATAGATGATTGGGCCGCGCCAGCGGTTGCGGTTTTACAAAATTGCTGCGGAAAAATGTCAGCGACTCTTTCGGCTCTCGCCTTGAGCCTGAACTTCGAGGTGGTCGCCTGCGGCACCCATCAAGATCAACGAGCGCTGAGCAAACGGCGAATACACCAGCAATGTTGTACAAGCCAACGCGAGGCCAAAATTCATGTGGTTCAGAAGCAGAAACGGCGACAGCGACCAAAGCACATCCAGCAACAGCAAGAAAGGCCACAGCTTCAAATATTTCCCTCGCAAGCCCGGCGCATGAAAGAGCACTGCGCAAATCAGGAACGCGCGCACAGGAATCATAATCGCAGCAGTGAATACCAGCAGAATGTAAACCTGCGTCGCACGGTCCAATGGCGATATGAGTATCTCGATCTCGTGCAGATTTGCGAGCGCTCCAATGTAAAACCCCACATACATTACCTGCAGCAGGATGAAGAGCGCTTGCACAATGCGATGCGGAGCGTTCGGCAGATCTTCCGGCGTGGCCAGCAGCCGTGTCAAGGCGCCTGTCCTTTTGTCGAAGGAATCGAGTGCCTGCTCTATGCGCCCTAACTCTCCGCCGCTGGCTGGTGCCGAGGAGGGCGTGGACGCTGCGGCAGAGTCGAACCGTTCAACGGGAGCGATGAAACGGTAACCTCGGCGAGCAAGCGTCTGCACGTATCTTGAGTCGGTAGCCGAGTCACCCAGCGCGTCACGAATCCGGTTGACCGCTGAATTGACGCCGTGTTCGTAATCGACAATCGTTCCGTCTGACCATAATTCATACACGATCTCTTCGCGCGTCAGCAGTTCGCCCTGGCGCTCAAGCAGCAGCAAGAGCAGTTGAAACGGCTGTCCGTTTAACCGGATCAGCATTCCATGCCGGCGCAGCTCGCCTGTTCCGGCATCCGCCTCAAAGGCTCCGAAGCGGTAGCGTTGGTACTGCCGTGGCCCAGTCATATCTTTGCGTCAAGTGTACTCGATGCGATTCCTCCAGGAATGTTCCCGGCCAATGTACAACTTCCGGCAAGTTACACATGCCTGTGCATTTGCGGTGTGAGAAACATTCCTGCACGATTGAGCCGGCGTGCATTGCTCTCCAACTTCCGGTGGAGTAACGTCCATTCCATGACGCATTGCAACGGGAGCCTTCCGGTTAACAGATCCGCAGACACGCTCGGCTCCGCTCTTCGCAGCACTCTTGTATATTGCGCGATCATTGCCGCGGTTGCGGTTTCAGTTCCCTGCCGGGCCGTCGCGGCGCCCAGACCGGCCGCAGCAGCAAGCTTCAACGCCTACATAAACACGGTTGAGTCACGGCTGGCGCAGCAGCATCGGTCTGCCGGCGGCTTCCTCGCCTCCGAGGACCAAGGCCGCCTTCGCAACGGCGAGCTAATGATCGAAACGCTGGCGCCGGAATCACCGCCGGGTTTCTCCGGAGCCATGCTGCACCACTGGCGCGGAACCGCATTTGCGCCCGGCGCTAAGGCTGCGGATTTCGAACGGCTGATGCGCAATTTCAACGCCTATCCGCAGTACTATGCGCCGCAGGTTATGCAGGCCAGAATCCTCTCGCAACAGGGGGATCATTACCAGGTGGTAATGCGAGTCAAACAGCACCACGTGATCACCGTAGTTTTGGATACTGCCTACGACGTTACGTTTGCACATCCCGATCTTGCCGGGACTGGCACGCTCCGCGGTTACAGCCTCTCGCGCAGCACCACGACCTCGGAAATCGAGTCCGCAGGCACGCCCAAAGAACAAGCGCTTGGCCCGGGCGAAGATCACGGATTTCTCTGGCGGCTCAATACTTACTGGAGCTACGAAGAACGCGACGGCGGACTCTACATGCAGATCGAGTCGGTCTCGCTCACGCGCGCCATTCCCACCGGACTGGGCTGGGCTATCGGGCCGTTCGTTGAAAGCGTTCCCCGAGAATCGCTCGAATTCACTCTGCGCGCTACCTGTAATGCGCTTAAGAAATAACGAAAGGCAAATACCATGAATGCGACTGCGGCAAATGCCAATCATGATTTTCAATCCGCGCAACGAATCAATCGCTCCTTGACGGCCGCAACAGAGAAGCGCGCCCTGGTTTGGATGGCCGGCCACGCGCCGGCATGGCTTACATCAGACCAGCTCACGCTGCTTGGTCTCTCGGCACAGATTGCAGCAGGACTCTTTTACGCGCTCGCGCGCTACAACCGCTACGCGCTGCTGCTGGTGATTGTGTGCATTGCGCTCAACTGGCTTGGCGACTCGCTCGACGGCACGCTGGCCCGCGTACGCCTGCAGCAACGCCCGCGCTACGGCTTCTATGTCGATCACATCGTCGATATCTTTGGATCGGTCGCGCTCATGACTGGCCTGGCATGCTCAGGCTTTCTGCACTGGCAAACCGCCATCGCCATGCTCATTGCATTTTTGCTGCTCTCAAGCGAGAGTTACCTGGCAACGTACACGCTGTCATGCTTTCAAATGTCGCAGGGCTTCTTCGGCCCCACTGAGATTCGCATCCTGCTCATCATAGGCAACCTGGCATTGCTGCGCAGTCCGAACTCAACGCTCTTCGGCCACCGGCTTCTGCTGTTCGATATCGGTGGGGTCATTGCAGCGGCCGGAATGTTTGTGATGGCCGTTGCCATTACGGTGCGGCATACTGCTGATCTCTATCGGCAAGAGCCGTTGCCGTAGCTCCTTCAGTAAGGTTTTCATGGATAGGTATCACAACCAAAGTGGATTCCCAGTTCTCAAAAGCAAGACAGAGGAATCCACTTCAGCGATTGGAAGTTAAGATGTAGGCCACTGGCCACACATCCCAAAAGCGTTCTATCGCTCGGCGACAACTACTGGTCCGGGCGCGCCCTTCGGAGAAGACAGATACCCAGTCACCGTATTCCTGGCGCTCACGTTGTTAACTACGATTTCAAACAACAAGGGATCCTTGCCGCTTAAGAATTGAAGCGGCTCGTTCAGGCTCTTGTCCTTCTTCTCGTATTGCTTGTCATCGGAAAAGACAGCCAGGGTAAACTTGCTTCTCTTCGAGTCAGCTCGCTTCAATTCAAGGCTGACCGTCCCCACCTGTTTCTTCTGCCCTTTGACCAATGTGAACGGATAATAGTTCCGGTCGCCCTTGTGCTTCAGAATCTCCAGCTCTTCGCCATTACGCGCAATCAAGGTACTGTGGCCGTTCAGATCCCCCTTCATCGAGGTCAACTGAGTGTTGGTTTCGGCAAGGTCGCTCTGCGTCTTGGCAACGTCGGTTTTTACTCCGCCCACATCCGTCTTCACGTCGGTCACGGCGCTGGAGACCGCAGCTACCTGCCCCTCGGTCTGCTTTTGCGCGGTTGCCAAACGTGCTGTCGTCTTCTCCCCGCGAGACTCGCGGACCTGCAACTCCTTCGAGCGCGTATCCAGTTGCTGCTGTGTCAATCCGAGCGAAGTCTTCAGCTCGTCCGTGGCAACGTTCAATCGCCCTTCGGTATCCTGCAGTTCTGTCGCCAGCTTGGCGTTCTGAGCTGTGGAATTGGTCATGGCCTGCTGCTGTGCAGCAAGTCTATTGCTCAGGCTGTAACACCAGAGAACCCCGCCGATCCCCAAAAGCATGGACAATGCGATCGCCCCTAAAAGTGCGCCGGAGAATGTCCTGGGAGTCGTTTCAACAATCTCTTCTCTCATGTGATTCCTCTCAATCCTAAGGCTCACCGTACGGCAACCTGCGACAGAGGTCTGCTCCTTATAGCTCACAATGGCCACATTCGCCGAACATCATTCTCAATGGGGCGCCAGCAGCAGAGGGCACAGCTATCCTGCAGCCTCAGCGGCGCTTTCAAAGCAGGCTCTTAATCAGGTTGGCTCGTCAGGGGGACCAGGATTGCAGCCAATAGGCGACCGGTCGGCTATTGGCCGTTAGTTGTAACGCCTCTATCCGCGCCCCACATACGGCATCTTGGTTGCCATCACCGTCATGAACTGCACGTTTGCATCGAGCGGCAGGTTGGCCATGTATAACACCGCGTCGGCTACGTGCTGCACGTCCATTCTTGGCTCGGCCATAACATCGCCGTTGGGCTGCAATGCGCCCACACCCAGGCGCGCGCTCATATCGGTTGCGGCGTTGCCAATGTCGATCTGGCCGCAGGCAATATCGTAGGCGCGGCCGTCGAGCGAGATGCTCTTCGTCAATCCGGTGATGGCGTGCTTTGTCGAGGTATATGGAGCGGAATGCGGCCGCGGCACATAAGCTGAAATCGATCCGTTGTTGATAATTCTGCCGCCCTGCGGCTGCTGCGCCTTCATGATTTGGAATGCCTGCTGTGCGCAGAGAAATGAGCCGGTCAGATTTGCGCCGACTACCGAAGACCATTGCTCGTAGGTCAGGTCTTCAAAGTTGACTCCCGCAACATTGGTGCCGGCGTTGTTGAACAGCACATCAAGTCTGCCCAAATGCTCGCGCACAAAATCAAACAGCGCCTTCACCTGCTGGGGATTGCTCACGTCGGTGGCAACGCAGTGCGCTCGGCCGTCTGTGTCGCCGGCTTGCGCGGCAGTGTCTTTCAGCGCATCGAGCCTGCGGCCCGCCAGCACAACCGTGTAGCCCGCGCTGTGTAGCGTAACCGCCACCGCGCGCCCAATGCCGCTGCCTGCTCCTGTTACTACGGCAATCTCCCCTGCTCCGCTGCCCTGATTCTCGCTTGCCACCGCTGCCTCCGCGACACTGAAATCAATCCACTACAACGCTATCAAGTCCGGGCGCGAGATGGTGTGACTTTTGCAGGAACGCAGGAAGGATTTTGCCGGAAATGCGGAAGGTGCCTGCCTAATTCAGGAACATGGTGCGGTACAAGGTGTCGCGCTGCACCGGCTTAAATCCCGCATCGCGGATGATACGCCGCAGCTCTTCTTCCGTTGTGCAGTTTGAAGTGCCCGCGGCTTTCACAACATTTTCTTCAAGCATCACGGAGCCAACATCGTTGCCGCCAAAGTGGAGGCCGAGTTCCAGCACTTTCAAACCCTGCGTCACCCAGCTTGCCTGCACGTTTTCAATGTTGTCCAGATAGAGCCGTGCAATTGCCAGCACCTTCAGATACTCCACGCTGGTGGCTTCTTCCCAGCCGCGACCGCCGAGCGCAGTGTTCTTCGGCTGAAAGCTCCACGGGATAAACGCGGTAAAGCCGCCGGTCTCTTCCTGCAGACGGCGAACCACTTCGAAATGATTGATGCGATGTTCGAACGTTTCGCCCACGCCGAACATCATGGTGGCTGTGGTCCTCATGCCGAGCTGATGCGCGGTGCGATGAACGCTGACCCAATCTTCGGTGTTGCACTTCAAGCGAGCAATGCGGTGCCGCACTTCATCGTCCAGAATTTCAGCGCCGCCGCCAGGAATGGAATCGAGCCCTGCATCGCGAAGACGCGCAATGGTATCGCGCAAACTCAGGTTGGAGTATTCAGCAATCGCCAGCACTTCTGAAGCAGAAAGGCAATGCAGCCAAATCTGCGGAAAGCGCTGCTTGATTCCAGTGAACAGTCGTTCAAACCAGTCGATCTTGAGATCGGGATGAATGCCGCCCTGCATCAGGACGCCGGTGCCGCCCATCTCCAGTGTTTCGGCAATCTTCTCGTAAATCTTTTCGAAGTCGAGGATGTATCCATCGTCGGACTTCGGATCACTCTCGCCATTCTTCGGCAGCGGCCGGTAGAAGGCACAGAATGTGCAGTACTCCGTACAGTAGTTTGTGTAATTGATGTTGCGATCAATGATGTAGGTGACCACGCCCTCCGGGTGCAGACGGCGGCGCACTGCGTCAGCCTCGAAGCCGAGGCCAATCAAGTCGGGCGAGTTGAAATAGTCGAGAGCCTGTTGGCGAGTGAGTGCCATTGCTTTGATTCTACCAAGTAGATCAATAGTGATGGGATTCAATCCACCACCAGGAATGGGTGCCCCATGTCCGGATTTTCGGACATGGGACAGCAGTGCCCCAGTGGTCTCCTCCGGGTTAATCGACTATCTGCCTCTGCCGGAGCGGAACAGAAACAGGCCGCGCGTCAGCAGCGGCTTACCCTGCGTGCGCGCAAGATTGGAGGCCGTCGAAATCCCGCTAAACAGCACAAAGAAATCGAGGAAAGCCCGCCAGAAACCCTTTTTATTGTCTGTAACCATCCGGGGAAGACCTCTGCCGGTCACGAGCCTTACGCCCGTGCCGCAAACTTCACTCTATTAGAGGAGCGGGAGATCATCAAGGATTCAGTAGGCCACGCAGGTCTGCTGTTAATTTGCTGCTTACGACCAGGTCGAGAATGACCGTCTGCGGGCCCGGGGGTGTTTGCGGCATATTACCTTCCGGGTTGCCGGTGACTGGGCCAAGATCGTAGTTCCATCGACGAGCATGGAATTCCAGCAACCTGGCCGAGTTTTTTGCCTTAGGTGCGCGGAGAAGTGCACTACCGGAGATAATTTGGGGTCGACGAGTACAACCAGTATGGGTCACACAAATGGCGTACTTCATGGGCGTTCAGCTTGCTCTCGCTGTTTTCTGACGCGATGGTCTTGAAACACTTCGTGCAGATTGCGTCGATCGATGCGTCAGGATTTCTCCGATGGGCGAATGGGCTTGGTGTAGTCATTGTCGAACTCCTTGCATTCCACGCTTTACGAATGAAGGAAAGTTCATGGCATTCGGTGGCGTGGATGTCCAGACTAGGTGAAAGGATGCTCGCGTTCTGCTCAGAATTGCTCATTCCTGCTAAATAATCCCTCGCAGTCAACACACCCGTTCACGCCGTTGCGATGCGGTGGTGCCTTTTATGGCCCTTTATAACTTGCGGGCTGCGGTGCATCAGAGAAGTTTTCAATGTTCGTTCAGCTAGAAACTCCTCCAAATAATCCGAAGGTGAGCAATTCAGAACGGACACGTTCCCTGAGCCCTTAGGATGATGGATCAGACCATCATATGGATGACCCCATCATATGGATGACCATTGAGCAGAAGACTGACCTTGAAAGTTGCGGCCTCCCCAAATGCCAGACAGGGCCTGCTTCGCAGTCTCTGTCGCAGGAATTTCTTTTTCCGCTAAGATAGTTTTTTGAAGATTGTGCCCGCGGACGACAGACGGCAGGGCAGACGGGGTTTCAAAGTAATCCCGAAAGAGGTACCATCTCGATGGCCAATACGGGCAGTTCCACATTTGACCCAGCAGTCTTTCTCGCGCATGCCTGTCTTGGCAGAAGCATTGTCGAATTGAAAACGGGCGAGAGATTTTATACCCAGGGAGACCAGGCAGACTCAGTCTTTCATCTTCAGCATGGCCGGGTAAAACTCACCGTGGTTTCGAAATCCGGCAAAGAAGCCACCGTCACGCTTCTCTCCTCGGGTGATTTTGTCGGGCACTCGGCGATGGCGTCGGTGGTTGGACTGCGCTTATGCACGGCGACTGCTCTGAGCACCTGCACAGCATTCAAGATCACGCGGAACGAGATGATCCGCATCTTGCACGAAGAGCCTGCGTTTTCCGACGTGTTCATGAAGTTCCTGCTGGAGCGCGCCATGCGCGCCCAGGCTGACCTTGTCGATCAGCTTTTCAACAACAGCGAAAAGCGTCTGGCACGGATTCTTCTGTTGATGGCTGAGTTTGGAATGCCAGGAGAGCCGGAGCAATTGCTTCCTCACATTACGCAACAGACCTTGGCAGAGATGATCGGCACGACGCGGTCCCGTGTCAGCTTCTTCATGAATCGCTTCCGCTCGCTCGGCTTCATTGATTACAACGGGCGCATCAAGGTACACAGGTCGCTGCTCAATGTGGTGCTGCTCGATCAGTTGCCCGAGCATGGCGCTGCAAAGCAGCCTGTTCTTTCCACCTCGCGAGCTTCTATTGAGTTGTCGTCTAACCGGAAATCACTCTTCCGCCACAAGGTCCGCTAGCTTGCGTAGCGCTTCTGGTGCCAGACCCATGCGGTGCGCACGATCTCGTCGAGCGACGTGTAGCGCGGCTTCCATCCCAATTCTCGCTTTGCCTTCTCTGAGCTCGCTACCAGAACGGCGGGGTCGCCGGGGCGTCGCGGACAAATTTCCACAGGTATCGGATGGCCGGTTACTCGCCGCGCCGACTCGATTACCTCGCGAACACTGAATCCGCTGCCATTACCAAGGTTGTAGATGAGCGGACGAAAGTTGTAGCGACCATCTTTAGTTACGGGGTCCTTCTCAAGCGCATTCAGCGCCAAAAGGTGCGCTTCGGCCAGGTCGGAAACATGAATGTAATCGCGAATGCAGGTGCCGTCTGACGTTGGATAATCGTCACCGAATACCTTGATGGACTCGCGTCTGCCGAGCGCCACATCGAGCACCAGCGGGATCAAATGCGATTCCGGCTGATGCGCTTCGCCGCGCGTAATCTTGCCGTCAGCGCCTTCCGGTGCACCGGCCACGTTGAAGTAGCGCAGCGACGCATAGCGGAAGTCATGAATGAGGTTCAGCCAGCCTAGCATGTGCTCCACCAGCAGCTTCGACTCGCCATAGGCGTTGGTCGGCAGCAGCTTGGCATCTTCCTGAATAGGCACAACTTCCGGCTCACCATAAACGGCTGCGGTTGAAGAAAATACCAGCCGCTTTGGCCCTTCGGCCAGCATCGCTTCAAGCAGAGAAAGCGTCGCCGCGGTGTTGTTGCGGAAGAACGTCTCAGGGACTTTCATTGATTCGCCGGCTTCAATCAATGCCGCAAAATGGAGCACTCCGTCGAATGGGTACCCGGTTTTCCTCGCCTCAATGAAAAGGTTTTCAATTGCAGACCGATCTGCAACTTCACCTTTGACAAAGTCCACTCCGGGAGGAAGAAGATCGAGACGGCCGTGGCTAAGATTGTCATAAACTGCTACGTTATGGCCATTTTGGGCCATCAATCCCGCAACTGTGCCACCGATATAACCTGCCCCGCCGGTAACCAAGATCTTCACAAAAAAGACTGTCCTTTCCAGAGCAATTTCGGTTACCTTGAGTCTATTACAATAGGGCATGACGGGATGTCGGGTAGCTCTTGGCAGGTTACTTCCTTGAGCTGGACGGTCTATCTGTCCTAAAAGAAAAGTTCGTGCAGTTCCTGGAACTTTGCCGGGTGTTGAATTTCCGGCACACATTTTAAGACGCGCAGCGGCAGGCAAGTAGATGCGTGTTTTGATTCGGAAGCCTTGGTAGGAACTTGGAGAGAAAGTATGCACAAACTCCATGCCACGACCGGTCCGAACAGCGCAAGTGGCCCAGAACTGCTGTTTTGCACGTGCTTTACCTCCATCCCTGCGCCCTTCGCCATTATCGGTAAGTTAAGCGCCTTTCGGGACTATGCCGTGGAAACATTGTTGGGGCGTTCGTGTCGGGCAGCAACGCGCCTGGAATCAGCGTGCATTCAATCGCATGGCGCGGGCGCGAGCGTCTTCTCAACGGCAGAAAATTTGGCATTTAGTGGGGAGTATTCAATTTGATTTGCATTGAAATCACGAGCTTGATCGATCAACGCGGTGTTACCGCTCAGTGCGAATGCACGAGTTCCCGTGACCTTGTCACGGCCAGGATGTTGAGCCCTCTCGACGACCGCATGGGAGGACCTAGATTATGGAAATGAATTACACCCCTGGCAGAACCAACTTTGGTCCGCTACCCGAGGCGGAGCGCAGCACAGCTTCGTTTCTGACCAGCACAATTATTAACGGCATAATTCTGGCCGTGGTGCTGTACGTAGGTGCAACGGCCAAGCATGTTCTGGAGCAACATCACTACGAAATGACGGAGCTGATTGCGCCGACGCCGCCACCGGCGCAGCCCAAGGTAAAGCAGCCGCCACCGCCAGAGCTTCCGCCGCCTCCCGAGACTCCCAAGTTAAGGATGGAAGCTCCGAAGATTGAAATACCGAAGCCCAAGCCTCCTGAGCCGAAGCCGATTCAGGTGGAAGCCAAGCTAGCAATGCCGGTGATGAAGGCGGCCAAGCCGGCAATTGTTCTGGCTCCGCAGCCAAAGGCAGCCCTGACAGCGGCTATGCCGGCGCAGAGCCCGCAGGTAAAGCCGTCGACAGCTCCTGTGCACCTTGGAGAGACATTCGGCGTTACGCCCAATCCAAATGCCACACGGCCGGCAACCATCGCAGCCATCGGCAATCCTTATGGCGGAATGCAGGGCCCGGCAGTCGCCCCCCACGGAGTAGTTGGATCAACAGGCATGGGCGATGGACTTAAGTCCGGCTCCAATGCGGGAATGGCCGGCAAAGTAGCTTCTGCCGGAATTCCAGGAGCGACCGGTACCTCAGCGGGAACCTATGGCAAGGTAGCTTCTGCCGGAATACCGGCAGTAACTGCCGCCGCGCCTGCGGTCCAAAAGGTATCTGCCGCACCTGCAAACACGAATCTCGAAGTTATCTCGAAACCTCCCGTGCAATACACCTC
>Ga0265316_10000714_pt1 | contig 36673 bp, 25 predicted proteins | sample 4522metaG_FD_202092 | JGI IMG/M metagenome (GOLD analysis project Ga0265316, IMG submission 202092) | Rhizosphere microbial communities from Carex aquatilis grown in University of Washington, Seatle, WA, United States - 4-5-22 metaG | ecosystem: Host-associated > Plants > Roots > Rhizosphere >...
CCACGATCGACGGAGGCACCGACGCCGGTGACGCCGGACCGGACGTAGTGCCCAACGCCGATTCCGCCTGCTCCGGTGACGGTGACGGCGGCTCAGGGACCTTCACGTGCACCGGGCGCCTTGCCGTGGCGCGCAGCGCACCGGGCGGGGCGGTCCTGGCAAACGGGCAAGTTCTCATCGCGGGCGGCTGGAACAACCAGACGCTCACGAGCAGCGCAGAGCTGTACGATCCCGTGTCGGGGACATTCACGCTCACCGGAAGCATGGATAGCGGGCACTATCTGGCTGGTTGGGGCTCACCGTGGCCGGTGTTCGCGAACGGCAAGGTTCTCGTGGCGGGGGGGCTCGACGCATCGGGTGCGCTCCTCGCGTCGGCGGAGCTCTTCGATCCGGCGACCGGGACTTTTTCGCCTACGGGCGCGCTCGGCACGGCCGTCGTCGCCTACGATCCGGTGACGCTACCGAGTGGCGGAGCTCTCTTCGTCGGCGGCTACTCTTCTGTCACGGTCGGGACGCTGAGCGCCGGTAGCGGCTTCGCGTTCACCGGGGGGACGAATCAGGTGCAGCGCTACGACCCGACCTCGGGAGCCTTTGCTTCCGCAGGTACGCTCGCCGAAAACCGTCTCTTCGGGTGCAACATCGTCCTTGCTTCGGGCAAAGTGCTCGCGATTGGCGGTTTTCAAGGCGTATCGACGACATACGAAACGAACATCGAGCAATACGACCCGAGTACCACCACGTGGAGCACGGTCGGCACCCTCCCGGCCAGCGGGGTCTACTGCGCCGTGAGCGCCTTCGTTCTGCCGAGCGGCAAAGTTTTCCTCGACGGTTCTTACCTCTTCGATCCGGTGGCGCTGACCGCGACGCCGACGACGAACGCGCCGCCGTATACCCAAGAAACGTTCATGCAGCTCGCCAACGGCGACGTCCTCGCACTCCCCCCAAAGAGCGCAGCCGCTGCTCCGAATGCCTATGTGTATCATGACGCGACGGGGCTCTGGACCGAGGTGGGCAGTCCCGGCTTTCTCGGTTGCAGAGGCTTTCTCCTGTCATCGGGCGAAGTACTGGTCGTCGGGGGCAGCGACTCGAGCGGGAAGTCGCAGGCCACGGGCATGATCTATCACCCTTGAGGTCGAGATTGCCGATTCCGGCGCTCTCTACGCGACCCGTCGGATCGAGTCGATGACCGATCGCCTGGACGCAGTCCACGCGGGAATCGCCGATGCGATCGCGCCGAGCGCCGCGGGCAAGAGAATGCCGATCGCCATCTGGCTCGCGTCGAGGCCGAAGCTCGGGAAGAAAGGCCCCATGGTATCCGCGACCAGCCGAGCAACGAGGACATCGATGAATGGCCACGCGAGCGCTGTGCCGAGCAAGCCGCCGAGGGCACCGAGCACGAGCGATTCGGCGACCACCGAGAAGGCAACGTGGCTGGGCAAGAACCCAATCGCCCTCAGTACGCCGTACTCCGCGGCGCGCTCTCGAACGCCCATGGCCACGGTATTGCCGAGAATGAGCATCATGACCACCAGAATCACGGCGGACACGGCGTCCAGCGCGTCGAGGATGGCAGAGAGCATCGCGAGAAAGTGCGCGCCGACGCTTCGCTCGTCTTGCGAGAGCGTTTGAATGTCGCGGTCGTCGAACAAGCCGTCGATCCCGACGCTCACTTGAGCGGCGCGGGTGGGGTCGTCGACGCGGCTCACGATCCAGCCAATCATGTCGCGCCGGTCGACCGGAACGCTGTCGTTGATGTAGTCCCAGCGAAGAATGAAATTCGAACGGTCGACCGCCTTGGACGTCGCCGTATAGATGCCGTCGATGGTGAAGCGCCACTCGCCGGGGACGATTCCGCTCTGGAGCACGACCTTCTCCCCCACCCGCCAACCGAACTTGCGAGCGAGGACGTCGCCGACGATGGCGCCTTGCTTGTCGTGCTCGAAGGCGTCGCGCTCGGCCCGCGGAACCTTCATGTCGTCGTAAACCGAAAAGTAACTCGACGGATCGACGGCGAGGGTGGCGAAAAAGTCGGTGTCGTGTCTGGGGTCTCTGCCGCCGAACCAGCTGGCCCAGGTCGCGGCCTTCACGTGCGACGAGCTTCTCACGACCTCGACGTAGTGCTTCGGCAGCGCCATGGCGAAGGTGACCTTGTGACGCGTCACCACCCGGTCCCTCGGTGCGGACCGAGGGCCGGATACCCACGCCGCCGTGACCGCCTGCAGGAGGAGAAAGGCCAGGACGGCGACGGCGACGCCGACCACGGTGAGCGCGGCGCGAAGCCCGTTGTGAGCAAGGTTCCGAACGGCGATTCCCGCGAGCGTCACGGCGAGTCCTTTCCGGGACGAAGCATCACGACAGCCGCCTGAAAATGGCGCCGCAGTCGATGGCGTTCCGCGTGAGCGTCTCCCACTCCGCCGCGGCATGCCAGGCGATGCGCTTGCGCCCGAGCAAGGGCAGAAAGACGTTCCGTAGCGCCCACGCGACGATCCGCGGCGCGTGCCTGAAGAACCATACGTAGATGCTCGCTGCGGGTTCGAGCACGGACTGCTCGTGCACTTCGAAGCGCTCCAGCACGAAGCCCGCACCCTCGACCTTGCGCCGGAGCTCCTCCGGCTCGTACCGCCGGACGTGACCCATGTAGCGGTCGAACGAGCCGAAGTTCCTCATGCCCATCGGGACGGTCAGGATGAAGTGCCCCCCGGGGCGGGTGATGCGCGCGATCTCGCGGAGAAACTCCGTATCGTCGGGGACGTGTTCGAGGACTTCGAAAGCCCCCACGAGGTCGAAGGCTCCAGCGGCGAAGCGCTGGTCGTTCAGGTAGCCGCGGTGCACGATGGCTTTGCGCAGCGCCAAGACATCGAGGGCTCTCGACGACAAGTCGACGACGTGGGTGCCCGCGACGGGCATTCTCGGAAAGACTCCCGGGCCGATCTCGAGGCGGTGTGGCGCGGACGCCGCGAGTGCGGTGATGGCGGGCCACCAGGGCAGGCGGTCAGGCGGGTGAAATCGCAAACGACTCCAGAGGTCCTCGTAGAGTTCTTCGTTGTAGCGAGTGGCGCTGTCGATCGTGGATTCAGTCATTACGGAGTACCGGGGACAGGGGGTCACGGGGTTCGCCCGCAGATCGTCGATCCGCGAGGTGGGTGCGATTCGGAGGCCAGCCACTCGAGTCCACTGCCCGCCCCGCCCATCACGAGAGTGCGGTCTGGGTCGCGCAGCCGAACCGAGAAGGCCCGCAGTGCGTCGTTCGATGCGTCGAGCACGGTCACCGTGTACCCGGGCCGATCGATCGTCTCGCCTTGCCGAAACGCGGATCGCTGACCTGCGAGCGCGCGCTCGAAGTACGAGGCGAGAAACCCGCTCTGCCGGCGGAGGTCCAGTCGGTCGGGCGCGCCAAACGCTATCGTGGAGCGGTCCGGGCCGCCGAAGAGGCTTGGACCTATGCTGAGGATGGCTACGTCGATTCGGCGCTCCGGGCGCTCCAGTCGCAGCGCATGTGGAAAAGCGAGCGAAGCCGCCCACGGAAGGTCCGCGACGAGAAGGTGCCGGGCATGCGGGGCGCGATCGAGGAGCTCCTCCGCGTCGTCGATCGCGCGGGAGGAAGCGAAGGCCACGCCGTCGAAGAGAACCGTGCGCCCGAGAGAGACGGCGAGGACCGCGGCGACGGTCGCGATTCGCAGCAGCCGCGCGCGGTTGGTCAGTGACGCGGCCACCGCTGGGAGCTTGGCGCCAAGCAGGATGCAATAGCCCATCGAGGGTAAGTACAGAAAATGCTCGCCAACGGTGAGGGTCCACACCGGAAGGAGCGCCACCGCCGTCCAGACCAGCCCCCAAAGCCAGACGCGGCGATCGGAGATGCGCCGGACCGTGTCCCGCGCTGCCCAAAGACTGATGGCGGCGAGCACCGCGAACGCGACCGGATGCCCATGCCAGAACGGCACGGAGACCATCGGGTCCGGCGGAACGAAAATGGCGAGGTCGGCGAGATAGAGGAGCGGCGCGGTCACCATGTGTTCGATGAAGCCGGCGCTACCGACGTGATACGCGAACGGGAAGGGCGGCGCGTGGAGCGCCCCCAGGACGGCAAAGCGCAGACCCAGGTAGACGGCGGCGAGGCCTGCGGCGAGCGCAGAGGGAACGAATCTGCGGACACCGCCCTTCCCGTCGGGCCGGAGCAGCGTGTCCGCTAGAATCACCACGGGTAGGGTGATGGCCATTTCTTTGGCGAGTAGCGCGAGGGCGAAGAGCAGCATCGAAAGAGACAGTCGACCGCCCGACCCACGCCGGGGCGAGCGGCTCTGGAGATAGAGGAGAAAGGCGCCTGCGTAGAGCGTCGAGGCCAGGACGTCGGTGCGACCGGAGATCCAGGCGACGGACTGGACGTGGCATGGGTGGACGGCGAAGAGGGCGGCGGAGGCCCAGGCGCGGACTCCCGCTCCGAGCACGATGCGTGCGATGGCCCACACGAGGAGCGTGGACGCCGCGTGCATCATGAGGTTCGTGAAGTGATAGCCGCCGGGGTGCAATCCGTAGAGGAACCGATCGATTGCAAACGAAAGGACGATTAGCGGGCGAAAGTATTCGACGGACAGTCCGGGAGGCGTCCACCAGGCCCCCGCGCTGTCGATGGGCAGGACCCAGCCGCGCAGGAGCGACTCCGGCAGGTGCGACGCGGCCTCGACGTGGAGGTAGTCATCCGCGAAGAAAGGTGCGAAGAGCGCCGGCGCGAACGGCAGCGCGGCGAGTCCGAGCAGTCCGGCGGTCGCGAGCAACCGCGCCCGGTCGAAGCTCGACCGCGCATCCGTGGACGTCAAATCGAGTCCCCCGATGGGACTACAAGCGGTCCCACGCCCGATTTGGTTTAGGACGTTCATGGGAGCGTCCCGCCTACATGGGTCGGCCGTGCCAACCGGTGTCCGTGTCTATCTTTCTTCTTCAAGAGTTCTCTGCTGCAACGCAGACAACGTGCCGGACCGAGTCTGGGGCCTGAAACGGCATTCCGCGACGGCGATGGCCCTCGTCCTCAGGGAGCGCACGTAACCCGCGCGCGATGTCTGCGCGGCCTGCGCACCGGTTCGCCCGGAATGCGCAGGGGCAGGGCGCGGGCGTGTGCTCGCCGCCGCCCAATTTTTCGCGGACCCGGTGCTCTACTGGTCGATGGAGACGTCGTCGATGAAAAGGTCGGGGAGCTCCGTCCCGCCGTTCTGATTGAGATAGAGAAGGGCGCCCGTGCATCCGCTCGGCACGGTCAGACCGCCCACGAGCTGCACCCACGTATTGGGCGCGACCGTCGCCGGTCCAGCCGAGGTCACGTAGTTCGTCGCCGTCCCGCAGACGAGCTTCGTGGTGAGCAGGAGCGATTCGCTGCTCGATCCGTCCTGATAGACCCACGCGGACACCGCGTACGACGCGGGCGCGGTGGGAAGCGAATAGGCGGGCCCGTTCCACGATGCCGTCCGCCCCGTGCCCTCGCCGCTTTGGGTTCCGCCGTGAGCGACCGTGGAGCTCACGACGAAGCTGCCACCGAAGGCCGACCACCCCGCGCCCCCCGATTCGAAATCTGGATTGGCGACTACGTTCGTCGGTGGTTGGTAGTTCGCGGTCACGTCGTCGACGTAGATATCCGGATAGACGCTGCCGCTGCCCTGCTGGAAATAGAGGAGCGCCGTCGTGCAGCCTTGGGGTACGAGCAGCGTTCCCGTGAGGGGTACCCAGATGTCGGGGGGGGCGGTCGCCGATCCGATCGTGAGGTATTGCGTCGAACCAGCGCACACGAGCTTCACCGAGAGGAGCAATGGCAGAGTCGTCGTACCGTCCTGAAGGGCCCAACCGGCGACTTCGTAGGTTGCCGGCCAGTTCGGAAGACCGTACGACGGGCCGTTCCAGCTCGCCGTTCGTCCGGTGTCGACCCCGCTCTGCGTTCCGCTGTGCGCGAACGCAGAGCTCGCGCTGAACGCTCCCCCGAAGGCTCCCCACCCTGCGCCGCCGGATTCGAAGTCCGAGTTGGTGATGACGTTCGTCGTCACGACGTGCCAGAGCAGCTGCTGCACCGACGCGTCGTCCGCAAGGAGGTTCACGCCCACGGCCGGCCCCTCCGCGTAGAGGTCGAGTTCGATGAGCGAGCAGAGCGGGACGACAACCGTTCCGGAGAGCTCGACCCAGCCCGCGTCGGTTGCCGTGCCCGACGCGATCTGCTGGTAGACGTCAGGCGCCCCGTTGCACGTCGTCTTCACGGTCAGGTCGACCGGCGCACTCGCGGCACCGTCGACGCGCAGCCACATGCTCGCCGCGTACGTTGCCCCGGGCGTAACGGCCGAAGTCAACGTGGTGACCGGCCCCTCCCAAGTCGCGTTTCGGCCCGTGACAATCCCGCTATACGCCCCCATATGCGCTTGGGCCGTCGTCGCTGCGATGCTTGCCCCGCCCCAGGCCACCCAACCGTCCACGGTTCCCGTTTCGAATCCCGGATTCGACAGAAGACTCGGGCCGCGAGGCTCCGGCTGCGGACGAACCGCCACGTCATCCACATCGAGGTCGACGCCCGGTCTGGGTCCGGAGAGACCGAGCGACAGCGATTGGAGCGTGCAGTTCGGAACTTGGAGCGACCCCGCCAGATGCGTCCAACGGGCAGGACCCGCGCTCGCCGAGTCCAGTACGACTTGGGTGACCGGCTGCCCCGCGCAAGCAATCGTCGCCCCCAGCGTGACACCATCCTCGGGTGCGCACCCGATTGTCGCCCAGGCCGAGACATCGTAGCCGTGCCCCGGAATGACGAGCGCGGTGACATCGTAAGTCGGGCCTTGGAACGCGGCCTCCCGACCGCGAAGGAGGGCGCTCTTGAGGCCCGAGTGCGGTCGCCGTGTGCTCGTCTCCAGCTTGCCGCCCGAAGTCGACCACCCATCGAGGCCAGCTTCGAAGGTCGCGTTCGCAATGAGGTTCGGGGCAAGTCCGATCGCGTCGGGGGCGACGCCGGCGAAGCCGTCGACCAGCCCGTAGAAGGCTGGCTTCTTCTTGTATTGCGTGTCGAACTCCAAGGGCTCGTCGGCCCCAAACGCGCCCGTAATCCACGTATATTTGTCGGTGAAACCCCACGTCGTGACCGCGTTGCAGCGCGGGACAGAGAGGCACGCCGCGACGGCACGGTGAAACACCTGCTTTTCGGTCGCGAGCTTTTCCGGTTCGCTCGACGTGAGCGAGGCGACGCGCACGTCCAACTCACTGATGTTTACGCTGAGCCCAAGATCCGCGAACCGCGCGAGGTTCGCGATCATGTCGTCCGTGCTGGGCGCGGTCGCGGCGACAAGGTGCATCTGGAAGCCGACCCCATGGATCGGCACCCGCTCGGCGAGCAGCCCCTTGACCATGGCATACACGGCGTCGGATTTCGGATTCGCGGTCTCCGTGCCGTAGTCGTTGTAGAGGAGCTCGGCGTCGGGGTCGATTTCGTGGGCTTCTCGGAAGGCCCAGGCGATGTACTCGCTGCCGAGAGTCTGGGAGAAAATCGTGCTGCGCAGACCGGATCCGTCGTCTGCGATAGCCTCGTTCACGACATCCCACCGATGAATCCGGCCGCGGTATCTGCCGAGGACGCGGCGGAAGTTGTTGCGCATGTATTCGCGGAGCAGCGCCGCGTCGATGCCGCTCGTCACGAACGGGGGTAGCTGCTGATACCAGACGAGGTTGTGCCCCTTGATCGCTTGGTGGTGAGCTTCGGCGAAGGCGACGATGGCGTCCGCCCCGGTGAAGTCCCAGTGATAGGGATCGACTGGCTGAACGGAACCCCACTTCAGTTCGTTGCCCGGAGTCACGTAGTCGAACTGACTCGAAAGCGTTTCCTCATAGGCTGCTTCGGTCGCAAGCGGCGCGCTGTCGACGGCCGTCCCGACTCTCCTCGCGGTGCGGTCCGCGGCGAGAGCCAGCGTGATGTCGCCCTCACTCGATGAGCGCGGTTCGGAGCGGTCGCAGGAGGGTGTTCGTCCTTCTTCAGCGTTTCGGCTTCCGCGATTCTCGATCGCCTCGCTGGTCGTACTTACCGTGTCGGCCGTGGACGCCGCCGCGCAGCCCGCGACGAGCACGGCGAGAATGAGGCCGACCACTTGTTTGATGACCATCGCTGAACCTCTCTACTTCACTTCGTGCGTTCATCCGGGCGACGGCGAGAGCAGCCGCTCGACTCGGACCGGCAGTTTGGCCAGGCGGAGTCGCTGCGGAAACTTGCCCACGGGCACGCTTCGCACCTCGCGGCCCGTCCGATAGCTGATGACCGAAACCGCGTTGGCGGCGCTGATCGCGACCAAGCAGTGCTGGCCGTCGCGGCTCGTCGTAGCCCAGTAGGGCACGTTGCCGACGTCGGTGGTCGAGATCACTTCCAATCGGGCCGTGGAAACGATCGAAACGGTGTTGTCGATGGTTCCGACGTCGCAGAGCCGCGTCCCGTCTCCGGACATGGCGAGACCGTGATGCGCCGAATTGTGGGGGTAGTCGTCGGGCGTCGGGTACGTAGAGACTGCGAAGGCGCTGAGCGGCTCGGTGAGAGTTTTTTCTATTTTCCCCGTCACGAGATCGAATTTGATTAGCCCATTGAGGTAGGACAGCTGGGCGTACATCCTCTTTTCGTCGTCCGTGACCACGGTGGGCCGAACTCCCTCCGTGAACGAGTAAATTCTCAGGACCTTAAGCGTGACCGCGTCGACGACGGTGAGCTGTCGAGCGCCCTTTTCAGCGTCCTGGGCGAACGGCAGTGTCACGTCCCCGACGCTGCCGTTGTAGATGTGACGACCGTCGGCGGAATACTCGTCTTGATGCGGAAAGTGCCCGGTCGGGAACGAGCCGACGAGCACGCCCGTGTCCGCGTCGAACACGTCGGCGACGTCGGCCGTAGTCGCCGACACCACGAATCGACGGCCGTCGGGCGAAAGGGCGGCGTGGTCGGCGAGGAATCCGTCGACGTGGGTTCGCCAGATCATCGGGTGAGCGGCGTCGGTCAGATCGAAGGCGGCGACGTCCGCGAGGTTCGACCGGGATACGTAGAGGCGCGTCCCGTCCGGCGAGATGGCGACGTCGTCGATGAGCCGGACGCCGCCGGATGGCTCGAAGTGGCGAATGATCTGACTTTCCGTCACGAGCCCGTAGGCGTACGCCTCGATCGGGTTGGCGTTGATCTCAGCCAGGCGCTCCTGAAGGTCGGGAACGGCGTTGACGGACCCTACGTTCCTGAAGTCTCGACCGTCGAGAAAACTGACAGTCCCCGAGACGCTGTTTTCGGCCACGAGTACGTCGCGCAAGTCAATGTCACGGTGCTCGTCCCCGTCGCGGCCGTGTTCCTCCGCGCTGCAGGTCGTCCCCCGGTCGACGCTCGTCGAAGCTTCTTGACCGCCGGCGCTCCTGGCGAGCGCAAGCAGCCCAATCGCCAGCGACGTTACCAGGCGCCTAGCGGTCCGCGACGCCCGATGCGCGGACGTTCGATCCATTGTTCGCATTTCACACCCCTCCTTCCCCGTCCTGTGCGGCGATGCCGTCGGGGCGTCAATTGCAGCCGATTGCATCCTCGGCAAAGCGAGGTCGCTACGAGGCGGGCACGTCCACGACTATTTGTTGAAGAGAATGACAGGTTGGTAATGGGGCGAAAAGCCCGTTGCGCGAGCGTCGCCTGCGGGCGGATCCCAGGTGATGGCCATCTTTTGAAACCCGAGCGCGCCCGCCTTCGACGGCGTCACCGTGACGTACGCTTTTTCACCGTTCTGCCCGGAAGTCTTGTCGATCGTCACGGTCGCGGCCCCATTGCTGATGGGGTTGAAGTTCAGATCGCTCAGCGTCACTTGCGGGAAGTCGTAAGCGATGGTCCACGGATCCGATGGGCTGTCGCTGTAAAAGCCGACTTGAAAGGTGACGGGTTGCCCGACGGGCGCGCGAAACCCGAGCGTCGTGATGGTGCCCATACCCGCCGCGGATAGATCGACATTGTCGCGCGTCTGCTGCGCGGGGAAGAAGGTCATCCCGTAGTACGGAGTGCTGGGAGCGGGCACGCAGGGGTCTCGCCCGGCGATGGCGTGGGCGTTGGACCAGACTCGCTGGACCCAGAACGGGAACGGCGACGACTCCTGGTAGTACGAGTCTGCCCAGTTTTGACAGACGTCGGCAATCTCGTTGCCGAAGTCGCCCGTGTACAAGGACCACGCGAGGTGGTCCGAATCGAACCCATTGTAACCGAGCTGGTTCGCCGACAGACCGAACGGATCGGTCGCAGCCTCCACGAGCTCGTGCGCCGCCGACTCCTCGAGCTCGGGGAGCGTCTGCGACGCGCATTCGAGAACGATGGAATACGGGACGAACTTGCCATTGACGTTCGCGCTGTCGTGATATCCGAGACCCCCTTCGCTACAGAACGATCGGCCGGTCCCAGGCTCGACCACCGTCGTCGACGCGGGGATGAAGAGTGCATACACGATAGGGACCTCGGCACCTCCGTCGGGGCTCAGGGGGACCGGCCAAGGAGGATTGGCTCCGCCGCCCTCGGCACTGGCTCCGCCGTCGGAGACCCCCCCGTCACCGGCATCCACGCCCCCTTCGGGCACCGCCCCATCGCCGGCCTCCGTGCCGCCTTCAGAGACGGCTGCCTCGTTCGCAACCGCATCGCCCTCGAGCTGTCCCGCCCCATCGCCAGCTTCGATTCCGCCCTCGGGCATCGCCGCGTCGCCTGGGTTCATACCCCCCTCGGGCGCACCCGAGTCGGCCACCATACCGCCCAGCGACAGGAGCACGAAGTTTTGAAGGTCGAAATAGCTCATCGTCTTCGGCAAGGGCTGGACCATGTGGACATGGTTTGCCGCTCCGCTCGACGCGGGGTTTACGCCGTACTCGCTGGTCGCGGCGCTCCAATAGCTCGAAGGGCCGATCAAATCGGCGAAGAAGTCCCACGTCGCCGCGTTTGGGTCATGCGCGGGCCACGTGACGGTGACGATGACTGGACTTCGGAGGATGATGCCTTGGTTCGCGGCCACCTGCGGCATATCGACCGTGAACGCCGGGTACGTGGCGCTGACCGAGCCATGGTCAGCCGCGTCGTCGCCCCCGGGGGTGGCTTCCGGCGACCCTCCGTCGGCGCTCGCGCCCGAGCTCGAGGGACCGTTGCTTCCGCACGCGGCGACGGCCAAGGCGCCGGCGAGAGAACGTAAGACCGAGCGCGCGACGATCGACGTTGTTGGGCGCATCAGGCGGGAAGCATACGACAATTCGGCGGCCTCGGCGGAACGTCACCCGTCACGAGGCTCAGGCACTGGGCCTAGCGTGCACCGAGTCGAACCGGACGTGGCTTCTTGTCACCCGTTCGGGCTACGGGGTACGCGGCGGCGCGTGCGGTAGCCTCCGGAGACTCGGGTCGCGAAGCCGCTTGACTCCAGTCGCCATCGCGACATAACGGGCAGGGGCGAAGGACTTTCGCACGGGAATCGCAAGGGAGCAGTAGTTTGGCCGAAAAGTCGCGGTTCTCCGAGGGGGACGTCATCGCCGGCAAATACCGCGTCGAGCGCGTGCTCGGAGCTGGCGGGATGGGCGTCGTCCTCGCAGCGCACCATCTGGGCCTCGACAAGATGGTGGCCGTGAAGTTCCTGCTTCCGGAGATGCTTGAACATCAAGACGTGGTCGCCCGGTTCGCGCGCGAGGCGCGAGCCGCGGCCCGAATCACGAACGAGCATGTCGCCCGGGTGTTCGACGTCGGTGCGCTCGAGGACGGCGCGCCGTACCTGGTCATGGAGTTCCTCGACGGGATTGACCTCGGCCAGTGGCTGAAGGAGCGCGGTCCGCTTCCCACGGCGCAGGCAGTCGATTTCTTGTTGCAGGGCTGCGAGGCCGTCGCCGAGGCCCACGATCTCGGAATCGTCCACCGGGACTTGAAGCCGGCCAACATGTTCTGGACCCGCAGGCTGGACGGAGGACCGTGCATCAAAGTCCTCGACTTCGGGATCTCGAAGTTCTCCGGCATCGGGGACCGTACGGGTTCCAACCTGTCGTTCACGCGGACGGCCGCCGTGGTCGGCACCCCGTTTTACATGTCGCCCGAACAGATGGAATCGTCGAAAGAGGTCGACGGCCGTTCGGACATATGGGCGCTCGGCGTCATCTTGTTCGAGCTTCTGACGGGCAACGTGCCATTCGACGGGCAGACGCTCCCCGAAGTGTGTGTGAAGATCGCCACGCACAGCCCGCCGCCGGTCCGGCGGATGCGGGCGGACGCACCCGAAGGTATCGAGAAGGCGATTCTACGGTGCCTCGAGAAGGACCGCGACAAGCGTTTCCGGAGCGTCGCGGAGCTGGCGACGGCGCTCGCGCCCTTCGGGACGGAGCACGCGGCCGATTCGGCGATCCGCATGCAGCGGGCGATGCGAGGCAGCGCGGGTGGGGCCGCGCCGCTCGTACCGTTCGCGTCGGTCGAGCCGAAGCGCTCGCCAATGGGCGAGAGCCTGAGCGCTCTCGGCCTCACGAAAGCCGTCTCGCTTCGCCGGAAGACGGCGCTGCTCAGCCTTCTTGCGGTCGCCGCGCTGATCGGGGTCGTGACCGCGGCGTTCGTCCTCGCGGGGCGACGAGACGAGAGCGGTCCGCACGCCCTTCCGCCCGCTGTCGCCGCATCGCCGCCGCCGTCGGCCCCCGCTCAGGTGGCGACCCAGACCCAACTGCGCGCGCTCGACGAACCAACGACGGACGCCGGCGCCCTGCCTTCCGCCGCCGAAGAGCGACGACACGCCGAACCCGCGGCAAACCCGCCAAGAACCACGAAGCAAACGAAGGCCACCGTCCTCGCCGCTTCCCCGGACCCCGTCAAGCCCGCGGGAATATCCAAGAGCGGCAAAACGACGGCCGCCGAGCAATCACCGCGACCGAATCCGGAGCCAGCTCCGGGTTCGAATGCATTCGACGAGAGGCTTTGACCGATGAAAACACATCGCAATTTCGTGAGTGGCTTGTGCTTGGCGGCTGCAGTCGGCGCGGCGCCCTTCGCGCGCGCCGACGACAGCGTGGCCGCCCAGGCGCTGTTCGATCAGGCCAAGAAGGCGATGGCGGCCCACAACTACGCCGAGGCGTGCCCGAAGCTCGAGGAGAGCCTGCGGCTGCAATCGGCGCTCGGAACGCTCCTCAATCTGGCTCAGTGCTACGAGTTCGAGGGCAAGCTAGCCAGCGCGTGGAGCAAGTATCTCGAGGTCTCGTCGAAGGCCCGCGCCGCCGGACAGGCCGAGCGAGCACGCATCGGTCGCGACCGCGCCGCCGCGCTGGCCCCGAAGCTCTCGAACTTGGCAGTCGATGTGCCGCCCGGCAATCATCCCGACGGACTCGAGATTCGCCGGGACGATACGCTGGTGGGAGCGCCCGAATGGGGGGTGCTCATCCCGGCCGATGCGGGACTGCACACCATCGAGGCAAAGGCGCCTGGAAGAAAGTCATGGTCTCAAACCATCACGCTGTCCGACGGAGCCGCGACCGCACGGGTCACCGTGCCCGACTTGCCGCCGCTCCCCGTGGAGCCTGCCGCGCCTCCCGCCCCCCCCGCCGTAGCCTCAGCGCATCCCGATGAAGCGCCACCGAGCACTCGCGAAGGCGGTTCGGGGAGCGCGCTGCGAGTCGTGGCCTTCGGAACCGGAGTGGCCGGCTTGGCGGGACTGGGCGTGGGTACCGTCTTCGGGCTCCTCTCCATGTCGAATCACGATACGGCGCAGCGCCAATGCCCGGCGCAGAAGCCAACGTTCTGTACGCCGGCCGGCAGTCAGTCTTGGACCGACGCGGTCAATGACGGCAACATCTCGACTTTGGCCTTCATCGTCGGCGGAGCTGCGGCCGCGCTCGGAGTGACGTTGTGGCTGGTTGCGCCGGCACCGACGGAGCCGAGTGCCCCGGTCGCACGCCTGTCCGTCGGACCCGGAAGCCTCGGGATCGACGGCGTTTGGTGAAGCGCAGGCTACCGGCGCTCGTACTGCATCTTCCCGAACAGGGCCTCGCGGGCCTTGTCGTCCATTGGAGCCTCGTTGCGGGGAGGGATGGAGAGGCCGCGCTCGACGGCGGGACGAGCCCGCAGGGCGCCGAGCCACCGCGAGACGTGCGGGATTGTCGCGAGATCGATCCCCAGGCGCTCGTAGGAGAGCAGCCAGGGTAGGTTCGCGATGTCCGCGATGGAGTATTCGTCGCCTCCCAGAAATGCCGATTGCGACAGGCGGCGGTCGAGCACGCCGTAGAGCCGCTTCGTTTCCTTCTGGTACCGATCGATCGCGTACGGAATCTTCTCGGGGGCGTAGTTTGCGAAGTGGTGGAGCTGGCCAATCATCGGCCCGGTTCCTCCGACTTGGAAGAAGAGCCACTGGAGCGCCTCGTACCTCTTGGGTCCGTCCTTCGGCAGTAGCCGTCCAGTTTTCTCTGCGAGATAAATGAGGATGGCGCCCGACTCGAAGACGGGGAGGTCGCGTCCGTTTGGGCCCTGATGGTCGACGATCGCCGGAATCTTGTTGTTCGGGCTAATCCGTAAGAAGTCCGGCGCGAATTGCGCACCGCCACGGAGGTCGACGACGCGTGCTTCGTACGGAAGACCCAGTTCCTCGAGCGCGATCGATATTTTGAATCCGTTGGGGGTCGCGGCGGTATAGAGGTCGATCATGGTCTCTTCCGGTCTCCGGGGACACCCCCTTGGATGCCGGGAATCGAGCCGCGTTCCGACGTCGACGCTCCCGTCGAATCGATGGGTTCGAGCGTTCTCGGAGGTGCGTCGCCAGTGAGCCCTGCCGCCAAAGCTCACTGGCAGCTTCACTTCTGCGTCTTCTTGTGGGGCTTCACGTCGATCCTCGGCAAGCTCATCTCGCTTGGCGCCCTGGACCTCGTTTGGTGGCGGATGTTGCTGGTCGTCGTGGCCCTGCTCTGTGTTCCTAGGGTCTGGCGAGGGCTCCGGAGCCTTTCACTGGGTCTGTTGCTCGCCTACGGGGGAGTCGGCCTGGTGCTCACCGCCCATTGGCTGACCTTCTACTGGGCCATCAATCTCGCCAACGCTTCCGTCGCGGCCACTTGTCTCGCTCTCGCGCCCGTCCTGCTGTCGCTGGTGGAGCCCGTCATCGCCGGTCGACCCGTCAACGGGCGCGAGCTCGTCTTGGGCGTTGCCGCGGTGCCCGGTGTCGCGATGGTCGTGGGCGGGGTCCCTTCGGAAATGCGGGTCGGCGTTATCGTGGGCGCCATGTCGGCCCTCTGCGTCGCGGTCTTCGGGGCGCTGAACAAGCGGTTGATTCGTGAGGCCGATCCACTGACGATCATGTGCGCCGAGCTCGGCGCGGGGACGATCGTTCTCTCGTTCGTCGTGACCTTGCGCCCGCACGCCGGCTCTCTTCTGCGGGTGCCCGACCTTCGCGATGGAATTCTTCTCGTGGTTCTTTCGATGGTGTGCACCCTACTTCCGTTTGCGCTCGCGCTCGCTGCCTTGCGCCACGTCACGGCCTTCGCGGCGCAGCTCGTGGTCAACCTCGAGCCGGTCTATTCGATTCTGCTCGCCATCTTCATCTTGGGCGAGCAGCACGTACTGGGCAAAGGGTTCTACGCGGGCGTGGCGATCGTTCTCGGGGTCGTGCTCCTCTATCCCGCGATGAGCCGGCGTTCGCCCGTTCGTCAGTCCTTCAAATAGAACGGTGTATTCACGACGATCACCCTTGGACCCCCGCGGAGGGCCCGTAAGCGGCCGAAGAGAGCGCATCGAGACCGAGGACCGGGACCCCGGCGAGAGGGCCGATCTTCTGGTCCTCTTCTTCGGTCGAGGCGAGCCGCCTTCCGAACACATAGTCTCCAAGCGACCGCCTTCTCGCGTGGGGCGGTGCGCTCTCGACGACCGTCACGATCGATGGGGGGACCCGAGTCGGATCCTGCCTAGGTTCGCTCATTGCGCCGAACGAGAGGCTACTCGCCATCGACCGCGGGCCGCCAGTCGCGGCCCGGAGCGCCAACACTCGCGCCCGCCGTCACCTCGTCGCGTCGTCCTGCCGTATCATTCGATGCATGGACCGCGAAGTCTCGTCTCGGTTTTCTTGGGTCCGCATCCGCCTCGAGGGCTGCGTGGAGCTTTCATGGCGTCGCTGAGCTTGTGCATGATCGTGAAGAACGAGGGGGCTCGCTTGACGAGATGTCTCGAGTCTGCGGCCGAGGTCGTTCAGGAGATAGTCATCGTGGACACGGGCTCGACGGACGACACCGCGTCCGTTGCTGCCCGATTCGGCGCAAGAGTTTCGACCTTCGACTTTCGGTCGCCGGACTTCTCCGGAGCCAGAAACCAATCGCTCGCGCGAGCGAGCGGAGACTGGATCCTCGTCCTCGACGCCGACGAGGTGCTGACCGAGTCGGCCCCCTCGGTGCTCCACGCGCTCATCGAAGGGCAGCCGGCGGGGCACATCGTTCGACGGCGGAACTTGCGGCCACCGGCGGAAGAAGTGCTCATCGACTACGCGGTTCGGCTCTTTCCGAATCACCCCCGCCATCGCTATCGCGGACGCGTCCACGAGACGATCGACGCGGCGATTCTATCGAACGGCCTTCAACTGCGAACGACCGAAATGACGATCGACCACATTCTCCCAGCGGACGACGGGCGAACGCTCGAGAAGAGCCGATTCTATCTCGCCATCCTGGAAGAAGAGCTGGCGAACGACCCCGACAACGTGGACCGACTCGCCTTTCGGCGCGCGGAACTCCACAAGCTAGGCCTGCTCGACGACGCGACCCGGACCGCGGAACGAATCGCCGAGCTCGCGCCCGAAGACGTTGCCAATCATCTCCACGTGGGCCTGTATCGGCTGATGCACCAGCGCGATTCGGCCGGCGCGGAGCGCGCTTTTCGAAAGGCGCTGGAGCTCAAGCCGAACGACGAGCGCGCGCTCGCGTACTTGCAAGCGGTCGAGCACTCCAAGGATGGCCGATGAATCGGCGCGTCCGGGTAGATGCGTGCGGACGGTCTATTCGGCCAGTGCGGCCAAGCTTCTTCTGCGGAGCGCGGCGCAATATCCGTCGCGTCGATCCGGCGCGACCCGCAGGTCGCGCACCGAGGGGTCCACGCGCGCGACCTGCTCGAGGATGTCCCGCTCGAGCTCCGTCGTGGAGTTTCGGCCGGTCGTAAAGTCGTAGGTGCCCCTCTCCAGTGCCAGGGTCCAGCCCTTGGTCGAGAGGTGGAGCCCCTCCTCGACGACGAATCGGAATGGAAGGAGCGTTTCGGTCGGGGACGGGGTCGCCGCATCGGCTGCCCGCCGCATGCGCGCGGTCTTCGCCGCCGCCTGCTCGGCGTTGGCTTGCTCGGTGTCGCGTGCGAACGGGCGAGCGCGCCGGTCGAACCGCGTGAGGACGACGGCCGGCAGAAACGACTCGATGTCCAGGCACTGGGGGTCGAGCGCGGCCAGCAGAGCGTATTGATACGCGCCGAAACGAGGCGCGCCGATGACTTGCCTGCCGACGGCCCGGTAGACGAGTCGTTGCAGCTTGAGGCCGAAGTCCGCGTTTGGCGACGGCGCCTCCCGCCCCCGATAAGCCGCGTCGGACGCGGCCGAGAGGAGCGCCGCGAGCGACTCGGCGCCGAGGAGCGCGCGGTACCGCGGGTTCTCCCGGCGCTCCGCGAGAAACGCGGCAAGTCCCGCGGTGACCTCTGGACTGTCACGGTGTCGCTCGACCTCGCCGTACGCGCCCGGCCAAGCGGGATACGCGTCCCAGATTGGTCTTGGGTCGTCACCGTGACAGTCGCCACAAACCGCGGGGTTCGGCTCCGAAAAAATGGGGACACGTCGACCATCGCCGTCGGTGCCGAACGAGATTTCACGCAGCTGGAATGTGCCCCGCCGGTCGTCGTATTCCATCGTCTCGAGGGAGCGATAGCCGCCTTTGGAGGGGTCGCCGTTGAACGCCACGACGAACGACGCGTCACGAGAGTAGAGAATTGCGCGCGGAGCTCGATAGCTGGCCTCCTGCAGGCTGCGGCTCTCGTGCATCAAGACGTACCGCGATCGGAGCGAGGCAGGCAGAAGGGGCAGAAGGTCGTCGATGGATCCGACGCCGTTCGCGACGGTCAAATCGCGCAGAGACTCGAATCGAGACACGCCGGAGGGATCGGCCGACGGAGGGGCGACGGCGGCCCCGTTCATCGGACCGGAGCCGCAGGCGCTCGCCGCGACAGCGAGGATGGAGGCCACGCGCCCGACAAACACGGGTGGTCGACGACGCGTCGTCCCGAGCGCGCGCGCCGGCTGCCTCAATCGAACTCGATGACGGTACCCTCGCTCGGTTCGTCGGCCGTCGGGCTGGCCGGCCCGACTTCTTGTGACGAGTCGAAGAGGGCGTCGAGACAGAACCACACTCGCGCCTCGTCCGGGAGGCCGCCCTGAACGGGAACGAAGGTGTGCTGGCGCGGCGTGGGACTTTTCGGTTGCGCGAACATGAGGGCAGTGCCCGACAGCGCGGCCGGAGGGCTCACGTCGAAAACGACTCCGTGTGCGGCGAGCCGGTTCTTGATCCTGCCGAGCACCTGGTTGGCGAGCTCGCCCGCCCAGTCGCGGACCATGATCCAGTCGGACGACGAGTTCTTCGAGAGCGGCTGCGCGCGCACGCGGCCCGGACGTGCGAGTGTTATCAGTTCGAACGTGCTGGCCACGAGCACGGTTCCGCGAAATGCCGCTCCGGTGAAACCGACCACACCGGCGACCACCGACTCACTTGGTTTCACCTTCGACATGAACGAAGCGTTCGAACCCGAAGACGGTTGTTCTTTGAGCCTGAGGTCGTAAGCGCCAAATGCCTCGATGAGCGCCCGGGGCGCGAGGTCTCGCAGGATTTCCGACAGCAGTTTATGCTCCATCCCGCGTTACCTCCAGGATCGCCACCAAACAAGAAGCGGCGTCCAGCCGTCTTCAACGGTTGACGTTCAATCGACGATAAGCCTACTATTTGGAATTGCGGTTGGGTAGGCGCACCATGGGAAAGTCTCGACTCACTCGGAGACTTTTCGGCAGTTATTTGACGGTCGCGTGCGTGGGCGTCGTCCTTTCCGGACTGCTCGTGGACCGGACCGTTCGGGAGAGCTCGCTCGCGCAAATCCAAGTTCGGCTCCAGGGTGAGGCGACGATGCTCGGTCAAATGACCGCGAGCGCCTTGTTCGGGGAGCTCGACGACTCGGACACGAGTTTGAACGAGAGCGTCCGAGCCCTTGGAAGGGCGGCTCAGACCGAGCTTTCCCTCCTGGCTCCTTCGGGTGCGATCGTCGCCGATTCGAACGGCCACGACCCGAAGACGCTGGCGCCTGAAGGCGAAGCACCGGAAATCGTAGCTGCCCGGCGCGAGGGTCTCGGAACGGCCATCCGGGGACCCGACGGCGGACGGCTGTACGTGGCCAACGCCATCGTGCGAGACGGCAAACTGCTCGGGTTTGCGCGCAGCGCGATGCCCATGCCGGCCGTTCGTGCCGAGGTCCTTTCGGTGCGCACGCGAATGCTCTCGGGGGCGATGCTCGCGATCGCGATCGCGTTCGTTTTGGCCATCGGGATGTCCCTTCGTATCGTCCGCCCGGTCCGGGCGCTCGCTGCGGGGGCCCGCGAAATCAGTGCGGGCCGGTATGGCCATCAAGTCGCGGCGTCCTCCGACGACGAGGTCGGCGAACTCGGGCGGGCGTTCAACGAAATGTCGCGGGGACTGAGGGGCACCATCGACGAACTCGATGGAAGAAATCGCGATATGCGCGTCGTCTTGGACAACGTGCGCGAGGGGCTGATCACGGTCGCCGCCGACGGCACGATGTCGCGAGAAAAGTCCTCCGCGGTCGAGCGGTGGCTCGGGCCCTCCGCGGTCGATACTCGTCTCTGGGACTACCTCTTTCCGAGCGACCGCTCGGCGGCGCAAATGCTCGAGCTTCACTGGCAGCAGCTCGTCGAGGACGTCGTGCCCATCGAGCTTTCTCTGGATCAGCTTCCGAAGCGGATTCACACGAGCGGGCGAACGTTCGACCTCGAGTACACGCCCATCTTCGACGTCGGCAAGCTCGACAAGATTCTCGTCGTCCTCGCCGACGTGACCGAGCAGGTCGAGGCTCTGCGCGCCGAGGCTGCCCAGCGCGAGATCCTCGCCGTTTTCGAGCGGATCGTTCGAGACCGAACCGGCTTCGCCGACTTCCTTTCCGAAACGCACAAGCTCGTGGCGCGGATTACGGGCACCGTTCGACCGGACGAAGACGAGCTCAGGCGCGCCCTGCACACGCTCAAGGGAAACACGGCCGTCTACGGCCTCGGCAGCATCGCCGACGTGTGTCACGATCTGGAGAATCGCCTGGACGACGGTGGAGACCTGGAAGCGGCCGACCGCGAGCTGTTGCTCGTTCCCTGGCGGCGGTTCACCGAACGACTGGCCGTTCTCGTCGGAGAGCGCGACCTTGCGCACATCGAGATTCACGACCGTGAGCTCGACTCTCTTGCCAACGCCGTGGTCGACGGAACGTCCCGTCAGGAGATATTGCGGACGCTGGCCGAATGGCGGGCGCAGCGCGTCGACCTCCAACTCGAACGCTTCGCGGAGCAGGCACGGTCGATCGTGCGCAGGCTCGGGAAGGGTGATGTCCGAATCACAGTCGATTGCAGCGATCGTCTGCGCGTCGATCGAGAGGCGATGGCGCCCTTTTGGAGCGTCTTCGTCCACGTGATCCGCAACGCGGCCGACCATGGATCGGCGCCCGCGAGCGAGCGCGGCGGGGCGGCGGGCACCATCCAACTTCGCGCATTTCGCGCCGACGAACTGCTATCCATCGAAGTGGCCGACGATGGGCCGGGCGTCGATTGGACGGCCATTCGGACTCGTGCGACGTCACTGGGGTTGCCTCACCAAACCAGGGAGGATCTGGTGAGGGCGCTCTTTGCGGGTGGTCTGTCCACGCGCGAGACCGTGACGTCGACCTCGGGCCGCGGCGTCGGCATGAGCGCCGTTTGGCGCGTATGCGAAGAGCTGCGAGGGCACATCCGGATCGATGGCCAGCGAGGTCAGGGGACGACGATCCGCTTCGACTTTCCGGCGTCCGCGGTCGGTCCGAAGCGAATCGCCGTAGCTGCCCCCCGCACGATTCCGCCAAGCGCGTCCTGCGCCTGAGCCGCTTGTCTACTGTAGAACCCTGGTGATTTTCGCCGAGAGCGAGCGAGCCCGGCGGCGAGCGCGCGGAGCGTACTTCCTGTACGCGAGCACGCTCGACACCGGGATCGCGAAGCTATCGGCGAAAAGCACCAGGGTTCTACGCGGGGCCCGCGATCTTCGTCACGGTCCGGACGAGTAGCTCGTCTTTGCACGGCTTGGTGACCCACGCCTTGGCTCCAGCACGCTTCGCTCGGTCGATGAGCGTGGGGTTGGCCTCCGTGGTGAGCATCACGACGGGGATCGTCGCGTGCTTGCCGCCCTGCTTCATGCGTTCCAGAAATTCGATGCCGCTCAACCGCGGCATGTTCACATCGCAGAGGACCATCGCGGCGTCCGCGTTGACCGCCAATTTGTCGAGGGCGTCCAGTCCGTCGACAGCTTCGACGACCGCATAGCCGGCGGCCACCAGCGCGAGCGAAGCCTGTTGTCGAACCGTGATCGAGTCGTCGACGACAAGGATCTTTTTGGGCATCGGGGGCACCCGCAGGATACCCGATACAGGGTCCCGGAGTTCTGTTCTTACGCGACGGGCCTCGGCCGCCTGCCAGGCGACAGGCCGAGCGGCGAGCGATTGCTCCTCGCCGATCCCCCGGTTTCTGCTACCCCCTCTTACCTCTCATCCTCTCCAAATCCGTGAGCGGTTCCTCCCTCGTCATCTTCGATTGCGACGGTGTCCTCGTCGACAGCGAGCCCCTTCAGTTGCAGGCGCTTCTCGACGTTGCGGCGACGGTGGGATTCGTCCTTCCCTTACCCGAGGCGATCGACCGATTCCGCGGCGCGAAAATGGCGGACGTCGTCCGATTCATCGAGGAGCGAATCGGTCGGCCCACACCGGCCGACTTCGTATCCAGCGTCCGCGCCCGCCAGGCGGAGGCGTTCGTGCGTGAGTTGCGTCCCGTCGAAGGGGTACGAGATGCGATCGATCGGCTACCGGTTCCTCGCTGCGTGGCCTCGAGCGGCCCGGTGGAGAAGATTCGCCTGTCGCTCACGATCACCGGGCTTCTCGACCGATTCGGAGATCGGATCTTCAGTTCCTACGAGATAGGGAGTTGGAAGCCGGAGCCGGATCTCTTCCTCCACGCGGCGAAGAGCATGGGGGCGTCGCCCGGGGAGACCGTGGTCGTCGAGGACAGCGTCCTCGGTGTGCGCGCTGGCGTGGCGGCGGGGATGCGAGTGCTCGGCTTCGCCGACGACGCGCGGGCCGCCGTCCTGGCTGGAGCGGGCGCGGAGGTCTTCCGCGCCATGAGCGAGTTGCCGCGCCTCATCCTGGGACCAGCCGCGCTCTAGCGCGAATTGTGCGACGCGGGGGGAAAAGCAAATCGGCACGGTGGTGCTAATTTCCATGAAGCGATGTTCCTCATCATCATGGTGGTGGGCCTCGTCGGGCTGGCCGTCATGGCCTTTCCCGCGTTCGCGCGGCACGGCGCGGCTCCGCCGCACGCCCACTCCGGCGCGGTCGGTCACGGCGGCCACGCGATCTCCCACGGTCAAGCGCACGCAGCGGACGCAACACAGCGCGTTTCCGCGACTGAGCCACGCCCCAGTCCGGAGATTCCTCCTTCTTCCGTCCCGACGCCATCGGGGGTCCTCCGCTGGATTCCGTCTCCGCGGGCAGTGTTCACTGCGTTGGCCTTGTACGGCGCCTTCGGAAACGCCCTGCTCGGAGCATTCCGCCTGACTCCGCTCTTGGCGGCGCTGGGCGCTCTCGTTCCCACGTTCTTGGTCGAGCGCTTTGCGGTGAGACCGCTCTGGAACCTGGTCTTCCGCTTCCACGCGCCCCCGAGCGCTCCACTCGGAGAGCTCGTCTTCAGCGAGGCGATGGCCGTGACGCGGTTCCGCAACGGACGTGGTGTCGTGTCGACGAACCGCGAGGGACGACTCGTCCAGCTGGTAGCTCGACTAACCGACCAGCAGTCCGCCCAAACTGTGAACGTCGGGGATCGGTTGCGTATCGAGGAGGTCGACGGCGCGCGCGAACGAGTCACTGTTTCGCTATTTCGCGACCAATAGGCGTATGACGGTAGTCGGCTGACTTGCCGCTGCGCTGCCGAAAGGAGTCGTCGTGATCGAATTGATCATTGCTGGAGCCGCCGTCTTCGCCGTTCTTCTCCTCACGTCGCTCATCATCACCACTTTTCTCCGGAGCGTAGACGCCGGCGCCATCTTGCTCGCGAGCCGCGGCCGGAACCTGCAGATTTACCGTGGGCCGTGCAAGGCGCTGATAGTCCCCGTCATCACGCAAGTTCGCGCGATTCCCGCGCAGGCCATCAACGTCGACATCGAGATCACGGACCAAACCGCAGACGTCGACGCGAACGGGCGCCCGGCCCCCGTGAAGGTGACCGTTCGTGCTTCGGCCATCGTCAGCGTCGGCGAAGACGAGGCGATGGTGAACACCGCCGCGAACAAGTTCTTCTCGAAACCCGGCGCCGAGCAGCTGTCCACGCTGACCGATGTCCTTTCCTCTGCCGGGCGTCGCGCCATCAACCTGCTCAAGCACGACCAGCTTTTCAACGCCCGCTCGGGCAGCGCCGCCGCCGCGCTCGCGGCCGCGTCCAGCCCGTCCGCCGCGACGGCGCTCGCCGTGCCGACCGCACGCGAGTTGGCGCTGCGTTCGCAAAACGACGACGACGAGCTGGCCGTCATCATCAAAGACGCCTGCTCGCGCGAGCTGCTCGACCTCGGGCTCACGTTCAATAGCCTCAACATCAAGGCCGTGTTGAGCGAAGTCGCCGACGCGCGCCGACGCGAGTCCGCCGCGCGCGCCAAAGCCGACGCCGACGTCGTAACCGCCCGAGAGGAGCAGCGTGCGCGGATAGCCCAGCTCGAGGCCGCGCAGAAGATCAACGACCAGGAGCGGGCGCTCAACATGCAAATCGCCTCGAACGGCGCGGCCATCGCGAGAGCTGAGGCTGAGAAGCAGGGAGCGGTTCGGCAGCAGCGCGAGGCCGAGCTGAGCGCGAGTCAGATCACCCAGGCGCGGGCAGACGCCGAGCAAAGCGTCATCCAGCAAGAGGCCGAGGGCCGGGGTCAGGCGGTCCGCATCCGCGCAATCGCCGACGCCGAAGCCGCGGCGATCAAGATGAAGGCGCAGGCCTTGATGGAAGCGGGAGGCATCTACCTCGACCTGCGGCGGCTCGAGCTCGCGCCGGACCTCACGCGCGAGGTGGCCGGGGCTCTCGCCAATAGCCAGTTCGTGAATTTCGGCGGGGGCAACGCCGGTCGCGGGGACGGGCACGGCGCGGTGGAAACGGGTTCCGACGACATTCTTCGTGTCGTCCAGACCCTCATGGCCGCGAAGGTGATCGCGGGTGACGCGTTTCAGAAGCAACCGGAGCCCGCGAGAGCCGCAGGCTCCAGCCCACCCGCTACTTCACCCGCACCCGTCCGGCGCCGCGATTCCTAGAACCACGCGCGTCGTGATCGGTTACTGCACCGGCGTGTAGACCTCGTCGCGACCGCCCGGCGACGGGGTATGTGCCGCGTCGGATCCGGCAGCGGCGTGGCAGCCCACGCAAATCGTCAACGGAGTACCCGTCGTGCCGAGTCCGTCCGCCACGACGCCGTTCGCGTCGTGCGGCGCCGCCGTGCTCGTAACGGGAACGCGCTCGTACCAGTACCAGTTCGCGCCCGCCGCGCTGTCGGCCTGGGTCTTCAGGTACACCGCATAACCCACGGGGGTGGTATCCGTCAGCGCGTTGTAGAGCTCCTTCACGGCGGACGCGCCGACCGGCCAAGCGCCCATGCCCGCATCGGGGGCGGCTCCGGCGTTGATCACGGCGTTCGAGTAAATACGATTGAAGCCGTGGGGAGAAGGGGATCGCGACGCGTGAATCGCCGGCTCCGAATGCCATTGCTTGTAGGCCCCCCCCGCGAGCCAACTCTCGACGTTCGCCCCGCCCATGGGCGGCGTCTGGCTGGTGCCGACAGTTGCGGCATCGTTCGTTCCGGATTCGGCGCCACTGCCGCTCGAATCGGCCGCCGCATCGGAGGCGCCCGCATCGTTCGACGACACGGGAGTGTACACTTCATCGTGGCCGCCCGGCGTCGGTGTGTGGGCCGCGTCCGACCCGGCGGCGGCATGGCAACCCACGCAAATCGTCAGCGGAGTGCCCGTCGTGCCGAGTCCGTCCGCGACGACGCCGTTCGCGTCGTGCGGCGCCGCCGTGCTCGTAACGGGAACGCGCTCGTACCAGTACCAGTTCGCCCCCGCCGCGCTGTCGGCCTGAGTCTTCAAGTACACCGCGTAACCCACGGGAGTCGTATCGGTCGGCGCGTTGTAGAGCTCCTTGACGGCGGCCGCGCCAGTTGGCCACGGGCTCGTCCCGCCGGCCGCCGAGCTGATGACCTGATTGGAGTAGATGCGGTTGAAGCCGTGGGGGGAAGGCGATCGCGACGCGTGAATCGCCGGCTCGGCGGCCCATTGTTTGTACCAGCCCGCGGCGAGCCAAGCCTCGACGGCGGCCCCTCCCGTCGGGGGACTCTGGGCGGTCCCCGCCAGCGCCAAGCTGCCGTCGCTCCCCGGCACCGTGCTGTCCGGACTCGTGCCGGCTTCGACCGTCGAGTCGGCCACCGAGGAGCCCCCGGCGCCTCCGTCATTGGACCCCGGTCCATTTCCTCCGTTGTTTGGGTTTGCAGCGCTATCGTCGTTCGAGCAAGCGGAAGCGAGAAGACCAAAGCCCATCAGGGCGAACAAGCAAGCGCGACTCGAAACCATCTTCGTTTCCTCCGGGCAAGGGTCGTCGGCATGCCGCCCCTCGATGGGAAGCCCAGCCGTGCCCCACGTACGCGGCCGACCTCACCCGGTTACGAAAAAAAGTGATGGCACTCGGTCCGGCGCTGAGACCGGTTCGGGCCGCCGAGATGTCGCCGGGTCAGAACGCGATGTCCAAGTGGTAGCTTTGGACCGATTTCGTCCGCGAAGTAACTTGCACGCAGATGTTCGCGTTTCCCCCCTGGATCGAGACGTTGGCCTTCGTCACCGACTGAAGCGCAAACACACAAGTCGCGCCCGTCGCAACTCCGAGACTCATCGTCGCGTCGCCGGACGCGACGAGGCCGATCGAATGAGTTCCGGGGCCCAGGACCGCGGAATACCAATCGACGTCGGCGGCGGACGAAAGCGTGCCGCAGACCGGTGTCGTGATGTGGCTGGCGGTGGCCCAGGAGTTGTTCGGCTCCGTCTCGGTGGCGGGACACGAACTGCTGGCTCCCTGCGCGCCCGCTTCGGGCTTCGAGCCAGCGTCCACGCCGGGCGGAGGAGCGGTGGGCGGAGGCGCAGCGTCCGGTTTGGCGCTGGCGTCCGGTCCGGGGCCGGCGTCCGGCGGCGTCGCGGCGTCTTTTGCCGGAGCAGCCTCCGGTTTCGCCGCGGCCTCGGGCACCGGTTCGGGGCCGGCTTCCAGCCTCACCGCGGCGTCGCCCGGCGGTTGAGGCGCAGCGTCGGATCTCGCCGCGGCGTCGAGGGCAGAAGCGTCTGCTGCCGGAGGCGAGCCGAGGGTGTACCCACCGTGGGAAGCGACTTGAGCGGATATCCACGATGACACGAGGTCGACGCGCGCCAATACCTGCATGACCCCGGGGCTGGCTCCCGAATTGACCGCAAGAATCGTGTGCGTGCCGCCGAGAAACACCGGCCCTCCGGAGTCGCCTGGCTGAATGACGTCGTTCGACGAATAGTCGTAGGGGTACGAAGGAGTGCTCCCGAGCGTGACGGAAGCTTCATAGAGCGTCGTGGTCACCTGGAAGTCGGGGGCACTCGTGCCGATGTCTCGGCCGACGTTGATCGCTTTCGTTCCGCTTGGACTTCCCTGCGCGGCGATCGACGGATACGCGCTCGCAAGGGCGATCGGCGTCGGCAGGAAGACGAGCCCGACGTCGTGGTAGTGCGGATTCACGGTATCGGAATCGAGGACCGGCCAATCGTAAACGGCGGCGCTCGTCGACGACCGATAGGCGGTCCCGACGTGAACATCCCATAGATGATGTCCGACCACACAATGCCCGGCCGTCAGGACGACCTGCGGCGCGATGAGCGTCCCCGAGCAAGCCCAGTACATCGCGGGCGACGAATCGATGTTCAGATAAGCGGCCTCCGGGTACGCGGTGGCGGCCACGCCCCCCACGATGGGCTCCATGTCGACCGCGACCTCTTCGCCGGTCCCGTTCTCGACGGTACACGCCGCAAGTCCCAACCCGAGGAGACCCACGAGTCGTATCGTTCGATGAGGATGCAAGGTCACTGGTCGGTTCCTTCCGCAGATCGTTTCGCGTGACCCAGGCGATGGGTCTCACCGGGAAGAACGGCGTCGGAGCCCAGTGCTTGAGCCGATTGAACCTTGGACCGGGGGGTTGCGCGCATCACCGTGCGGTGCAAAACCCCCGGGCGGATGTCCTCGTCGGACGCAACGTGGGTCGAGGGAATCGACCTCGCTTTCGCCGACCGGCGACTCGGCCGGGCGCACGTCGACCGGCTGCTGCGCGACGCTCGAGCCTATACCGACCCGCCGCGTCTCGATGGCGCCGGTCGCGTCGTTGCGACGTTCGAGGGCGACGGGTCCGGCGTGAGCGTGCGGCTACGCGTGGACTTGCGTACGAACGCTCTGGAGATCGCGTGCGCGTGCACGCGGGGCCGGCCGACGACTTGCGATCACGTCCTGCGAATTCTCGTTGACCTAGCTGTGCACCCGGGCCTTCGCGCCGCAATTGCCGCCGGCAAGCCTTCGAGCGAGCGGATCGCCGAGCTCCCCGCCCTGCGGAGGGAAGCTTGCTCGGAGAGATCGCTCGACGAGGGGCTCGCTCGATGGCTCCCGTCTGCCGCCGCGAAGGCGGAACTCGAGGTCGATGTCGAAGTGGTTCGTTACACGGGCGTGCCGTCCGCGGACGCGCGTCCCGCCGTTCTCTTGAGGTACCGGTGCCCTCCGTCGCCGCACGTCATGAAGCCGAAGGACGTGATCGCGGCGAGCCTCGGGCCGCGCGACCGACGGTTCGTAGATCTCACTTCGCCGGGGCAATTGCAGCGCGACGCGCTGGTGGCAACGCGGGCCTCCGCCTCGCTCCTCATCCATTTCTTGCGCGAAGATCTTCACGCCAAGACGGGCGGATTCAAGAGACCCCTTCGCTTCGGGAAAGACGCAGTCGCGCCGAGCGTCGAACGTGCCGGAGATGCGCTCGTCGTCCGCTGGAACACGGCCTCGGGACGAACCGTCTGCGACGCGTCGGACGCCCTCCTCTTCACGGGCCCTTTTCCGTATCTCTGGTCCGAAGCACACGGAAGCTTTCACCCGCTCTCGCCGGACGTCGACCTCGACGTCGCCTGGGGCTTCCATCTCGTCCCTTCTCTCGTCGTGACCGAGCGCGAGGCTGGGCGGGTCGGCCGCCTGCTCTTGGGACGCGGTCCGGCCTCCGGCGTTACGTTGCCGCCTCCGGAGGCATTCGGTCTCCCCCGGCTCGAGAGCCCTTCCTTCACCCTCCACCTCGCCGGATTGCCTCTCGAGCTTCGCGCGGAGCTCGAGGCCGTTTACTCCGCAGGAAGCGTCCGACTGCCGCGTAGGGAGGGCACGGCCGCAGACGGGCGGGACCTGGCCGCGGAGACGGCGGCGACGGCACTCGCCAAGCAGGCGGGGCTCGAAGAGGACGAAGAGGGCGCTCTTCGCGCCGGCGGAGAAGCGGCGGTCCGCTTTTGGCAACTCGGCATTGCGCTGGTCCGCGAAAGCAAGACTCCGCGCGTCGAGGTCCGTATCGACGCGTCGCTCGCGCACGTGAAGGTCGGGCCGCCCGCAGAGGTGCGGGTCGACGTCGGTGCGGCGTCGGGTTGGCTGGACACGCAAGTGCATTTCATGGCCGGGGCTTTGGCGGTCGAAATGAATGCGCTCCGTTCCGCCCTCGCGGCCCGGGCGCGCTGGGTTGCTTTGACCGACGGAACGCTCACGCGCATCACCGATGCCGTGGCCGACTTCCTCCACGACAGCGATGGCCTCCTCGACGACGGGGGTCGCGGCCGTCTCGCGCCTCACCACCTCGGACGCGTGGCTCGCTGGGTGGATCGTTACGGCGGGTCGATGGACGAGCCGGTCTCGCGCCTCCGCGGGCGGCTCCGCGCCCTGGCCGCGTCGCCCGAACCGTCGCTCCCCACAGGGCTCCGCGCGACGCTTCGCCCGTACCAGCGGGACGGATTGGCCTGGCTCCAGTTTCTTCGCGAACTCGGCGCTGGAGGGATTCTTGCGGACGACATGGGACTCGGCAAGACAGTCATGACTCTCGCCCTGCTCGCGCGATGGAAAGAGGACGAGGGTGCTCAGCCCGCGCTCGTCGTATGTCCCACCTCCGTCGTCGGCAACTGGGTGCGCGAGGCACGGCGCTTCACGCCCGAACTCGACGTCCTCCTCCTCGACGGCGCGTCGCGCGACCTCGAAGCCATCGCCGCGCACGACCTCGTCGTGACCAGTTACGGGCTCGTGCGCCGGGACATCGAGCGCCTCGCTTCGAAACGTTTTCGCTGCGCCGTGCTCGACGAGGCCCAGAACGTCAAGAACCCGGAATCCGCGACATCGCGCGCCGTACGTCGTTTGGACGCCGGGCTACGCCTCGCCCTGTCGGGGACGCCGGTGGAGAACCGGCTGGGCGAGCTCTGGTCGCTCATGACTTTCGCCAACCCGGGCCTCCTCGGCCCGGCGTCCGAGTTCGACGAGCGCTTCGCTCGGCCTATCGCGGCGCGCCCCGACGGCCCGTCGGCCGAGCATCTTCGCGCGGTCGTGCGGCCCTTCATCCTCCGACGCACGAAGGCCGAGGTCCTACCCGACCTGCCGCCGAAAACGGAAGTCGATCGCGCCTGCGTCTTCGGCGTGCAGCAGCGACGACTCTACGATGCCCTCGCGCTGACGCTGCGCCAGGCGGTAAAGAAGAACATCGAGAAGCGGGGCCTCGAACGGAGCCAGCTGAGCGTGCTGACGGCCATTCTCCGGCTCCGGCAAATGGCCTGCGATCCCCGGCTCGTCGATCCCGCCGTACCGGCCGCGGAGAGCGCCAAGCGCGCGTCCTTCCTCGATCTCGTGCGCGAGCTCGTTTCCGAGCAGCGGCGGGCGCTCGTGTTCTCGCAATTCGTCAAGCTGCTCATGCTCTGGCGCGAGGACCTCGATCGCGAGAAGATCGCGTACGAATACCTCGACGGCTCGAGCGCGAATCGCGCGGCGATCGTCGAGCGCTTCCAACACGGCGCCATGCCCCTTTTCTTGATCTCTCTCAAGGCGGGGGGGGCCGGGTTGAACCTCACCGCCGCCGACACGGTGATTCACTGCGATCCATGGTGGAATCCGGCTGTCGAAGACCAGGCGACCGATCGCGCCCACCGCATCGGCCAGGAACGCGCGGTCACGGTCGTGCGCCTCGTGGCCGAGGGGACGATCGAGGACAAGATCGGGCTTCTCAAGGCGAAGAAACGCGAGCTTGCCGCGTCCGTGATCGGCGGCTCGGGCGCGCTCCGCGGACTCGACGAAGCCGACATCGGAGCGCTCCTCGGCGACGTCGAGGGCGGGACGGACCGAGACGAGGACCGCGATGACCTCGCGGAAGATCCCTCGGCTCCCGAGCCTGCGCGGGGCTTCCTAAGAGCGCGCGAAATCGACGAGCTACGGACGATCGTGCGATGGCTCGAGCAGACAGGGTTGCCGAGAAAGGAACTGGGCCGGCGGGTGGGGATGGCGCCCGCGCGGCTCGCCCTTCTTCTCATCGGTCACCGCGTCCCGATTCGTCCTATCGTGGCCGAGCGGATCCGCGCACTCGGCTCCGCGCGCGGGCACACCGCCTCGTAGAGTAGGCTGGACCACGTCTTGCACAACTCAGAGCCCGTGGGGAGGGTCCCCTCTTTCGAACTGCCTAATGCGTTGCGCCGTGCGTCCTGCCTCATCGCCGTGTGGGCCCTGGCGTGCGTCTCGTGCCGGCGGTCGAGCCCAACGGCACTCGTGGTCGGAATTCAGAGTGACCCCATGGGAGGCATGGTCTCTGCTCTTCATGTCGTCCTTCGGGTGGACGGATCGGTGGTCGACGACGAAATGGTCAAACCGCCGCGCGGCTCCAAAGTCGGCTTTCCCCAGCCCTGGGAAAAGAAGCTCGCCGACCCCCCGACGGATTCGTCCCGGGTGGACGTGGAAGTCGACGCCATCGGGGATCCTTCGGCCGCGCCCCTTTTCGAGCGCTTGTCGTCGACGCAGTTCGTTCGCGGTGAGACAAAGCTTCTACGGGTCCCGCTCGAGTCCCGCTGCATCGTCTATCCCCCCACACCGCGTGGAAATAGCAAAGTGCCCGGACCCCTCAGCGGGCCCAAATGCACAGCGCCGGCCACGTGCATCATGGGGATATGCCAGTTGCCCGCCGTCGCTCCCGTGTTTCTGGAGCCGTACGCCCCGAACTGGCCGAGCAACGCCCCCGATCGCTGCAAGCCCCGCGGAGGGGGCAACCCCGATCTCCAAGTGGGTACGGGGCAGTCCTACTATGTCCCTCTCGCCAAAGGCCAGGTGCTCCAGGCGGAGGCGGGTCCGCAAGGCGGTCACCACATCTGGATCGCGACGCGCATGAAGAACTTGAAGCAGGCCGGGTCCACGACCAGAATCGTCGGAGTTCAGCCGGAGACCGGTGCCACCATTCCGCCGACGACGCTCGCGTTTGCCTATTCGCCAGACGAAGGGGGGTACTGCAAATTGTTCGGCATCCGTTACCAGCTCGACAACGAGGGCATCGACTACAAGCCGTTTCTCGGAAAGCCGCTCGACGTGCTCGTGACCGTCACCGATCCCGCCGGGTCCACCGCGTCGGCCACCGCCCATGTCCAAATTGCGCCGACGCTGCTGAACCCATGAGAGGCCGGTCGACTGCAGTCGCGCTTGCAGGGACTTTGGCGGCGTTCCTCGTCGGGTGCTCCAGGGCTTCGTCGCCGCCCGAACCCGCGAAAACATGGCAACTCCTGGCGAGCGAGCTCCCCTCGGCCCTGCTTTCTGTGAGCGGACGGAGTCCGGCCGACGTGTACGCCGTCGGGGCCGACAAGGGACGCGGCCCGCTGGTCCTCCATTTCGACGGGAAAGGATGGGCCTCGCTCGCCACCGGCCAGCGCGGCGATCTCTGGTGGGTGCAAGCGCTTCCGAGCGGCCCGGCGCTCATGGCCGGGGGGGCGGGCATGGTGCTCCGCTTCGACGGAAAGCGCTTCGAGCGGATGAAGACGCCGGGCCTTGGCCGTCAAACGGTCTACGGCGTATGGGGCACCGATGGAGAGAACTTCTACGCGGTCGGCAGCGCGGCTGGGATAAACGGCTTCATCTGGCACCACCACGACGGCCGGTTCGAAGAAGAAGCGCTCCCGGTCGACATCCCGCGGATCCGCGACGGCGAGGTCCCCGGGTTCTTCAAAGTGTTCGGGAGCGGGCAAGACGTGTGGGTCGTCGGCGCCGGCGGAGCGGTCCTTCATCGCGTGGGGTCGGCGCCGTTCGCGGTCGTCCCCACGCCGACGAAAGACGCCCTGTTCACGGTGCACGGAGTGGGCGATCGCCTGATCGCCGTGGGCGGCTCGGGCAACGGTGTCCTGCTCGACGAACGAGGGGGTGTGTTCCACGATGCGTCGCCGCCCGCCGCCGCGCTCCTCCAGGGAGTGTTCGCGACGGCCCAGGGCGACTGGGCGAGCGGGGAGCGCGGCACCGTCTACGAACGCAAGCCAGGGGCGGGGGGCTTTGCCTCCGTCGACCACGGACTGATCCTCCCTGCGACTTCGTCGCTGCATTCCATTTTCGTCGATTCCGGGGGGGGCGTCTGGTCGGCAGGGGGCGACGTGCTCAGTCCGTCGCTCGATAAGGGGATGCTCGTGCACTACGGCGATCCGGTTCCGACCGTGGTGATCGAAGGCGACGAGGAGTCTGTGGACGCCGGGGGTCCGGCCCAGTGTCCGGCTTCGGCCGTCGCCGCCGGGAAGAACAAGTCGATCGCCCGGCGCTGGGACGAGCAAGCCCTCGAGGCGATTCGCCGCGACCTGCCGCGGCCGACCGTCCACGCGCGGAACTTGTTTCACGTTTCCGCGGCGATGTGGGATGCCTGGGCCGCGTTCGATCGACAGGCCGAGGGCGTTTTCGTGCGGGAGCGGCGGAGCGCCGAAGACGTCGAAAGCGCGCGGCGCGCCGCCATCAGCTACGCGGCCTACGACGTTCTCGTGCATCGCTATCGTCACGCCATCGGGGGCGACACGACCGTGGCGTGCCTGCGGGCCGTGATGAACGATCTCGGCTACGACCCGGACGACGCCCACGACTCGGGCCAGGACGCTGTCGGCTTTGGGAATCGCGTCGGGCATGCCGTGATCGAGGCGACTGCCGGCGACGGTTCGAACGAAGCCAACGACTACGCCCCGCCGTCCGCGTACGTCTCCCCGAATCCTCCCCTGGTTTACGACGGCCCGGGCGCACGTCTGCTCGCCCCGTCGCGATGGCAACCGCTCAATCTTTCGGTCGCCGCCACGCAGAACGGGATCGTCCAGGCCGCGGGGGTGCAGGGCTACATTGGCGCGCACTGGGGAGGGGTCAGGCCATTCGCCATGCGACGCCATGCGGCCGACGCTCCCTACTACGATCCGGGACCGGCCCCCGACGCCGGTCCCGCCATGAAAGGGTGGGTCGTCGAAGTCATCCGGAAGACCGCCGCCGTCGACACCGCGAGTGCGGCGACGATCGACATTTCGCCGGGCGCGTTGGGCCACAATTCGCTGGGTGCCAACGACGGCACGGGTTGGCCCGCGAACCCGGTCACGGGAAAGCCCTATGCGCCCGAGGTCGTCCCTCTGGCGGACTTCGCTCGCGTCATCGCCGAGTTCTGGGCGGACGGGCCGAAGTCCGAGACGCCTCCCGGGCACTGGAACACGTTGGCCAACGCGGTCGCCGACGCTTCGGGCTCGACCCGACGTCTCTTTGGACGGGGTCTCCCCCTCGATCCACTCGCGTGGGACGTGCACGTGTACCTCGCGCTGAACGGCGCGGAGCACGATGCGGCGATCGCCGCCTGGGAGATCAAGCGGCGGACGACCACGGTACGGCCGATCTCGCTCGTGCGCTGGATGGGGGGAAAGGGCCAATCTTCGGACCCCAACGGGCCTTCGTACGATCCAGACGGCCTTCCCCTCGTGCCGGGGCTCATCGAGGTGATTACAAAAGAAAGCAGCGCCCCGGGCGGACGTCACGCCCACCTCGCCTGTTTCGTCGGCCAGATCGCCGTTCGCGATTGGCTCGGCGAGCCTGGGGATCGGCTGGGAGGGGTTTCCGGCGTCGGATGGGTCCGCGCGGTCGAGTGGACGACCTACCAGAGGCGAACGTTCGTCACGCCGGCGTTTCCCGCCTTCATTTCAGGCCACAGCACATTCAGTCGGGCCGGGGCCGAGGTTCTCACGAGCTTGACGGGGAGCCCGTATTTTCCGGGCGGTCTCGGCGAGTACGTGGCTGCGAAGGACACGTTTCTGACGTTCGAGAAGGGACCGAGCGTCGAGGTTCGACTGCAGTGGGCCTCGTATTACGACGCGGCGGACCAGGCCGGACAGTCGCGCTTGTGGGGCGGTATCCACATCCCGCCGGACGACTTCGGGGGGCGGCGCGTCGGCCACGGCGTCGGCCTCGACGCCTTGGCCCTAGCCACCCGGTACTTCAACGGAACGGCCGGCCCGCGATGACAGAAACGGTCAGCGTTACGGCCTGCCCGGCCGGCGTCGCGCGCGGAGCATCCGCGTAACCGCGAACCCGAAGAAGAGAGCGAACGTGCTGAGACCCCCGGCGGCGCCCGCGTTCGAAGTGGGAGCGGCCGCGCACCCGCCGCTTCCGGCGTTCGGCGAGCCGGACGCTTCGCTCCCATTCGCGGGTTCAGGCCCGGACGACGAGCCCCCCGCGGTCCCGTTGGCCCCGCCGCCGCTGCTCGTGCTGTTGTAAATGCCGCCCGGGGTTCCCTGCCCCGAGGACGTCCCGCCGCCCGCACTTGCGGACGATGAGGGCCCGCCCGACGAAGACAACCCCGAGTCGAGGTAGCCGCATGCGCACACTTCGTTGACGCCTCGGGTCAGCGACCGGACGTTCGACAGCTCAGACTGATCGGCCGAGGCTTGGAGGACGAGGTCGGACTTCATCGCGGCGTGCGCGATGTCGCCTCGAATCCGCGTGATGCGAACATTCGGCGCCGTGATCCCGGCGAAGAGAGTCGCCAGGTCTTCCGTACGCACCTCCTCGGCTGTCTGCCCCGCGCCCGCTTCGGCACCCGCGTCGCCGCCGGATGCAGGGATGGGCAAGTAATCCAGACTCGGGTCCGACGGCGCGCCGCCGAATCCCCCGCCGCGATAGTACTGCCCGCCGCTGAGAACGACGCTCGTCACGATTTGCTGGTTGAGCGTGAGCGAGCTCTCGGTCTCCCAGCCCCCGTTGTGCAGCGTCGCCTCGTTCTGCACACGGAGCGTCGTGTAGTTGCTCTGGCTCGTGCTGAAGTCCCAGACCAGGTCCTTGTCCTCGATGTGAAAGAACGGGTAGTTCTGCGGCTCGTAGCGCCCGTCGCTCACGACCCAGATCGTGATTCCCACGATCGCCCCCGTGCCCACCGCGGCCATCCGCAGCGGTAGCGACAGCGAAGCGCCGACCGATGTGACCCGCACCGGCCGCATCGCCTGCACGCCCATGTTGGGCAGGAGCTTCATCGCCAGGAAATCGAACCCCTCGGTCACGTACTCGGCGATGACCGGCGTCACGTCCGCCGGGATGACGTACCCGTTCTGCGCCAGCCATGCGTTGAGCGCGCTCGCGTCGGTGGAGTGAAGCTGCACGGTCGCGTAGGGGCCCACGTTCTCCATGTGCGACACGGTGACGGCCGGTGCTCCTACCGCACTCCCATTGCCGACGGATCCTCCTCCAGAACTGCCGGCAGTTGCGCCCGCCGCGAAGACACATGGCGCGCAGCTCGACGGCGGCGGGGTGATCTGCGTCTCGGTCAGAACGTCGACCGAGTCGAAGAGCACGTCGGCGCTGAGGCCCACGGTCACCGTTCCGTGGATCGGGAGCACCCACGCGAACGACGTGGGCGATCCCGAGTACCGAATCTGATCGTACAGCGTCGTCTGGGTCGTCGAAACCGACAGGAGCATCGTACCCCATCGGCCAGCGACGTCCGATGAGGACATTGACGCGGACGGCGATCGTGTGTTGCCGCGGGCTGGGCGACGGGACGTTGTCAGTCGAGGCGGACGACGTTCAGCAACCGCCGGCCTGAGGGAGCGCCTTGGGGGGCGGGGCTTGCTGGGCGGGTTCGCTGACGTCCTCGTCGATCGCCTCGCGGATGACGCGCGTGGTGAGCTCGTCGAGATGCGTGTGGAGTTCGTCGCAGAGGGCGAGGAATTCAGGCCAGAGCGTGCGCTCGTGAAACAGCTTGGGGGCGCGCAATTGGACCGTGCTGTAGCGCCGGCCGGGCTCGCGAAACGGCTTTAGGCCGTAGCGACGACAGAGCGCGACGAAGAGCTTTCTCTTCC
>Ga0265316_10000717_pt1 | contig 36575 bp, 31 predicted proteins | sample 4522metaG_FD_202092 | JGI IMG/M metagenome (GOLD analysis project Ga0265316, IMG submission 202092) | Rhizosphere microbial communities from Carex aquatilis grown in University of Washington, Seatle, WA, United States - 4-5-22 metaG | ecosystem: Host-associated > Plants > Roots > Rhizosphere >...
TGAAGAAGTTGAAAACGCCTCGCTCCATCTGGATGATGGTGCCGGCCGGCGTGGTCGATGCAACGCTCAAAGGCCTCACCCCTCTGCTCGAACCTGACGACGCAGTCATCGATGGCGGGAACTCCTACTATCGCGACGACATTCGCCGCGCTGCCGATCTTAAACCTAAAAGGATCCACTATGTCGACGCGGGGACCAGCGGCGGAGTGTGGGGGGCCGATCGTGGCTATTGCCTCATGATCGGTGGCGAAAAGGACGTGGTTCAGCGCCTCGATCCTATCTTTTCCGCATTGGCGCCCTCCATCGATTCGGCTCCGCGAACTCCCGGCCGGGAAAAGACTGGCGGCACTGCCGAGCACGGCTACTTGCATTGCGGCCCCAGCGGCGCTGGCCACTTCGTGAAGATGGTCCACAACGGCATCGAGTACGGAATCATGGCCGCGTACGCGGAGGGGTTGAACATTCTCCACCATGCCAATGTCGGTAAGCAGCAGGAAACGGTGGACGCCGAGACTACGCCTCTGCGCAACCCCGAGGTGTATCAATACGATTTGAACCTTGCGGATATTGCTGAGGTCTGGCGCCGTGGCAGCGTGATCTCATCCTGGCTCCTGGATCTGACCGCCATCTCCTTACTCGACAGCCCGGATCTGGCAAAATTTGCCGGCCGCGTCTCAGACTCGGGCGAAGGACGTTGGACGATTACTGCTGCGATCGATGAATCGGTGCCCGCCCCCGTGCTCAGCGCAGCGTTGTATGAGCGCTTCAGTTCGCGCGGCGAAGATACCTTTGCGGACAAGCTGTTATCGGCGCTGCGATTTCAGTTCGGCGGCCACCAGGAGAAAACCGATGGCCCGAAAGAAGGCGCCTGATGGCCGAAGCGCAATCGGACGCCTTGGTCGTCTTCGGCGCCACCGGCGACCTGGCCCACAAAATGATCTTCCCGGCGCTCTACTCGATGGTCAAGCGCGGCGCACTTGAGGTTCCGGTGATCGGCGTTGCCTTCCCGAAATGGAGTCTCGAGCGGCTGCACCGCCGTGCGATCGATAGCATCAAGCGAGCGGGCGGGATCGATGACAAAGCCGCACTTAAACGCCTTCTGTCGTTGCTGACGTACGTGAGCGGCGACTACACCGACAGCAACACATACACGGCGATCAAGACGGCGCTGGGCAAAGCCCGCCGGCCCGCCTACTACCTGGCCATCCCGCCTGCGCTCTTTGAAACGGTGATTAAGGGACTCGGAGCAGCAAACCTGGCCGCGAACGCGCGCGTCATTGTCGAGAAGCCGTTTGGTCGCGACTTGGCTTCGGCGCGAGAACTCAACCGGGTCGCGCAATCGGTGTTTCCTCAGGACTCCATCTTCCGCATCGATCACTTCCTCGCCAAGGAAGCGATCATGAATATCCTCTATTTCCGCTTTGCCAATTCGTTTCTTGAGCCCATCTGGAACCGCAACTATGTGGCCAGCGTTCAAATCACTCTGGCCGAGAGTTTCGGCGTGGGCAAACGCGGCTCGTTTTACGAAACTGCGGGCTGTCTGCGCGATGTAATCCAGAATCATCTCTTCCAGATCGTGGCGCTGCTGGCCATGGAACCGCCCGCTGGCCGGAACTTTGGAGATGTGCAAACCGAAAAAGCCAAGGTTTTTCAAGCCATGTGCCCCGTCAAGCCCGATGACATGGTTCGCGGTCAGTATGCCGGCTATCGCGACGAAGCGGACGTGGCCAAGCGCTCCGACGTCGAAACCTATTGCGCCCTGCGTCTCTTCATTGACTCGTGGCGCTGGAATGGCGTGCCCTGGTACTTGCGCGCGGGCAAATATCTTCCGGCTACCGCAACGGAGATTGTCGTGGAGCTGAAGCGGCCGCCGCAGAAACTCTTTGCCGACGCCGTGCGCGCGGATAGCCAATCCAATTACCTGCGCTTTCGCCTCTCTCCGAACGCGGTCATCGCTCTGTCTGCGCGGGTCAAACTCGCCGGCGAGGAATTCATCGGGGAGGAGCGAGAGCTGTCCCTTTCCGATGAGCAGCCGAACGAGGAAACTCCATATGAAAGGCTCCTTGGCGATGCAATGAGAGGCGACGGCGCCCTCTTCACCCGCGAGGACGCGGTTGAAGCCGCTTGGGAGGTGGTCGACCGGGTTCTGAAACACCATCACCGTGTTCGCCCTTACAAACGCGGCACATGGGGCCCGAAGCAAGCCGATGCGTTCATCGCCGCCGACGGCGGTTGGCATAATCCAAGCCCCGATGGCGCGGATGATTGACCCCCCTCCATCAGCTTGATAAGATGGAAGTGCGGGGTGGAGCAGCCCGGTAGCTCGTTGGGCTCATAACCCAAAGGTCGCTGGTTCAAATCCAGCCCCCGCAACCATTTATCTCATCCGATTCAAGAGCTAGAAAAGGCCGCGGAATGCGGCCTTTTCTCTTTGCGATTCTTTAGACTGAACTCGCGAATCGAGGCTGGCAGGCACGCTTCTTTGAAGCCCCGCCCTGCCCCCCTACTTCACGTCCGTTGCGTCCTCATCCGGTTCGCCTTCAACCGCAATGCGCAGCGAGCGCAGAAAGTGCAGGTCGTTGGGCGTGAAGGTCCCCACTTCGCCTCCGCCCGCTTCATCTGTTCCTGCGGCGGCGTTCTTCTCTGTCACTTCGTTCAGCCCGATCGTGGCTTCAAGCATCAGCAGCACGTCGAACCCATGCTTGCGGATGTCCTGCACCACGCCGGCAATCTGCTCGCTCTCAATCACAGACTCATGGATGGCCTCGCCCAGTTGCTGAATCAGTTCACGCAGACGCGATGTCACTGCTACCTCCATGATCGCGAACACGACCGGCGCACACGAGCGAAAAGAATGCGGGTCGAAACGCGGAATCTCTTTACCTTACTTCCATTCAGGATCGAGAGCAACTCGAGAGCCGGAATTAACAGCAACCCCTGACCCGCGCCAAACCGTGAAAAGCACCGTGAGCCACTGCTACCATCATAAACGGTATGGAACCGCGAAACATCGGCCGCGCTCTCGGCATCGGCGTTCGCGTCGCCGGCCGAATTGCAGGCCAGCGAGTTGTCGGCCCCGCGTCGCCCCCTGCGAATCCGCCAACGGCCAAAGCGCAATCCATCGCCGCCGCCCCGGGCCTCGTCGCGCCAGCTCGCCCCCAATCGGAAGCCGCCCGGCGCATCGCAGCAGAAACCGGGCGCAACGTCAGCAAAGGTATTGGCGGCTTTCTCCGTCCCTTCCGCCGCGTTGGCGGCATCGTATGGCTCGAAGCCACCGGGACATTCTTCCTTTTGTTCGCAGTCCTCTTCGCTCTGCGCCTCTGGCAAAGCTGGTCTGGGATCGGCGCCATTTCCCGCGATCTCTCGATAGGCGCTGCGGTCGTTTTCCTCTACCTGGGAGTCACTTCGTTCTGGCGCGCGCGCCGCAGATAGCAGCGGCATTCGGATCGAGTTTCCTCAATCGGAACAGCTACCGCCGAAACGAGCGATCGAACATGCCGTTCTCTTCTAAAGGCCTGTCGCGTCGATGTTTTCGCGTGCCGCGAAGACTGCGCCGTCAAACACCACCATCCGTTCTTTGCGCAGATTGGCCACGTCCTCGAGCGGCGTATGGCGCGTAAGAATGAAACGACTGAGGAATCCAGGCATGATCTGTCCAAACGTCTCCTTAAATGCCAGTCGCTTCGATCCCGCCCCCGTCGCCGAGTTGATCACCGCCAGCGGCGAAAGTCCGGCCCGCTGCATCAACTCCAGTTCGTAAAGCAAGCCCAGCCCGTGCGCCACGCCGTAGGAACCGGCATCGGCGCCCGCGATCACCTGCACTCCCATGGCATGCGCTTTCACAAGGCTCTTCGCATGCGCATCCAGAATCTTCTTCAGATTTCCGACAATCTCCGCATCCCAGCCCATCCGGTCCGCGTGATCCACTTGGCATTGCACTGGCGCAAACGTTGGCACCCACGCAATCTCCTTGTCGCGCATCTTCGCGAGCTGATCGTCGCGGACAAAAAAACCGTGCTCGACCGAGTCCACACCGCCGTCGATCACGTGCTCGATGCCCGCATCTCCTGAAGCATGCGCAAGGGTCTGCTTGCCAAATTCCTTTGCCGCCGCAACGAACTCGCCGACTCGCTCCGCTGACATTTGCGGCGCTGCCGTCACCGCGCCTTTTTTGAAGTTGATAATTCCGGTCGGAATCAGTTTGATGCGATCTGCCCCCGCCCTTACCCGCTCTTCCACGCACTGGCGCGGCGTCGAGCAATCCTCAAATGGCTCGGCCATAAAGCTGCCGTAACGGCCGCGATGGTGAATCGCTGCGCCGGGGCTATCGACATACGGCATCAGCGGCCGCTCCGCGGTCGACGAAAGCCTGCTCAGAGCCAGCCCAACGCCGTCCTTGTCGCCTGCATCGCGCGTGGCCGTGATGCCGAGCCGCACCAGCTTCTCGAGGCGCTGCTTCGCGTGATCCATCAACTCCGCGGGAGTTTGCTTCAAGTAAGCAGCCCGCTTATCCGGATCCAGCTCTCCGCCTTCAAGGAAAAAATGCGTGTGCGCATCCGTCAATCCCGGCAGCAAAGTGTACTGAAGCAATTCGTGGTTCGGCACTGACTGGCTGGGATTCAGCAAATCTCTCGGTGGCAAATCCTCGCCGACAAAGAGAATCGAGTTCCTGTCGTAGACAACGTTCGCATTGTGCAGGGGAGCAGCACTCACGCCGTCGATCAGCGTTCCAACGCGCAGCCACACGCGGCGGTCAGCAGTCTCAGGAGCAAGGAGATCAATATCGAGCATGTGTCGCTGCCGAGCTTAGAAGTCGACGGCCTCAACCTCTCTGCAAAGATTCAGGATGGCTTCTGCCTGGCGGAACCCGCACATTTCGGCGGTCTCCCCGTCTCCTCGACGGCCCTGCTCCAGCGCTTCACGCAGCTTCTCCACCATCGGATGGCTGGCCGGCAGCGGCGCCGGATTCTTTTCCGGATTCGCTAGCGCGAAATCCAAACCCGCTTCCATCCCCAGTGTCAGGTACGCCATTTCCAAGTCCTCGCGAATCTCTTTCGGCGTGCCCCAGGCAAAATTTGAAAGGCCCACAATCATGTGCACACCCTTCAAGTCCTTGTCGGCCGAGATCAGCCGCATCGCGTCCAGCCCTATGTTCACCAGGCCGTATGTATCCGCGCCCACCGGCGCCAGGCCGGTATCGATGATGATCTGATCGTTGCGGCGGCCCGCCTTGGTCACCAGCAGCTCGACAAACTGCTTCGCCGCGCGATATGTGTCCTGCGGATTCAGGCATTGTGCGGTCCCGTCGGGCACAAACATTTCCGAGGCCATCACCACTGCGAGCGTGTCGTAGTGCTTTACCAGCTCCACCATCTCGTCCAGCCGCTCTCGCGACGCGGCAAGCGAATTCAGAATCGGCGGCCCGCTCTTCTTCCGGTCGTAATTTGCCAACGCAATCTTGTGGTAATCGACTGACGGATTGTCGAAAGCGATCGGCGTCGACGTAGCTTCCTGAATGGCAGGAATCACGTCGGGCAAAAAGTCGAGCATCTCCTGGCTCCGCACTTGAATCCGCTGCGTGCCGTCGATATTGAGCGTCAGATAATCCGCGCCCAGGTCTGCCTGCAGTTTGGCCAGTTGCCAATAGCCCTCAGGATCGCGCGCCTTGAACGCTTTGCGCGCGCGGGCGTAAGAGTTGTTCATCAATTCGCCGACAATATGCAGTTTTTTCTTCATTGCTTTTGCAGCTCCGGAATGGGAGGGTTTGTCTCCGCCTTTGCGGCCTCCCGTTTTGAACTGTGATCGCGGCCCAGCCAAAGATTTGCCCACGCCGATGTTCCCCGCAGTCCCTGGTTCTGGATCACGGGAACATGGTCGAGCAGCTTCTCTTCGTGGCCATCGTGTTTCAGGCGCTCGTAAGCGCGCAGCCAGATGCAGTCTCCGTATCCGTCCACCTCGCAGCGGCCTTCGCGTGTGCCACCGCATGGGCCGTTGCGCTGGTTTTTCGCGCATTGCGATTCGGGGCAAAGATACGCAATGTCGGGCAGCGAGCAGTCGCCACAATCCTTGCACTGATAGAGGGCCACTTTGCTCACATGCTCTAGAGCGCGGAGCGCCTTCGGCCCCTGCATCGGATCCTTCGAGTGTGCGCAGGCCTTCGCACCCCACCGCGCAAACGCCGTGCCCGGAGCAAACATCGTCGCATGCGATAGCTTCGATATCTGGTAAACCGCCGTCACATGCCTCGATGGAGTCCCCCTCCCCGCCATCTTCGTCCGCGGCGTCTCTGCCGCAGGATTCGCCAGCCCCGTCGCCGCATCCTCCGAGTAGAAGAAGAACTCTCCCGGCCGCGAAAACCGGATCTCGCGCGCGAACTGCTTCCAGTCGTCCCGCGCAAAGCCCCGCTCAATCTCCAGAATCCGTTCGATCGCGGCAAGGCTATGCACTCCACCCAGATACACGCCTCGAAACCCCAGCCCCCGATAAACCGCGATCTGCTTCGCCGCGAGCTCCAGGAAAAATGCCTTGCCGCGATCCGGCGATCCGCTCTGAATCCGGCACAGCTCCCACAGCGCCTCGCTCACCACCACGCCCGGAATCCTGCCCTCATGAAAGAGATCGGCCACCCGAGGGCTCAGCACGTACACGTTGCCGATCAGCGGCGTCTCCTTCATCCCGTGCGCGTCCATGTAGCAGCGCAGCTCCGAAATCTTCCGCGAGTCGAACCCGATTTGATTAATAACAAACCGCGCGCCGCACGAAACTTTTTTCTCGAGCTTCTGGTACTGCGGAATGACCTCGCCCTCGCGCAGCTTGAAGTTGGTGGTCACCGCTCCCACGCAGAATTGCGTCTTCTCCAGTTGCAGTCGCTTGCCGTTCGCCGCCTCCGCGCCCAGCCCCTTATTCATTTTGTTCAGCAGGCTAATCAATCCGATCGAATCGATGTCGAACACCGGCCGCGCCAGCCCGTCGTTCCCCGCCACAGGGTAGTCGCCCGTCATGGCCAGGATGTTGTTGAAGCCTTCGCTATTCAACATCCAGGCCTCGCTCTCCAGGCCATTGCGGTTCAGATCCTTGCAAGTCAGGTGGATGACGACTTCCTTGCCCGCGTAGAGAATCGGCCGGCCCATCACCAGCGGCGCCAGTTGCGGATTGCCCCCGGCATTATCCGTAATCGAGATCCAGTCGATCTCCGGGCACGCCACCAGATCGTTGGCAAAGTCGCGCGCCTTGATGGCGTTCACGCCCGCCATCGATCCGCGAACCGACACCAACTCCGTTGCGACAAGAAATCGCTCTCGATCGGCGAGTTTTTCGCGCAGCGTCGCCATCCGCCCAAAAGCTCCAGAATGAGGGTATCATGATTTTATTCGAGTCGTGAACTATAGAGCAAAATTCTCCGCCATACTGCTAATACAAAACAAGATAGACCGGATCGAGATCTGCGCCGGCTGAGCGCAGTCAGGCGGGCGCAAGCGTTACCGTGGCGGCCCCGCCCCTCGCCGCCGCTCCCGCGTCAAATGCCACACTCCCATCGCCAGTGCCAGCGCGCCCAGCCCATAAGCCAGCACCGCCGTTTCTCCGCGATGAATCTCCCACCCCTTCCAGAATGCAATCGCGGCGGCCACGATCATCACGATGCCTCGAACAGGGTTCACGTGCAGGTCCTCTTTTGGCCCCGCCCGCCCAAGCGCGCAGCGGCCGCAACAATACTAAACCGCCGCAGGCGCCCCTAAACGCCGAGCTCCACCATCGACCCTGCCGCCCAAGTCCCTATGATGAATGGGTACGCAACACCGCACTCAAGGAGCCCGCAATGTCCGATCCTGCCGCACCCGCCGCGCCGCTCAAAAAGACAGCCCTCAACGCCACGCACCGCGCACTCAAGGCCAAAATGGTCGACTTCGGCGGATGGGACATGCCCGTCGAGTACCCCGGCCCCGGCGCGGGCCTCATCACCGAGCACCTCGCCGTCCGCACCGCCGTCGGCCTCTTTGACGTTTCGCACATGGGCGAAATCCAATTCCGCGGTCCTGGCGCACTCGCCGCCGTCCAGCACATCACCATGAACGACGCATCGCGCCTCGCCGACAACCAGGCGCACTACTCCGCGCTGCTCACGCCCAGCGGGACGTTTGTTGACGACATCCTCGTTCACCGGCTCAGCGAAAACGACTACCTGCTCGTCGTCAACGCCGGCACCACCGACAAGGACTTCGCCTGGATCAAGCAGCAAGTCGGCGGCCGCCCCGGCATTCACCTCGCCAACTACTCGGCCTACTACTCGCAACTCGCGCTCCAGGGGCCGCGCGCGCTTGAGACGCTCACCAAGCTCACCAAGGTCGATCTAGCAGCGATCAAGAACTACTGGTTCACATGGGGAACCGTCGCCGGTATTCCCAACACGCTCATCGCGCGCACCGGCTATTCCGGTGAGGACGGCTTCGAGGTCTACATCCCCTCAGACGAGGCGACCACCGTGAAAATGTGGGACGCGCTGCTTGAAGCAGGCAAGGACTTCGGCATTCGCCCCTGCGGCCTCGGCGCGCGCAACACCCTGCGGCTTGAGGCGGGCATGAGCCTTTACGGCCACGAAATCTCCGAGGAGATCAACGTCCTCGAAGCCGGTCTCGATCGTTGGCTTAAGCTCGACAAAGGAGAATTCATCGGGCGCGACGCGCTTCTCGCCGTGCATCAGTCGGGCGGCCCGCAGCGCAAAATCGTCGGCCTCGAAATGCTCGACCGCGGCATCGCTCGCGACGGCTACTCCGTGCACTCACTTTCGGAGGAGAAGATCGGCGTCGTCACCTCCGGCTCGCCCGCGCCATTCTTGAAGACCAACATCGCCATGGCGCTCGTACCGGCCTCAGTCGCCGCCAGTGGCGCCGACGTCATCGTCGAGTGCCGCGCCAACAAGGTCCGCGCCAAACAGGTCCCGCTACCGTTCTACAAGCGCCCGAAAAAAACGACCTCCTAGTTTTCAATCTGGGTGCCCATCCTAACTTTGGGTGCCCCACCCTCGGCGCGTCTTTGTCTTTGCGCCTAGGGTGGGATGGGTACGGTGGGGCACCCCGCCGTCCCTCAAGACGAACATCGCGTCGTCGCTCGCGCCAACAAGGTGCGCGCGAAGCAAGTCCCGCTGCCGTTCTACAAGCGCCCCAAAAAGTGAAATCGAAACGCGAACTAAAGGACTAGCCGAAAGGCCAGCGACAAGCGACTGGTGCCTCGCGCCACCCCAGAATTCCGGCGCTATCGGCGTTTTTCGGGACTGATCTTGGAGGGGCGTCTAACCAGTTTTCGACGACCTCATTGGCCTGTTTTCGACAACCGAAATCGCAGAACCAGACATCGGTCAATTCGAGCCCTTCGGGGTAGTCACTGTGCCCGTGTGACGCGGTCGAAAATCTCCTGCATTCCCGGTAACATTCTCATCCGTTCCGCATGGAAGAGGACTTCCTCGCGTTTCCCTTTAGTAATGAGGGTCTCCAGTAGATTTCGTATTTGATCCTGATAATCAAACATCGGGATGCGCGATTCCGTCATCTTCCGAAGCACTGAGCTGACACCTTCGGGACTAACTTCGACAAGGCGGACCAGCTCGTCAACAAACTCGTATTCGCTATGCTGCACGTAAACATACGGTGCGACAGCTTCGAGGAGATTTCGATCCCCGCCGTCCGCCGTTAGCAAGAAGCAAGCGATTCTACTGAGGGAGGAGAGGAGCTCCTTGGGCGGCTTTGGGCTTCCTTGAGCCCATCCGATGCATTTCGACCAATATGCGCGAACCAGTTCGCGTTGATCCTCGGTGACCGGCGTCCCGCGGATGCTCCAGAAGACCGACGCAATGAATTGCAAGTCAGCTTCGGTTCCGCGCTCAAAGATCGCGGCAAATCTAGAAGAGTTCAGGTCCTCTTCACCCCACAGATAGGCGGACGCGACACGTGCAAGGAGATTCTCACGGATTGCGCGTTTTGACATTTCGAGGTTAAGTGCGTGGTCCAGGACTTCGGACTCGACCAGCAGCCTGTATATGGAACGGGAGTGTGTTGCGAGTCCCAGGCCGCTGATAGCACACAACGTATTCGACGAAAACTCATTTGGGAAAAGCTGAAGGATGCGTTGCCTTATCCATTCCCCTCCTAAATACTCAAGCTGCGATAAATATGCTGCACATAGGGTAGAGAATTCGAAATTGGCGTTTCGACATTTATTCAGCTCAGCTTCAAATAGCGGCTGAAACATTTTCCATTGATCTGTATGGCTGCCATGCTCCTGATCGTCAATCCTGCACGTCCGGAGCGAATGGCTGAAGAGTGCTTCAATCGCACGGCCTTTAGGCGTATTGAGAGCTTGAAACATCGGATCTTCGCCAGCCTGCTCTGTTCCCTCTGCGTGCTCAAGCAGGTTACCAATGATCGCGAGTGCGCGAGGCGAGAGAGCTGAAGGATATGAGCGTTCGTCGTTCGTTGTGCCGGACCGTAGACAATCGGCCATCGCTGACGCTACCCAATCCCGATGATTCTCTCCGCTGTCCTCCTCATTCCAGAAATCACGCGCCTGGACAAGATCTTCGAAGAACCCGAGCATCGCCTCCCAGGCATCGCCCCAATTAATGGAGTTTTGCCCGACTCCGGTTTCCCAAGCCCTTTGCAGGCTGATAATCAATGAGTACTGGTAGCGACGTCTCACATTCAAGAATTGGCTCAAAATCCTGAGGAAAGGCTCGGGATTCGACTGGACTGCTTGTTCAAGAGAAGATGCGAAGCCCTCGACAGACGGGCCCGCCCAGGGATCCTTTTCCGAAAACGAGTTGATCTTTTCGCTTAGGATGCCCGCCTCTGCGAATCCGGCGAGCTCGGAGTCCGAATACGGACTTGGCCCTGGCCCCACCCTGGTTTGCGTGTATGTATTGAAATCCGGATGCTCGGAAAGACCAATCGGTGGATCTCCGGACCTAAGTTCCTGGTCCCAATGATCAGCCCGCGCATGCCCCTTATTCTTGATGGCCGACAGCCAGCGAAGTTGCGACCATCTCAGCGAAACATCGGGATCCTTGCCCCAGTCTGGACGGGGAACCGAACGAATGATCTCGAGCGTGCGCTCCTTCTCTTTGTCTGATAATTCTGCAAAGTGGTCCAGCAAAACATGGTAGAGCTCATGAAGGTGTCCGGAATTGAAGAATCTAAGGGAGCAGAGATTCGGATACAGCTCACGCAACAAAGGCCAGCGCTGCCCAATTACATAGATGGCTATTCGATGGAGCATCACATTGTCGTCGTCTAAGAGTGCAGAGATATATCCCCGCGCCGTAGGCTGTTCTGTATCGCACCATCCCAGCAGGCTCTCTCGTAAGCCGACTACGACGCAAGTTTCAATCTCTCTCCAAGTGTGATTCTGAGCGTGATCTTCGACGGCTGGAACATGTATATAGCTGAAGTCTTTGCGAGTTCCGGCACTGAAGACTGCACGAACCGCGTCAGCAAATACTGCCGCGGCGGGCTCGCCGGCCATTTGGCCCAAGCTGCGCGCGTGCTTCGTCACGATTTGCAGGGCCGCGAAACCCTCCAAGGCCATCAACGGAGCGCGCTCTCGTTCTCCTAGCTCCTTCGCATCAACCCACTCAACATCAAAGCAATATTTGAGCACGGAAACTGCCTTTGCGAGGCCGTCCGGAGAGCCCGCCGAGATGAGATGAGGTAACAGTTGATCTTCGATTCTAATGTTAGCCGGAGATCTTCCAACCCCAACTTTGAGCCATGCTGGGATGAGATCCAGGTCTTGCTGTGTGATCGCTTCGACTGGAAGCAGACTAAGGATCTCTACAAATTTGGCGTTTGTAATGTAGTTATTGCGTGGACGATTTTCCACGTCCTTCCAGGTTGAGATTGTTCGAATTATTACAAGGAGCTCCCTTGCAAGGGTGACGTCACTACGTTCGCCACAAATCTTTGCCAATCCCAACATGTAATCTAGGATCGGCCAATAAGCTGTCCGGTAGAAGCCCGCTTCCTCAGCTTGCACCAGTGGGGGATTTCTCTCTCCGCCGAACAGCCCCGCGATTTTAAGTGCATCGAAGAAATCCTCGAAATGAGGATGCTTGAGAAGAAGTTCCACTCCCCGGCGCTCGAGATCAGCATCCTCTCCCATCAGCCTGACAAATGATTCCTGTTTTGCGGTTAGGTTAGCCATTTAGCAGCCCCTCCATCTCCTGCGCTCTTTGGAGCACGAGCGGCGAAATAGCGGGTATCTTCTGCGCGAGGTCTTCGAGCACATCCAATAGCTGACCGTAATCCTTGTCATCACGCCGAAAAGGGATTAATTCCACTGCGCACTCGTTGAGGTAGTAGGATCTGAGATTTCGAAGAAGTACCTCTTCGTGCGAGAAGAATGGCTGCAAAATATAATGACGAATCTCTCTGGAAGATGAATTGGCGCGTGTTCCTGCTTTCAAAAGGACATACTCGAGAATCTCCAATTCATCGAGTCCGTAGCCGATGAAGAGAACGGAGCGTTTGTTGAACAGATATTCAAGGAATGTTAGAACCCTGTTTTCTCCTTCGGCGTCAGCGGAGCCGTGGTCGTTCGCATAGTGCTTAAGATAGTCGCCAGTGGTCAGAATCATTTTGTCTGGGTCTAGGACAGATCCGTGAAGGTGAATCACCGTATTAGGCTCATTCAGGAGCGCTGGCATAAACTCGTTGGCGCGATGGGCAACCCGCATTGGCATGATTGCAGAAGTGTTCGATGGGGCTTCGGATGGGGTCAGAGTGGCGCTTGTGCCTGGAATATGTTCGTCAAGCCACTCGTCATAGTTCGTGGTCACGAAGATGTTGCCGAGTGCGAATAGGCTTCGATAGATTCGGCAGCCGTCTTTGTGATCAGAACGCGCGACAGTATGAAGCAGTGCTTTGTAGTCGATCGATACCTTGCTGTCCAAGGCAAGCCTGCGAGCGAAGGACAATTTGACTCTGGGATTGAGATTTCTGATTTGATCGAGCTGGGAATAGCTAAACTTACCCGCTTGAATGAGAGAACGGAGAACGGCGTCCGCAAAGTCGACCCAGGATGGGCAACCGGCTAATCGTGAAACGCCGGCTCCAATAAAAGGTACGAGGAGGCCGCGTCTCGCGGCCTCTCTTAATCCATCGGGCACACTTGGAATGGCGAAAAGTTCTTCGGGCATGTCAGCCCACAGTCTAAACCGGTGTGTGGCCCTGCACTCTCGCCCGATCGGCACATCAAACGAGGGCGTCCCCCGGTCCCCCTCACTTGGAATCGGAGATACCACAGCCCTCACGGTTGGGAATCGGGAAAACCTGGGAAAACCTGGGGACAGACGGGACGTTCCCTTGCTCCCTGTTTCCCTGTCAAGCCCCCTCGCCCAAAATAATTCCGCCCGCCTCTCGTAACTCCCTCATTCCCTAGTCCCTTAGTCCCTAGTCCCTGTTTTTCCCAAGTTTGCCGATCATTACGCCCAAAAGGCGCACAATCAAGAAAAGTACCAATCCTGGCAAACCTCGTCGGCGCTCATTGCGCCGCCAATGGGCCACTATGCCTTCACCGAGGAGCGTGCTGATGCCTTCATCCAAACCTTCCACCACGGGCGCTGTCGACGCCATCGGCGAGTCGATCCATGCCAAACGCGCCCCCAAACCCCAAGAGAAATGGAGCTGAACGTCATGAAAAACATAACCGTAGCAATCTCAAATGAGGCCCACCGCGCGGCGCGTGTCTGGGCCGCCGAGCGGCGCACCTCTCTCTCCAGAGTCGTCGCCTATATTCTTGAAACGCTCCCGCAGATGCCCATCGCCCGCCGCCGATTCCCAATCCCCGGCAAACCGGCAACGGAGCCTACGCGCTATGCCCCCTGGTCCACTTCTCCATCAACTCCCGGCGAAAAATCCCAATGACCACCAGAGCTCGTGCCAACCAGATAATCAGCGCCACAGCGATGTGCGGGCAGGCGGATGGCGGCTTTCCACCCCCACCCCCCCTTTTTTTCAAAAAAGGGGCTGTGAAACTGTGAGAAGGTCTGCGCCGCGAAGTTCAACCGGATCAAACAGCTAACCGCACCCGGCGGAATCTTCGCAGAAACAGTGAAACTGTGAAACGGTGAGCGTTTCAGAACTCCCGCCAGTTCAAGCCATTGCAGCGAGTGCCTTCACAGTTTCAGAGAGCCGTTTTGTGATCGCTTCACTGTGTCGTTTTGTTCCCTGTCTTACTGGATGCGCTCTCCAAGCTGGTTGATCACGCGATAAGCCGACAGCGCTGCGCCCTCCTGCCAGCCGACGAGGTGGCTTGTATGGTCGCCGGCGAAGTAGACGCGGCGATCGGGCGACTGCAGCGTTGCGAGAGCCTTGTCATCATTCCACGCAAGGCTGATCCACGAGCCGAGATTGTGCGGGATGTGTCCCCAACTGACGTAAATGGGCTTGGCTAAATCCTGACCGTGCCCTGGATGCAGCAGTTCGATCGAGCGGCGCGAGGCGGCTAGTTTCGCCTCGATCGATGGCAGATGACCGAAAGCGAAGCCCTCGGTCGTCGATTCGCGGTAATCGAGACCAGCTTTGCCGAGAAGGTCAGGAAGCGCGCCCGCCGCAGGTCCGAGCTCAACGGAATAGCCGCCGATGACGACGCCGCGCTCTGAGAAGAAGCGCGCACTGGGATACCAGACGAGATCGACGGGCTGCTGAAGATAGGAGATGCCGCCGAAGATGTTCGTTTCTTTCTCCCAGAAGCGCGGCGCCTCCCATGCAATTTTGTAGGCGGAGTCGTACTGGACCGTATCGAGGATGGCGCGAATGCGCGCGCTGAAATCGGCGTCGAGCGTTCGAGCAATCGTCAGCGGTAGGCCGCAGATGCAGTAGTCGGCCTCAATCGTCTGACTGGCGCCGGAGCCGTCGCTGTACGTGACAGTGACGCCCGAATCCGACTGGCGAATGCGCGTGACCTCGGCGCCGTAGCGGATGACGGAGTCAAGCCGCGACGCGAAGGCGTAGGGGATGCGGTCCATGCCGCCGACGGGCTGGAACATGGTGGGCTGCCACTCGAGAACTTCTTCGACGAGCATGCCCTGCCAGAGATCAGCGTCGAGCAGTTGGTCCATGTCGAGCGGCGAGTTGAGGACTGGCTGCTCGGGTGTTGCGCCGGGCCAAACTTTGAAGCCGGAGCGATCGGTGCCGCGGAAGAGCAAATCGGGATTGAGATCGCCGTACTGGCGCAGGAACTCGATCATGCGCTCGCGATCGGCGGCGGTGATCTCCTGGTCGAGCGCGCCCTTCTTGATGCATTTCGCGAGGAGCTCGCTGACGTGGCCGCGTGTGTCGTTGACGACGCGGCGCTCGGTGACGGCCGCGCCGCCGTTGAGCTTGTCGCTCTGCATCAGCGCGCTGCGCGATGAGTTGACCTCAACTTCAAGCGCGACGCCGAGCTCGCGGCAATATCCCAACATCGTATGGTGCGTTGAGGGCAGGCGCGCGGGCCCGGCGTTCATGTAGTTGCCCTCTTCGAAGGTGCAGGTCTGGCGCGTGCCGTCGGTGAAGTCGACTTGCGTGCCGGCGCGGACGCTCCAGTTGCGGCCGCCGGGCCGGTGGCGGGCTTCAAGAATCGTGCAGGACCATCCGGCTCTGCCCAGCTCGTAGGCGGACACCAGGCCGGAAATGCCTCCGCCGAGGATGACGACGCGCGCTCCTCTGCCGTCGACCAGGCGCAGCGGGGAGGATTCAGCGGCGGCTTCGGGGATGGCCAGGAGGCCCAGAGACTGCATTAGGACGAAGGCGGCACTGTATCCGCCTGTCTGGCCGGCTCGCATGAGGAATTGGCGTCGCGTAAGGCTCATCTTGTTTGCCTTTCTGGAGATAGGGCCGGGGTTTTGCGTTGAAAAGGGGAACTGGATAGTTCTTTATACCGCCGTGGAGCCGGTTTTCAGGCGGCCGCGGTGGCCCACTCGAAAAAAATCTGCAAAAAGTACTTGACACCATACACTGTTTGGCATACAGTGTGTTGTGTACAGTGTATGGAGTACAGCATGACATTGACAGAGAACCTTTATGAAAATCTCCGGCTCGAGTTACGGCGGGGCTGCCTGACGCTGGCGGTCCTGGCGCAGCTGAAGCAGGAGCACTACGGCTACACGCTACGCAAGGCGCTGGCCGAGCGCGGCATGGAGATCGACGAAAGCACGCTCTATCCGCTGCTGCGCCGGCTTGAGGCACAGGGATTACTCACCAGCGAGTGGCGTGAGGAAGAAAAGCGCAACAAGCGGTTCTACAAGCTCTCGGCCGACGGCGAGCAGATTTTTGCGCGGCTGATTGAAGAGTGGAACGCGATCAACACATCAATTGCGAACCTTTTGTAGCGCGAACCTTTTGCAGGAAAGCGACGCTTGGGTAAGCGAAGTTTCGGAACGAAGAAATCCGCAAGGAATTGAGGAATGCCATGGAACTTCTGGATCGTTATTTGCAAGCCGTGAAGAAGCACTTGCCGTGGGAACGGCAGGACGACATTATTGCCGAGCTGCGCGCCAACCTTGAAGCGCAACTCGAAGACAAGGAAGCGGAGCTGGGGCGGCCGCTGACGAAGGAAGAAGCGGAGCAGTGGATCAAGCAGTTAGGCTCGCCGATCCAGGTTGCGGCGCGGTACCAGCGCCAGCAGTATTTGATTGGGCCGACGCTGTTTCCGACGTACTGGTACGTGCTGAAGCTCGCATTTATGTGGGCGACGGGGATTTATGTGGTCGCCAGGGTGATGACCCTTGCGGCACAGGGATCGAGCGCGGAGGCTTACGCGGGTATCGCGCTGGGCCTGCCTGGGATGTGGCTCATTAATGCAGCGATCATCACGCTGGTCTTTGCGGTCATTGAGTTGTCGGGCACGCAATTCGGAGCGAAGATCGCCCAGTTGCCGCCATTGAATCCGGGGTGGTCTCCACTGGACCTGCCGCCGGTGGGCGCGAGTGACGGCGAGAACAAGCCGTGGAGCTTTGCCAAGGCCGTGGCCGAAGTGGTCTTTGGATGCCTGTTCTTTGCGTGGCTGCTACTGGTGCCGCACTATCCGTATCTGATGTTCGGGCCGGGCGCATGGTATCTGGCGTCGTTGCCCTACAAGCTTGCGCAGGCGTGGTGGCCGTTTTACTGGTCCATCGTAGCCATCAACGGATTCGAGCTGATGTGGAAGTTCGCCGACCTGACGGGCGGCGCGTGGCAAAAGCGCAGGATGTGGCGGCATTGGGCCATGCATACGCTGTCGCTGATTCCGCTGGGGATTCTGCTGGCTGCACCGGGACAGCAACTGTTTCTGGCGAAGAGTGCGGCGGCGAATGTAAAGACGCTGGCCGATGCAAACTTGGGGCTGCATAAGGCCCTGATGATCGCGGTTGCGGTGGTGGTGTTGCAAATTGTGTGGCACGCAGGAAAGATGGCGGTGGAAAGCTATCGCAAGCGCGTGGCGGCGTGAGCGGGCCCGATCCCACCCTGGCCGCAAAGACCAAAACGCGGCGAGGGTGGGCACCCGGCAAGTTCTCAGTTTGGCGCGAGAACAGTCTGGCGAGCAAACAACAAAATGCAACGGATCGAGCGCAAAGCAGGTCAACCTAACGGGCCAGGAGTGAATTGGTACTTCGTTCGCAAAGAGGAGTTTGATATGAACAATCTTCGGCAGAATTCGAGCACGCAATTGGTCAGCGGCATCCGTGAGCTGATCAAAGGCCAGGAGCAGGCGCTACTCGAAAAGTTGAGGCCGATCGTTCGCCGGCAATCCGTCCGCCTTGATTTGAGCAGCACGGAGCGCATTGACGCGGCGGGACTGGCCGCCCTGGTTTCGCTCTATCGGGACGCTCGCGAAAGCGGGCACGATTTCGCGGTTGTCGATCCGCAACGGCGCGTGGCGCGGGTGCTGAAGATTGTTGGGCTCGAGCGGATGATTGTGCCGGCAACGCCGGGAGAAATGCTGCCGCAGCGTGCGGCGCTCAATCTGGAGCTGGTTGCATAGATGAGCGTGGCCAGAGGCGAGCGAGCGGCTTGGCGAGGGTCCAAAGTGGAACACGCGAAGATGCTCGTCAGACCTGCATGACTTCGGCTTCCTTCTTCTGCGAGAGCTCTTCCATGCGGCGAATTTCCGCGTCGGTCATTTTCTGCACTTCTTCGAGGGCGCGCTTTTCGTCGTCTTCGCTGACCTTCTTCTCTTTGGCAAGCTTCTTGAGGGCATCGTTTCCGTCGCGGCGGACGTTGCGGATCGCGGTGCGGTGCTCCTCGAGGACCTTGTTGATGTGCTTGCAGACGTCGCGGCGGCGCTCTTCGGTCATGGGCGGGACGGGCACGCGGATGACTTTGCCGTCGGAGATGGGATTAAAGCCGAGCGCGGCTGTTTGAATCGCCTTCTCGATTTCCTTCAAGATGGTCGGATCCCAGGGGGAAATGACAATGAGCTGCGGCTCCGGCGCCGAGAGCTGCGCGAGCTGATTGATCGGCGTCTGCGTGCCGTAGTAGTCCACCTTGATCTGGTCGAGCATGTGCACGCTGGCGCGGCCGGTGCGCGTAGCGGCCAGGCTGGCCTGGAAGTCGGCTACCGACTGATCCATGCGTCGCCTGAGATCGCTCGAGAGGCCTTTGAGTGCTGGATTGCCATCCATGAATGATGCCATCGGAACTTGCCCTCACTGCGCGAATTATTCAAAACTTGTCAGGGGCTATTCTACAACTCCGGCGGTGAATGGCTAGCGTTCGCAACACTTTATGCGACGGTCGTCAGTCCGGTTGCCGCAGCCTGCTCGTGCGCGTAGTAGCTGGAACGGACGAGAGGGCCAGATTCAACGTGGCGGAAACCCATGCGGAGAGCTTCGGTCTTCAGTTCGGCGAATTCGCGTGGGGTGTAAAGACGCGCCATCGGCAGGTGGTCGCGCGAGGGCCGTAGGTATTGGCCGATTGTAAGGATGTCGCAGCCCACGCTTGCCAAGTCGCGAAAGACATCAAGCAGCTCGCGCGTTTCTTCGCCGAGGCCAACCATGACTCCGGATTTCGTGAGCCCATCAGGCCGCAGCTCCTTCGCGTAGCGCAGCAACTCCAGAGTCCGCTCGTACCTAGCGCCTGAGCGAACCACGCGATAAAGCCGGGGCACGCTCTCTGTGTTGTGGTTCAAGATCTCGGGCCGGGCTTCGACGACGGTGCGAATGGATTCGCGATCGCCCTGGAAGTCGGGAATGAGAACCTCGACGCGGCAGTCGGGCGCCTGGCTGCGAATCTCATGAACCACAAGAGCGAAGGCGCGCGCGCCGCCGAGATTGTCGTCATCGCGATTCACGCTGGTGATCACGGCGTGTTGCAGGCCTAATTTCGCTACAGCCTCAGCCACGCGGCGCGGCTCGTCGAAGTCGATAGGCTCGGGGCGGCCCTTGGGCACGGCGCAGAATCCGCAGCGGCGTGTGCACAGGTTGCCGAGCATCATGAAGGTCGCGGTTTTGTGGTGCCAGCATTCGCCAATGTTGGGGCACTGGGCGCTCTCGCAGACAGTGTGGAGCGAGAGCGAGCGGGCGAGGCGCTTGAGGTCGTGGTAGTTTTCGCCAATAGGCGCGCGGGCCTTCAGCCACTCCGGCTTGGGGGCGGGCACGCGGCGCGCGGGCGAAATCTGGACCAGTTCCATCACTCTTTCTCCATTGTAGTGTTTAGACAATCGAATGCCGTCTCGATCAGCCTTGCTACACTTCCGAGGAAGCGCCAAGATTGGCCAGAGGAGACTCAATGCGGCAATTGCCGGAAGCATTGATGTTATTAACTTGGGCAGCGTCGGCAGCGGCTCAATCCTCTTATCAGCCCGCGCAGCCCGCAACCCCTGCGTCAGCCCAGGTCCTCAAGCAGCTGCGGGACGAGTGGGCCAGCAATCTCCACGAGAAGCGCGTCGATGCCTCTGTTGCCGAATACGGCGCCGACGCTGAATTCCTTCAGCCCGACGGAACGCGCGTGCGCGGAACGTCTGCCCTCAAAGATCTCTTTGAGACGATCACGAGCACTCTTGACAGCGAACTGGTCTTTGACTCACAGCACATGGAGATCTCGGACAACCTGGCCTACGACGCGGGTACGTATCGCGAGGTGCTCGCGCTTCGCTCCACTGGCAAACGGCGGCTCGAGACCGGCAGTTACCTAACCGTCTACAGCCGACAGCAGGACGGCCATTGGCTCATTGCAGAGCAGATGTGGGCTGGCTCCGGCGAGGCGTCCGCCATCAAGCTCAATCTCGACCCGCACCCGGTTGTCGCCCTCACGTTCGACGACCTGCCTGCTGCAGGCGTATTGCCGCAGGGGCTGACCCGCGCAACCATCGCCACAAACCTCACGGCGGTTTTGAACGCAAATCACCTCGGCAACACCTACGGCTTTGTCAACGCGGTAAAGCTCGAGAACAACCCCGACGCTGAGCAGGCCTTGCATATCTGGCTTAACGCAGGTATGAACGCCGGTAGCCACACCTGGTCGCACATGTCACTCTCCGCCAACACCGCACAGGCTTTCGAGGACAATATCGCCCGCAATGAGCCCGCCCTCGCCGACTACGCAGGGTCTCGCAACTGGCACTGGTTTCGTTATCCCTTTTTATGGGAAGGTGACACCCTCGACAAGCGCCGCGACGTTCGCGCCTATCTCAGCGCCCATGGCTATCGTGTCGCCCAAGTCACCCTCGACTTCGAAGACTACGCCTGGAACGACGCCTACGCGCGTTGTTCCGGTACGCATGACGACGCGTCCATTGCCTGGCTCCGCCAAAGCTATCTCGATACGGCCACAGAGTACATCCGACTCGGCCGCGAAGAGCAGTTGATCGCCTTCGGCCAGGAGATTCCTAACGTGATGCTGCTCCACGCCACGGCCTTCACCACCCTCATGCTTCCCGACCTGCTCGATCTCCTCCGCCGCCAAGGATTCAGCTTTGCACCACTCGCCGAGGTCGAAGCCGATTCCGCTTACGCGCACGATCCCGATGCCGCCCTCAAATACGGAGGCACTCTCCCGGATCAATTCATGGATTCACGCCATTTACCTTATCCACCGGTTCCGCCTAAACCTTTCGACAAGTTGACCCATCTTTGCCAGTAAGCCGCGCTTCCGGCCGCGTGCTACTCTGTGCACAATTGTCAGAGAGCCCAAACGCAGAACTATGCAAAGTCTTTCAGTGGCCATCGTCGCATGCAATGAAGGGGAGAATATCCGCCGCACGCTGGCCAGTGTCTCCTGGGCTAACGAGATCAATCTCGTCGATTCCGGTTCCACCGACAAAACGGTGGAAATCGCGAAGAGCTTTGGCGCTCGAATTTTCTACGAGAGCTGGAAGGGCTACGGCCCGCAGGTCAACTCCGCGCTGGATAAATGCACCTGTGACTGGATTCTGAATCTCGATGCAGACGAGTGGCTGACGCCCGAGCTCGCGCTGGAAATTCAAACGCTCCTCGGCGGCCAGCCGCGCTTCAACGCCTACATGATTCCCCGTCTTAACCAGATCTTTGGCCGGTGGATGCGTCATGGCGGTCTCTATCCCGACCACAAATTGCGGCTCTTTCGCCGCGGCGTTGCACGCTTGCGCGAAGATACCGAGCCGCACGCCACGCCCAAGACCCAGGAGCCGATCGGCAAACTGAAAAAACCCATGCTTCACCTGCAATACCGGAGCGTGGAATATTACATCGAACATATGCAGCGTTACAGCACCGCGACCATTCCGTTGTTTCTGCGCAAGGGCAGAACGAGCGATTCAATCTTCGCCTTCGTAGTGAACACGGTGCTGAACCCGGCGCTGACGTTCATCAAGAACTACATTTTTCGCGCGGGATTTCTCGATGGCAGGGAAGGCCTCATCTTCCACCTGAATCACTCTGCCTACGTCAACTGGAAGTTTGCCAAAGCATGGGAGGCGCATCGATTGGCTGGCGCTAAAAGCGCTGAACCGAACCTGCCTACCGATCCGCCTGGCGATTCAGGCGCTCACTCATTTTCAGAGGAACGATCTCCCAAGCAATGACCTCGCCTGATTTATCTGCAACGCCGCGGTTTCTCCTGGTCATGACGGCCACAATTACGCCCGCGGCCAACGCGCGGGTCAAGCGCTCTTCGCCGCAGGTGCGCCTTGAAGATTACAAACGCGCGCTGCGGTTCTGGCTGAGCTATCCGCATCCAGCCGCGGAGCGCATTCTGTTCCTTGAAAATTCCGGCGCGGACCTGAGCGAGTTGCGCGCGATTGCGGAGACCGAAAACCCGTTGCACCGCGAGGTGGAGTTTGTGTCGCTTCCGGTACTGGAGATTCCCGCCGGCAGGAATTACGGCTTTGCGGAGATGCAAACGCTCGATGACGGCCTGTCGTTGAGCAAACTGCGCCAAGCCACGACGCACATGATCAAGGTGACCGGGCGGTTGACCTTTCCCGCGCTCGGCAAAGCACTCGATCGCCTCAGTTCGGCTCCGCTCGAACTCATGATCGATTGCCGCAAACTCGGACTTTTTCGGCGTGGTTACGACGCGCGGGTGCAGCTCTTCGCTTGTTCGCACGCTTTTTACGATCAAGTGCTCAGAGGCACAAATCGCGAGATGAACTCCAGCGACGTGCGGCTGCTCGAGCACCTGATCTATCGCAAGGTGATTCCCTTCGAGGGCCAGCCGGGCTACTATCTGCGATTTCCTTGCAACATCGATCCGGTGGGCTATTTCGGCTTCAAAAACCGGCGCTATGATTCGCCCCGCACCGCTTTCTCGCGGAGCGTGCGCGCCCTGCTGCGTACGATCGCACCGGATTACTGGTATTAGCTGCGAATTCGGTCGTGCAATCGATTGGACTTACAGGAGCTTTAGCCCCCTTGCGGCTCCTCTCGTTGAAACTTCCCCAAACCATTTAGTCGGAGAACGCATCTATTCCACCAAGTTGTCTTGGCCGGCGTGTGGAATGATGCGTCTCGGAAGCGAAGAGACTGCTGTTAGTCGTGATCGCTCCACACGCGACAAAAACGACGGGAGGCAACCATGAGAGCTGATCGACCTTTACTCGGCGCCGTCCTTTTCCTGGCGTGCGGCATAACCCTGATCCTCGCCTACTGCAGTGATGCCACAACATTTACAGCGGCATTTCCTTTCACCGGCTCCACTCTGCACATTGACGTGCTGACGAATGGGCCAGGCGCTGTTGGAGGGGTGGTGCTAACAGCGGTCGGCCTTTTGTTCCTTTTGTGGGCTGTGCTCGCCGCGATAGTGGGGCAGATCGGCCAACTTTTCAGCGGCCGTCATGAGGATCCCGAAACTCTGCTTGATCGGGAGAGCCTTCTTGATTAACGGAAGCGCAAGAGGTTCGGCCTACTTCAGTTTCTCCCGCACGTCGGTGCGCACGAGATAAAGAAAGAAGAAAAGATTTAATAGGCCCTGGACCAGCGAAGAATAAGAGTGTTGCACCGAGAATCCCCACAGGAATGACCCCGACAGAATTGCCACGGCCGCGAGTGTGAGTGCCCACGCCCAGCGCAGCAGCAGCAGCAAGCCGAGCGCGCCGGCGATGAAGAAGGCTGAAAAAACAAGGTAAATGAATCCGGCGCCTTGCTCCACGACAGACACAACAGTGACACCAGCGAGCAGAAGCATGTAGAGGCTGATTGCGATCAGGCCTGGGAGCTTGAGCAGTGAAATAAGCTGCGACTTCCGTTCAACAGGCGCCGGCGCCAAACCAGGCGTTGAAGTGCTCGTGTTGGCGTCGGTGCTCATAGCGTGTGCAAATAGGCGAGAAGGTTAGCGAGATCTTCGTCATTTAGTTGTGTGGAGGGCATCATTCCCCGTCCGTCGAGAATCACCGCCGTTAATCTTTCGTCGGTTGGGGGAGCACCGGAGGGCATGGCCTTCACCTTGGTGATCGCCTGCAATCCGGGGCCGTGCAGCGAGCCCGTCGTTGTGGGATAGTGGCAGCGAGCGCACTTGGCCTGGAAGACCGCCGCACCGCGGGCCTCTTGTGGCGTCCACTCTGAGGCCGGTTTCGACGGCAGCAACTTGCGGCAGCCGGCGATTCCGAACGCGAATGCGGTCAGAACAGAAGCCATCAGAAAATTCCACTTGCGCATTGCCTTCCATGATAGCGCCGCTTCGATCGCTCCGAGCATTCGCAGTCCACGAGTGTTTCCCCTTTTGTAACGTGCTCTCAAGTGGGGAGAGGCGTCCGCAAAAGGGGAGAAATCGTCGGCGAGTGGCTCTGTCGAACGCGACCTCGGCCGAGCGCGCAGGCGAAGTCGCCGCCAATTACTCCGCAGCAGCGATGGCTTCGGCGATGCGATCGATGGCTTGTTCCTCAACGGTACTGCCCGGATAACGGTCGTTGACGAGGATTGAGAATGCCACCATGCGCCCGCTGGCGGCATTCACGTAGCCGGAAAGGGAGTTTACTTCGCCCAATGTACCTGTCTTGGCCCACAGCTGACCTTTCACGGGCGATTTGGTGAAGCGGTGGTCCAGCGTGCCGTCGACGCCGGCCAAAGGCAATGTCAGGCGCCATTCCTCGCCCCAGCTTTGCCGCGATGCATAAGCTAACAGCCGCGTGAACGCGCGCGGCGTGATCTTGTCGTCGTTGCTCAGGCCGCAGCCGTCGACGAGATAGAAGTCCGCGTCGGCTACACCGGCGTTCACCATGAACTGGCGCACGACCCGCGCCCCCTCCTCAAAGCTGCCATCGGTTCCATAGAGCTTGCCCAGCAGGCGCAGCAAGAGCTCGGCGTGCAAGTTCTGGCTGGTCTTGTTCGTCATGGTAATGTCTTCCGCGATGGGCACGGACATGTGCGCCCCGAGAATGCGGCGTCCCTCTGCCGGCGCGGCGATGGACGTGAAGTTGCCGGGCGTAAGATTCAAAGGCATTTCGCGCTCGCCAGAAAAGTCGCCCGTTCCAGTGGCTTCTTTGTGGCGCGACTCGGCGTCCCCCTTCACTTTAATGCCGTGTTGCTCAAGCGCCTGCTTGAACGCGTCCGCGGTAAATTGTGCCGGATCCTCCACGGCCATCGCCACGTGCATTCCGACCGCAGGAGCCGTGCCCCAGGCACGGACCAGCAGGGAACCGGGGCGCCGCTCGAGGCCAGGAAAGGCTTCCTGCCCGGCTGCGGCAACGGTCATCCGGTTGTCGATGGTGTAGTAATCGACGTCCGGGTTCCACTCGGCTTGCGTCGCGCCTGGCGTAGCAGGGGCGGGGGTGATGCCGAGCTCATCCGTGTTGTCGTTGAAGGTGAGCGCGGAGACCGGCGCGCCATAGCTCCACTGCAAATGGTTCCAACTCCAGCCCAGCGGATAAGGCTCGCTCAGGAAGAACGTATCGTCGCCGATCACGTTGCCGTCGACCGTGCGCACGCCTGTCTGCTCCACCTGCTCGGCAAGCAGGCTCAGAATGTCCATGGCGGTTTTCGGGGCGGAGGTGGGCAAATTCTCGGCGGAAGCCGGGGGCGTGGTTCCAGGTTCTACATACGGGTATCGCCGCGCACTGATCGTGGGATCGCCCACACCGAGCAGCGCCAGGTTGCCATGGAGCGTGCCGGTTGCATCCACATCACCGTCGGCGGCCACGAAGGTGGTCCACGTCAGAGTGTCCACCGGCAGCAGAGCAAATGCCGCGGCGGTAGTCGTCATTTTCACATTGGACCCAGGAGAAAACAGCCGAGCGTCATTCAATCCGTAGAGCGATTGTCCGTCGAGAGTGGTTACGCTAATGCCGAAGTTCGCGTGACTCAGAGCGGGGTCGGTGAGAATGGCCTGGATGCGATCGGCAAGCGGGCCCGTCCTGGGCACGCGTAGCGTAGCGCGTTGCGGATGATTCCGCGTTTGGGCGGGGGCCTTTGCAATCAGGCCGAAGGTGCAAACCAGGAGGCTGCTCCATGCAAGGTTTCGGCGAAGGGAGGCCATGCCCGGAAGTGTAGCAAAAAGCCTCAATACCGCGGCGTACTATCGGGATTGAACACATATGAGAGGCACGGCACACTGGCGGCTGCGAACGCGGACCCTCGAGCTTGGAGGGCGCACGCTCACAATGGGCGTCGTAAATATCACGCCCGATTCGTTCAGCGATGGTGGGCGTTTTCTCTCGGTCGAAGCGGCCGTCGCGCACGCGCGCAAGCTCATTGACGAAGGCGCCGACATCGTCGATCTGGGGGCGGAGAGCACGCGGCCCGGCTCGCGCGCAGGCGGCGCGGATGCCGCTGTGACGGCAGAAGAAGAACAGGCTCGGCTGCTTCCGGTGATGGAAGGGATTTTGCGCGCCAGGTCAGACGCTGTGCTTTCGGTCGACACTTACAGAGCTGAGACGGCCCGCGCTGCGCTCTTAGCGGGCGCGGAGATTGTTAACGACGTCAGCGGATTTACGTGGGACTCTGCGATCGCCGAAGTGTGCGCGGAGTTTCACGCGGGAGTGGTGCTATCGCACACGCGCGGCCGGCCCGAGGAATGGCGCACACAGCCGCAGCTCGGGCCGGATGTACTGCTTGCCAAGGTGCGCGACGGGCTCTTGGCGAGTCTCGCCGTGGCCGAGCGCGCCGGGATTCCACCAGATGCAATTGTCCTCGACCCCGGCTACGGATTCGGCAAGCGCTTCGGCGAGAATTACGTGCTTCTTGCGCGACAGGCTGAGCTGCTTGCCCTGGGCCGTCCCTTGCTTGCCGGTTTGAGCCGGAAGTCATTCCTCGGCCACACCTTGGCTCCGCTCTTCGGCGACGAGCCCGCACCCACTGCTGCGCGCGAAAACGCAAGCCTGGCAGCCATGGTCGCTGCGATTCTTCACGGAGCGTCAATCGTGCGCGTTCATGCGATTCGGCCTTCGGTTGAGGCCGCGCGGATTGCGGACGCTCTTCTCGAGAAGTCCTTGGCCACGGAATGATGTGTTCATGCAATCCCCTTTCGTATCCATTGCGGAAAGAGGGGATCCAGGAAGAAATACTGGCCTTTATATCGATCCAGAACGCCTTTTGAGTTGAGGGACTCAATCGCTCGTTGAACTGTCGATGCAGGCCCGAGCCGGAACTCGGTCCTGACAGACTGGGAGTAGATTTGCGAAGGGCCGAGATGCGCGAGCGCCTGCAGCGTGGACCTTTGAGCCGCCGATAGCTGTTGCCAGAGTTGTTCGTAGTAGGTGGACTGACCCGCCACGAGATCGTCGACAACCCATTGGACATCGAATGCGCCGAGCGTGCGCTTTCCTGCGATCTCTGCGTAGTCCCAAAGCTCATGAGCAATGCGCTGCACATCGTACGGAATAAGATTTGCAATGGAGAACAGGGCATCGAGAGCGCCCTCATCGACCTTTCTACGCTTCCTGCCAAACTGCCGAACAATGAATTCCTTCCAGGCGTCCTCCGGGATCTTGTCCAGGAACATGTGTGGGCCGGCTTTGTAGAAGGGGCGCTTGGTCGACAGCATCTCTTTCATGAAAGAGGGCTGAGACCCCGCAAAGACGTAACCCACTTCCCGCTGCTCCTGAACCTGATTGCGCAGAACATTTTCCACCGATCCGCCGTTGAATTCGGAGATCTGCTGAAATTCATCGAGACAGATTGCCATTCGAAAGCCGCCATTCCTGGCCAATTCCCCGGGAAGGGCGAAGACGTCGGGAGCGATGGGCGCTGGATCGAATCCCGGTTTTGCGCCGAGCGAGAGGCTTACTTCGCCGGTCATCGTGACGTAGTTGATCTCCGGTTTGACGCTTCGCGCAAATCGCGTCACCCAATCCTTGACGCGATCCCAGGGTCCGGCGGCACGCAGAACCTTTTCCGCGAACTTCTCCAGGAATTGCGTGTAACTGGAATAGCTGCTGACCGTCAGGCTGACAGTTCGGATGTGCCTTTTGCGCAGCTTGAGAAGCGCCATTGCGACGAGAGAGCTCTTTCCAAAGCGGCGGGGAGAGAGCAGAAATACCTTCTGGCCATCGGAGAGGTCGCGGACCAAGTGGTCCAGTTCCTTCGTGCGATCGACAAAATTCGGCTCGCTGACGACCTCGCCGAAGATGAATGGGTTGTCGGATTCTTCCATTACGCTTATTAGCGTAATGCAAATCTGCGTAATATGGCAAGATGATTACGCATTTATGCGTTACGCACAATTGCGTAAAATAGAAATCGCGACTGTTTCGAGAATCTACGGACGTCCGCTACACGCTGATGCCCACCTTGTGCCGGGGCCACAGCGGGCGCAATGCGCTGTGATCGATTGCCGGCTCGCCGTCGCACTCGACTTCGATCACCGTAGCCGGCTCGTCCGGCGCGACCAGCGGCAAGCCCGTCAATCTCAGGCCGAACTCATCCTGCGTGAACTCGATTTTTTGGCCGCTTTTGACGAGGCGAGCGGAGAGCGCTTTCGCCTTCAACCCTGCGAGGGCCACGACCACCTCAGGCCTGTAGAAATCCAGCCATTCCGCCGCCGGTGTGTGCCCAGGCCAGGAGTACACATGCACATAAAGCGTGTTTCCCTGCCGCGTGAAGTTCAGGCTAGATGTCCACTCGGCCTTCATGCGCTCGGCGTCATAGATCGTCTTGCCGTTCGTGTTGAGCCACTTGCCAACCGCCTCCAGAATCTCCACTGACTGCGGCGGTATGGATCCATCAGGCTCCGGCCCGATATTCAGCAGGTAGTTGCCGCCGCCCTGAGCGCAGGTGATCAGGTTGTTGACGATGGTCTTTGGCGTCTTCCAGGCATCGTCACCGCGGTTGAAACCCCAACTGTCGTTCAGAGTCATGCACGTTTCCCATGCGCGCCCTGCCTCGGCAGCCTGGATGTGCTGCTCGGGCGTGGAGAAATCCCCGGGCAGCAGGTTGCGGTTGTTCACGATGATCTCGGGCTGCAGCGAGAAGACCATCTCATTCATCCGCTCCGATTCCCATTGCTCCGCCGTCAACGGCCACGCAACGTCGTACCAGAGAATGTCGATCTTGCCGTAGTTAGTCATCAGCTCCCGAATGAGCCCATGCGTGTAGTCGACAAAGCGCCGACGCGCGGGCTCGTCGGTTTTGCAGATGGCGCCGTCCGGATGATGCCAGTCCATCAGCGAGTAATAGAAGCCCACACGCAGCCCCTCGGCGCGGGCGGCTTCGACAAACTCGCGCACCAGGTCGCGACCAGGCCCTTGGTCCATGGCGTTGTAGTCGGTCAGTTGCGTATCCCAGTTGCAAAAGCCCTCGTGATGCTTGGTGGTCATCACCATGTACTTCTGGCCGGCACGCTTGGCCAGCCGAGCCCATTCGCGCGCGGAGTTAGGCCTGGGATGAAAGTGCTTGGCTAGCAGCTCATACTGCAACAAAGGAACTCCTTCGTTCTCCTTCGCCCACTCGTGCTGGCCGATTACGCTGTAGAGGCCCCAGTGGATGAACATGCCAAACTTTGCCTGGTGCCACCATGCCATGCGGGCGTCGCGCCTGGCGGCCTGCTTTTGGTCGGCGGCTGTAGGTGCCGGTTGCGACGCAGAGTCCTGCGCCAATGCCAGTCCCTCTGCGTTCGCGGCGGCCAACGCCGCCGCGCCAAACTGCATGAGGAATGCCCTTCTCGTCCCCGCGCTCCAATCCATACGTGCCTCCTTTTTGCTGTCGCAACGCTTGCGGCGCACCCCGTCTTCGTTGAGAACAACCGAACAGGGTGGCGTACCAGGATTTCCCTCGCCGAGGATCGCACGGATAATCCTAGACCAGCCTGTTGCTTGCGCTCCAGTGCTCATCTCTCCTTGAGGCGGCTAGCCTCGTTTAGAATCGAAGTGGTTGCGGTCAAGCGAGACGCATCCAAATCTTTGCCCGCGCGCAACGCTTGGTAAAGCAAGCTGCGGCGGGTGGACGTGTGGAATCGGGACGGCGATGCGAGCGAAGACGGCTGTGGTGCTGGGCGCCCAATGGGGCGACGAGGGCAAAGGGAAAATCGTAGATGTGCTCAGCGAGCGGTTTCGAGCTGTGGCGCGCTACGCCGGCGGGCATAACGCCGGACACACGGTCATCATTGGCGAGCACAAGTTCGTGTTGCAGCTCATTCCCTGCGGCGTGCTTCGGCCGGGGTGCAAGGGCGTCATCGGCAATGGAGTGGTCCTCGATCCTATTGCGTTCCTCAGCGAGGTCGGCCGCATTCGCGAGCTGGGTGTTGAGGTCGACGGGAATCTTTTCGTCTCCAATCGCGCGCAGGTCATCCTTCCTTACCATCGCATGATCGAGTTGGCCGCTGAAAGCGCGCCGGGACGCAAGAAGATCGGCACCACCAGTCGCGGCATCGGACCTGCCTACGAAGACAAGATGGCTCGCAGCGGCTTGCGCGTCGTCGACTTGCTGCATCCGGCGTTGCTCAAAACACACATTGAAGCAGCCTGCGCGGAGAAGAATGCTATCGCCCATGCGCTATTCGGAACCGACCCCCTGGACCCCGAAAAAATGTATGAAGAGTACGCTGCGGCGGCCGAGCAGATCCGGCCGTTTGTAGCCGACACCGGCCGCATGCTCAACGGCATTCTGGCCAAGGGCGGCAGCGTGATGTTTGAGGGCGCGCAGGGAACGATGCTCGATATCGACCACGGCACCTATCCGTTCGTTACCTCCTCTTCAGCTACGGCCGGCGGCGCGGCCACGGGTACGGGGGTAGGTCCGACCGCGATCGGCACGGTTATCTCTGTCACCAAGGCCTATGTCACCCGCGTTGGCGGGGGCCCGTTTCCCACGGAAATCCACGACGCAGCTGGTGATTTGCTGCGTGCACGAGGCCACGAATATGGCGCCGTCACCGGCCGCCCCCGGCGCTGCGGCTGGCTTGATATTCCGCTGCTCCGTTACTCCAACCAGGTGAACGGAGCGGAATGGCTCGTGGTCACAAAGCTCGACGTTTTGGATGAGCTTGAAGAGATTCCCGTTTGCACCGGATATGAGATCGACGGCAAGGTCACCGATGAAATTCCCGCGGACGTGCGCGGGCTAGAGGCCATCAAGCCCCAGTACACTACGCTCAAGGGCTGGCACGAATCCACAGAGGGCACCACCGAGTTTGACAAGCTGCCCAAGGCCGCCCGGGAGTACCTGGCCTTTCAGGAGCGGGAGAGCGGGGCGAAAATCGGCATGATTTCTACCGGCCCCGATCGCGATCAGACGATCGTACTGCCTGAATTCGCGGCCGAGCTTAAATCCCTTACGTCCTGAGGCGCACCTCCGCGGGCGGTTCATTCCCCCCAGTTTGAAGCCGGGCATGGTGAGAGAAACGGACCGCAGATCGGCCGCCGCCAGGCCTTCATGGGATTTCCATTTGACCAGCGTATGGTTTCCGGAATACCGTGTACGCGTATGCCGGGATATGCAAACGTATTCTTAAGCCTCTTTTGCCGCCAGCGTCCCCGGCGTGCCATCGCAACGCTTGTTGCCTGTGCCGTTTGCGCCATTCCTCTCTGCGTCGCAATGTCCATGGGGCAAAAGCACGAGAGCCGCCACGATATCGATCAGCTTGAGGACGAGTGGCGCGATGCCATGTTGAGCTCAAACACCAAGGTATTGGATTCGCTGCTGGCTCCTGACTACATGGGCATCACGGCCTCAGGCACTCTGCAATCGCGCGATGAGACGCTGCTTAGCCTCAGTTCCGGCCGGCTCCATTTCACTCTCCTCGACGTGACTGACCGGAAGGCGCGCTTTTACGGGACCACGGCCGTGATTACGTCGCTGGCCAATATTCAGGCAAACACGCCGGACGGAAAGATTGGCGGTAAATACCGCTACACGCACGTCTATGTGCGCGACGCCCAGGGGGACTGGAAGATCGTGAGCTTTGAGGCCAGTCGAGTCAGGGAGCCCGGTCCGCACAAACGAAACGAGTTCCACTGAGGGACGTGAAGCGGTCTCGCAGAGGACTTTCACGGCCACATATCTCCAATAGAATCTGCGATAAAGGGCCGTTTCGGCCTTCACTTTCCCGACGCAGGGATCAGCTGATGCGATTCTGACAGGGCCGGCCTTGAAAACGACCCCATCTCGGGGTACACTAAATCTAATATAGGACTAAACAAGTCCTATATTGCGGGATAGCGGAGCAAGCATCCCCGCCCGGCCCAGGCAGCCCTCAAAAAGCCTGATTCTGGACCCAACCGCGTGCCAAGTCCTTTGGAGGACGAATGAGCTCAAGTGTCGACACAATTCGCGGTCTTGCCGAGCAGGACTACAAGTGGGGCTTCATCACCGACATTGCCGAGGACCGCGTCCCCAAGGGCCTGAACGAAGACATCGTCCGCCTGATCTCCGCGCGCAAGGGTGAGCCCGAATTCATGCTGGAGTGGAGGCTGAACGCGCTACGCCACTGGTTCACGATGAAGCGCGAAGAAGGCGAGCCGAAGTGGGCCAACTTGACCATCGCGCCCATCGATTACCAGAACATCTCCTACTACTCGGCGCCGAAGAAAAAGCCGCAACTCGACAACCTCGATCAGGTCGATCCCGAGATTCTGCGCACCTACGAAAAGCTTGGAATTCCTCTGTTGGAGCAGCAGCGCCTGGCCGGCGTGGCCGTCGACGCGGTCTTTGACTCGGTCTCCGTTGCCACCACCTTCAAGGGCAAGCTGGCCGAGATGGGAGTCATCTTCTGCTCGTTCTCTGAGGCCGTCCAAAAGCATCCGGAGCTGATTAAGAAGTACCTGGGCACGGTAGTTCCGCAGACCGACAATTTCTATGCGGCCCTCAACGCCGCTGTATTCACCGATGGCTCCTTCGTCTATGTACCCAAGGGCGTGCGATGCCCCATGGAGCTGTCCACTTACTTCCGGATCAACGCAGCGGAGACGGGCCAGTTCGAGCGGACTCTGATCATCGCCGACGAAGGCTCCTACGTGAGCTACCTCGAGGGCTGCACGGCACCCATCCGCGACGAAAATCAATTGCACGCGGCGGTCGTGGAGCTGATCGCTCTCGACAACGCTCAGATCAAGTACTCGACCGTGCAGAATTGGTATCCCGGCGACAAGGAAGGCCGCGGCGGCATCTACAACTTCGTTACCAAGCGCGGCAAGTGCCTCGGCGTGAACTCGAAGATCTCCTGGACGCAGGTGGAAACTGGCTCGGCGATCACCTGGAAGTATCCCAGCTGCATCCTGCAGGGCGACAACTCGGTGGGTGAGTTCTATTCCGTGGCGCTCACCAACAATCGCCAGCAGGCCGACACCGGCACCAAGATGATCCACATCGGCAAGAACACGCGCTCGACCATCGTTTCGAAGGGTATTTCGGCGGGCTACGGCCAGAACACCTACCGCGGCCAGGTCAAGATCCTCAAGAGCGCGAATGGCGCGCGCAACTACACGCAGTGCGATTCGCTGTTGATCGGCGACCGCTGCGGCGCGCATACGTTTCCCTACATCGAAGTAAGGAACGCGACGGCGCGGATGGAGCACGAGGCTTCAACTTCGAAGATCGGCGAGAACCAGCTCTTCTATCTCCGCCAGCGCGGGCTGACGGCGGAAGATGCTGTCTCGATGATCGTGAACGGATTCTGCAAGACAGTCTTCAAGGAACTTCCCATGGAGTTTGCGGTCGAAGCGCAAAAACTTCTCGGCGTGAGCCTTGAAGGCAGCGTCGGATAACTTGTAGCGCCGGACTCCAGTCCGGCTGTCGTGTGGGCGTCCACGCCCACACGGAACACATCGAATGGAGAGAGAAGAACCAATGGCATTGTTAGAAATTCAAGATCTGCACGCCAGCGTGGATGGCCACGAGATTCTGAAGGGCGTGAATCTGACCGTGAATGCGGGAGAAGTGCATTCCATCATGGGTCCTAACGGATCGGGCAAGAGCACGCTGGCAGCGGTGCTGGCGCGGCGCGAGACCTACGAGGTCACCGGCGGCAGAGTGCTGCTTGATGGCAAGGATCTGCTCGAGATGAAGCCCGAGGACGCGGCGCGCGAAGGCGTGTTTCTGGCGTTCCAGTATCCGGTTGAAATTCCCGGCATCGGCAACGCATATTTCCTGCGCTCGGCCCTGAACGCAATCCGCAAGCACCGCGGCCAGGACGAACTTGACGCTATGGATTTCCTGCCTCTCTACAAGGAGCATATGAAGCTCCTGGAGATGGACGACAAACTGATGAACCGCTCGGTGAACGAGGGCTTCTCAGGCGGCGAAAAGAAGCGCAATGAGATTCTGCAGATGGCCGTGCTTCAGCCGAAGCTCGCGATTCTCGACGAAACCGATTCCGGGCTTGACATTGACGCTCTGCGGATCGTTGCGCAGGGCGTGAACGCCATGCGCAGCCCCGAGCGTTCCTTCCTCGTCATCACGCACTATCAGAGGTTGCTGGATTATATAGCGACGGATTTCGTGCACGTGCTGGTCGATGGCAAGATCGTGCGCTCGGGCGGACCGGAGCTGGCGCTGGAGCTCGAAGACACGGGATACAGCTCGGCGGAAGCCAATGTAACCGCGGCGTTGCAGGGATGAAAAGCACATCGAAAGAAAGCGGAAGCGAGAAGGTAATGGCGACGGTGACCGCACGGCCGAAAACATATCTTGAAGCATATGGCGAACTGACCGCGCGGCGGCAGCAGCGCGACCCGGTGTGGCTGCGGCAACTACGCGAGGACGCATGGACGCGTTTCGATGCCAAGGGATTCCCGACCACGCACGACGAGGACTGGCGGTTTACCAACCTCGCGGCGATGGCGAAGATTCCATTCAAGCAGGCAGTAAAGGACAGCGTTACGGTTTCCGCTAGCGAGATTGAACCGTTTCGCGTTCCGGGTGCGGCCTGCCAGTTGGTCTTTGTCAACGGACACTTTGCGCCAGAGCTCTCGGAACTGAGCGGCCTTCCCAAAGGCCTTGAGATTTGCTCGCTCGTGGGAGCTATCGATTGCGGCATGGTAGGGATTGCGCCTGAAGGTTGCGCGTCCGACGGCATTGAGCAGCATCTGGGCCGCTACGCCGATGCTCGCCGCGATGTGTTTACCGCGCTGAACTCGGCGCTCTGGGAAGACGGCGCGTACGTGCGCATTCGCCGCGGCGCCAACCTTGTTCAACCCATCCATCTTTTGTATGTTTCTGCCGGCGCTGGCGGTCAAATCATGACGCACCCCCGCACGCTCATCGTCGCTGAGCCAACCAGCCACGCGGCGGTGATTGAAGATTATGTTTCGCTCGGCGGTGAGGTCGCGTTCTCCAACGCCGTCACGGAACTCGTAGCCGGGCAGGATGCCGTGGTCTCGCACTATCTCGTCGAGCGAGAAAATCTGGCCGCCTTCAACGTCTCCACGCTGCGCCTGGAGCTGGCGCGCGGTTCCAACGTCTCCTCGCACTCCATTCTTATGGGCGGAGGCCTGGTGCGCAACAATGTCCACCCCGTCCTTTCGGGCGATGGCGCGGAGTGCCTCATCAACGGCCTCTTCGTCGGTGCCGGAAGCCAGCATCTCGACAACTACATGCTGGTTGAGCACGCGCAGCCGCAGTGCGCCAGCCGCCAGTTTTACAACGGGATTCTCGATGGCTCGGCGCGCGGCGTCTTCCACGGCCGCATCGTGGTGCACAAAGACGCGCAGAAGACCGACGCCAAGCAGACCAATCGCAACCTGCTGCTTAGTGACAACGCGCGCATTGACACCAAGCCGCAACTCGAAATCTACGCCGACGACGTGAAGTGCACGCACGGCGCAACCATCGGCCAGATCGAGGAAGAGCAGCTCTTCTACCTGCGCTCGCGTGGAATCGACGAAGTCGCTGCGCGAAACACTCTCCTCTATGCCTTCGCCGCGGAGTGCCTCGACCGTATGCAGGAACCGGCAGCCCGTGAGTTTGCTGAAGGCCTGATTCGCGAGCGGATCAGTGAGCTGGCTCGCAACCGGCAAACTGTCGTTTCATCCGTTCCGGTTGATGAAGAGGTGCAGCACTGGGAGGAAGTTCGTTGACCACTGTCGCGCAACCGGTCACTCGCGATCCGCAGCTGCGCGCAGCCGCTGCAGGTCTCGATCTCGCTAAGATTCGCGCCGACTTTCCCATCCTCGCTGAGCGGATCAATGGCAAGCCACTTGTTTATCTCGACAACGCCGCCACCTCGCAAAAGCCGCGCGTGGTGCTCGACGCCATCGCGAATTACTACGAGCATCTGAACGCCAACATCCATCGCGGCGTCCATACGCTCAGCGTGCGCGCCACCGAGGCGCACGATGCGGCGCGGCTCACCGTCAAGAAGTTCATCAACGCCGCCGACACGCGCGAGATCATCTTTGTGCGCGGTGCCACCGAAGCCATCAATCTTGTCGCGCAGACCTACGGCCGCAGACACGTTGGTGCAGGCGACGAAGTCCTCATCACGGCCATGGAGCACCACTCGAACATTGTGCCGTGGCAGATTCTATGCGAGGAAAAAGGCGCGCAGCTGAAGGTCGCGCCGATCGACGATCGCGGCGAGCTGATCCTCGATGAATTCGCCAAGCTCATCGGCCCCCGCACCAGGATCGTCGCTGTGACGCAAGTGTCGAACGCGTTGGGCACCGTCCTTCCCCTGCGTGAAATGATCGAACTTGCTCACCGCCGTGGCGTCCCAGTGCTAGTTGATGGAGCGCAGGCCGTTCCGCACTTTGCCGTCGACGTGCAGGCTCTCGACGCAGACTTCTACGCA
>Ga0265316_10000719_pt1 | contig 36519 bp, 41 predicted proteins | sample 4522metaG_FD_202092 | JGI IMG/M metagenome (GOLD analysis project Ga0265316, IMG submission 202092) | Rhizosphere microbial communities from Carex aquatilis grown in University of Washington, Seatle, WA, United States - 4-5-22 metaG | ecosystem: Host-associated > Plants > Roots > Rhizosphere >...
CAGTTGGCGCAAGCTCGATGGTAGCGCGGGCACCGTGGTCAGCCAAGCAGAATTTAGAATCTCGTGTAGAGTACCTACCGCGTCCCCGCCCAGGTGGAGGTCGGCAAAACCGGCAATACTGCGGGTGCTTTATCCCGGCACTGACACTCAACCTGGGAGCATCCATCTGGATCATGGATCCGGCCGTCCAAACGGTTTCGCAAACCACCGGCATGCCGGATTACGTGTTGGACGCAGCCCGGAGCATGCAGGGCGTCAGCTATGCCGTCCCGGTCTATTCCGGAGCAGCTCTCGTTAAGTTGGCTGACGGCACTTATCAGTACGTGGCGGTAATCGGGCTCGACGACACAAGCTTGTTCGGCAGACCCGAACTCACCGAGGGCAAGCTGGTGTTCGCACTTTCCATCGCCGGTCTGCTCGGCGGATGCGCGCTTGCATATCTGTCCGGCGTCACCCCGGCCCCATTACCACCGGCCTTCAGTCCGGCCGCTAATCCTTATCCCAGCGGTATCTATGCCAACGGAATCCTGGAAAGCGATCAGGCAAGCGGAGAAAATCTCAACATCTATCCGGAGGTGCCCGGCACTGTAAAACAGATCTTGGTCGCGGAGGGCCAGGAGGTCAGGAAGGGAACGGTCCTCGTGGTCATCGACGACTCCGTCCAAAGGGCCACCGTCGAGCAATTGCAGTCGCAGGCGGAGGTCGCTTCCACACTATTGGCTGAGCTGAAGGCACAGCCGCGAAAGGAAACTCTCGACGTTGCGGAGGCCCAAGTCGTGGCGGCGCAAACAGCGCTGAAGACGGCCCAGGATGAATTGGATAAACAACAAGCCGCGTACGAACTGAATCCGAAATCGATCAGTAGAGACGCACTGGACAGCGCTACAAACGCCGCGGCAACCGCGTGGGCCAACCTCGAAGTGGCCCGGAAGCAACGCGACCTGACCAAAGCGGGCGCCTGGATTTACGACGTCAATAACCAGGCGCGACAACATGACGCTCTGTATAACTCCTATTTATCCGCGAGTGCGCTGCTCGCCAAGTACACCATTCGGGCGCCCAAGGACGGCACGGTGTTAGCCATCAGCCCAACCGCCGGGAGCTTCGTCTCGACACAAGGCGCCTACGATACATACACGCAGGGCATGGCCCCCGTGCTCGTGCTAGGAAGTCCGCACGCGCATCTGAACGTGCGCTGTTATGGCGATGAAATCCTGGTTCCGCGTCTTCCGGACCCGGGCAGGATGAAGGCGCAGATGTCGGTACGGGGTTCCGACATCAAGGTCCCGCTCCGGTATGTCAGGATGCAGCCGTTTGTCTCTCCCAAAATAGAGCTGTCCGATCAAAGGCTGGAACAGGTCGATGTCAGGGTACTGCCAGTCATCTTCCGTCTTGAAGCGCCGAAAGACGTGAAGCTGTATCCGGGCCAACTGGTCGACGTGTATATCGGCGAGTGAGCTATGGCTACAGGTTCTTATAAGACCGCCCAACGCGTCGCAAGGGTCGCATTTGCGGCCGCACTCGCGCTACTGACCGCGTGCAGCATCGGCCCGAAATACGCGCGGCCTTCGGCGCCGGTTCCACCTGCTTACAAGGAACTGGGGGCGCCGAACGTGGACGGCGACTGGAAGCCCGGGCAGCCGCGCGACGATGTTGCGCGCGGCAAGTGGTGGGAAAGGTTTAACGACGTTCGGTTGAATGGTCTCGAAGAGAAGCTCGATATCTCGAACCAAAACATCGTCGCGGCGGCGGCCAACGTCCAGGCCGCCCGGGCCACGATCCAGGAAGCGCGGGCGCAGTATTTCCCGACGGTCACTGGCGGACCCGGCCTTACAAATTCACGTTTGTCCACCGGATTCGGAAAGCCGCTCGGCATCACGTATACGGCCTATTCCTTGCCCTTGGATGCGTCTTGGGAGCCGGGCCTCTGGGGGCGCATCCGAGCCACGGTAGCAGCGAACGCCCTGGCAGCGCAGGTAACCGTGGCGGATCTCCAGAATGTCCGCCTGTCCGCCCAGGCCGAACTCGCCACCGATTACTATGAACTCCGCGCCCAGGATGCCTTGAAAGAGCTGCTCGATTCCACCGTCAGCGCTTATCGGGAATCCCTGGAATTGACCCGTGACTTGTCCCAAGCCGGAGTTGGCAACGACGAAGCTGTCGCGCAGGCGGAGTCCCAATTGGATGCGGCCGCGTCGCAAGACACAAATCTCGGAGTTCTTCGCGCCCAGTATGAACATGCGATCGCGCTTCTGGCCGGCGAGCCCGCATCGACGTTTACAGTTCCCGTAGAGGCACTGAAGGCCAGCCCTCCCTCGATTCCAGTCGGTGTTCCTTCCGAACTTCTGGAGCGGCGCCCGGATATTGCCGCTGCCGAACGCGCGGTGGCCCAGGCGAATGCCGAAATCGGCATCGCCCGGACGGCCTTCTTTCCCGCAATCACGTTGAGCGCGTCCGCCGGACTCCAGAGCCTGTCGATAACGAAATGGCTGCAATGGCCCAGCCGGGTTTGGTCCGTGGGCCCGAGTTTGGCGCAGACGATTTTCGATGGGGGATTGCGCCGGGCCACAGTTCAACAATTCCAGGCATCCTACGATCAAACCGTGGCGAACTACCGGCAAACCGTGTTGACTGCCTTCCAACAAGTCGAAGACAACACGGCGGCACTCAGAATCCTTGCAAGGGTCATCGAGCAACAGGATTCCGCGGTCGAATCGGCCGCCAGGACTCTTCAAATAGCCGATGTCCGGTATAAGGCCGGCATCGATCCCTACCTGAATGTGCTCGCTGCTCAGACGGCCCTGCTGGCCGGCCAGCAAGCGGCGGTGACTTATCGAATGCAGGAAATGGTCGCCAGCGTGCAATTGATCAAAGCGTTAGGCGGCGGATGGGACGCCGCGCAGATTCCCTCGTCAAAGGAACTCGGAAGGAAACTTTCAAATGGAACCAGTGACAAACGCTGAAACAGTCGTCGCGGCAGGAACAGGGGAGCGGATTGAACGCATCCTGTGTCCGGTCGATTTCTCGGAAGCCTCGGTGAAGGCTTATCGCCATGCGCACTCGATCGCCAGCCATTATGGCGCAAAACTGATTGTGCAATACGTCATTGAGTTATCGGAGCATTTCTCCGCCTGTTATGCTCCCACGGCGCCACTCTTCGAAGAGACCCGCGAGACGTTCACAGCTAATGGACTACGCGACTTGCATCAGTTTGTAGACATACCGGGGTGCAATCCGCCGGAATGCATCGCGCAGTCTGCCATGACAGCGCCGGATGCGATTCTGTCTCTGGCCCAAGAACGCGCCATCAGCTTGATTGTGTTGGGCACCCACGGCCGGCGCGGCTTCGATCGCGCCATGTTAGGCTCGGTTACCGAACGCGTCCTGCGGCACGCTACGTGCCCCGTGTTGGCCGTCCGCGATGCGGCGCCCGATTCCGCCGCACAGGGTCCGGCGGATGCCCCCGTGCTGGTCCGGCGAATCCTCTGCTGTGTGGATTTTTCGGCGCACTCGCGGCGAGCCTTGAAGTACGCGCTGTCCGCGGCGGACGCCTACGACGCCGAGGTCACCGTCCTTCACGTCCTGGACAATATCCCCGACTCGGCGGACGTCGGAAAGGAAACGGCGACGGCAATGGAGGACTTCGGGAGCCTCTTCCCGGCTACCGCTCCCCGCTCCCCGAAAACTCACCTGGAGGTGCGCCTGGGCAAGGCATATCAGGAAATCCTCAAGTCTGCCGCGGAGATGCAGTCGGATCTGATCGTCACGGGAGTGCGGGGCCGCAACTCGCTGGACATCGCGGTGTTCGGTTCCACCACTTATCGTGTGATCCAACTCGGGGCCGCCCCGGTGCTGACAGTTCCGATTTGGCTCCCAAGGATGGTATAAGCAGGACTTCGTCAACGAATGGGAGCCGAACTCATGGCCAAGGACAGTATTCTGCCCAGCAACGAGCTCGTGGCACTCGCCACGCTCTTGAAAGAGGCGTTATGTATCGAACACGATCTTACTGTCCGGCTATTCAAACGTCCCGCGGAGAAATCCCTGCTGAGGCAGCACAAAGAATATCGACAACTGGCGGAACAGTTGACCTGGGAACTCGAGAGGGCGCTTGCACGCTACCTGACGAGGCTCAAAGCCGCTGCGGGGCCGAAGGCGGGCACCCCCAGGGGGACCGGCCTTCCGGTCGAGCTTCTGCAGCCTTCCGGCACACAGGGAGGGGCTCCGCGGCCCGATGAAGGTGATGGCATTGCTCGCCACGTTGAGACGAACATGGAACAGAATACTTGCAGGCCGGCCGCTCGGGACCCCGTCCGTGGATGCCATTGCATCGGATGCTCCCGAAAGCGCTCTTGGCGTCGCTCGTAACCGGGCTGACGAAGCTCTCCGCGAGCGCGAAGAACACATCCGGCTCCTGCTCGATTCTACGGTCGAGGCGATTTACGCGATCGACCTGCGGGGTTGCTGTATCTTCGCCAACTCGGCATGCGCTCGGCTCCTGGGCTATGTGGATCCGAACGAGCTCCTCGGCCGGAACATCCACGCCCTGGTCCACCATACCCGGAAAGATGGGAGTCCTTATCCGGAAGAGGAGTGTAGAATCCAGTCGTTTCGGCAGAACCAGGGCTCTCACGTGGACGACGAACTCCTCTGGCGCGCCGACGGGTCCAGCTTTCCAGTCGAGTATTGGTCGTACCCGATTCGCCGCGACGGGAAGGTGGGGGGCGCTGTGGCCACATTCCTTGACATCACCGAGCGCAGACAGTTGGAGCAGCAGTTCCGCCGGGCAGGCGCTCAGCGAGAAAACCGTCAGCACGTACCGGAACCGCATGCTGGTCAAGCTGGGACTGAAGTCCACCGCCGATCTGATCCGTTACGCCGCGCTGAACCACCTGCCCGACTAACAGCCTTCCTGTAGGACACATACTGACAGTGAAATACCGACAATAGAGCGTCCCCGATCGGGACGATAACTCTATTGACACGCAGGCGAATGGCAGGCGGTCAAAAGCGATAGCGGCCCCACCAACGCCGTTTGGAGGGAAGAGCTGTTGCAAGCCTCCGTCGACTGGTTCCGGGCCTGCCTTCCAGCATAGCGGACCGGGGCGTGACTGACGGAGACATCAAGGAGTGGACATGCAAGTAAAGACGATACTTTTGGCCGCGGCGCTGTCATCGGCGCCCGCCCTTCTGCACGCGCAGTTCGATTTCAAACTGGATGGCCGGGATGTCCAGGTGCACAGCTTCGCTTCGCAGGGCTTCATGTACTCGAACGACAACAACTACATGACCATGGATAGCCGGCGGACGGCAGGCCCTCCCGCCGCACAAAGGCCGCGGCAAAGAGAAAGTGATTGAAGGAGAAGCATGGAATCGACGCTTGTTTTAGAAGGAGAACATGCCACGGCTCTAAACGGGGGCGATGATCGTGGGGGCAAGTACCTGGTCTTTCACCTGGGCCGGGAGGAATTCGGGATTCGGGTTCTCAAGGTCCGGGAAATTATGGGCATCCAGGACATCACGGCGTTGCCGCAAACGCCAGCCCACGTCAAAGGCGTGATCAACCTTCGCGGGAAGGTGATCCCGGTGGTGGATCTGCGGCTCAAGTTCGGCCTGCCGGAGCAGAAGTACACCGAACGGACCTGCATCATCGTGATCCAGATGCGGGGCCAAGCGGGGCCCATGTTGATGGGCATTGTGGTGGACGGCGTGGCCGAGGTGCTCAACCTGGCCGCGGCCGACATCGAGGACACGCCGGATTTCTTTGACGGAACGGCCACGCCCTATCTGCTCGGTATGGCCAAGGTAAAGGGCAAAGTGAAAATCCTGCTGGAGATCGACCGCGTCCTGACCAGCCAGGATCTGGACGGACTAAACGCCCTGGCGAGCTAGCGGAGTTCTGAGGAGAACAAATGAAATCGCAAATGACGATCGGGAGGAAATTGACGCTGGCGTTCTGTGCGATGCTGGCGCTGGTGTTGGGTTTGGGCTATTCTGCCCTATCGACGGCCGGAAACCTCGGCGATGCGTTGGACACTGAGATAAACAAGACCGCGAAGAAAGTAGAGATCGCCAATGCGATAGCGGCCAATGTTTCGCAGATGCGCATGGGCCAACGCAGCGTCGTCATGTACACCCTGCTGAAGTCTCCAGCGAAAGCGGATGAAAGTCAGGAACTCTTTCGGTCCGGCTATGACTCCGTGTTGAAGAACATCGCGGAGGTTCGGCCGCTGTTGGTTACGCCGGCCGCGCGTGAGGGCTTGAACAATATTGAAACGGGACTTAGCGCCTGGCTGCCGCTGTACCAGCAGGTTCTGAAGTTCTGTGCCGCCGGACAATTCGATGCCGATTTTGCCGCCACCGCCGACAAGACTACGGAACTGAACAACCGGTTAGTGGCACAGACCGGCCAGTTACTGCAATTGGCAAAAGAAGTGGAGGCGGAAGCGGCGCAGAGTGCAGCGGCCAGCCTGTCGTCCAGCCGCTGGATCGCGTCTCTTCTGATTGGCTTGACTCTGGTGGTAACCGGGATCGTGCTGTGGGTTGTGCGCAGTATTAGCGCAACGCTGCACTGCCTGGCTGGTGAACTCGGCGAAGGCGCCGGGCAGTTGTCGTCCGCCGCCGGTCAGGTCGCTTCTTCCAGCCATTGTATTGCACGTGGGAAAGATTGATAACCACACTCATGTCCGGATGCCGCAGCATCCGGGCCAGATCGGGCAGCGACGGGAGCGGGTCGTCGCCTCCCCATGTGAGGACGCGGGGAAGAGCTTGCAGTTGCTCGTAATCGCCTTCCGGATCGATTACACACGTACAGTAATCGTGCAGCATGAGCTGTTCGCAGAAAAGCCCCGTGGCCCACGATTTTCCCGATCGCGGGTCTCCCGCGACCAGGAGGTTGCGGCCGCGGATCGCGAACCCAAACGGTTCGCCAGCGCCGGTGACGCCGATCACGATTTTGTCCCTGCCAATCCGATCTGGAGGCAGCCGCATTGTGTGGGCGGCTTGCCGAATGTAGGGGGCAAGTGCGGCCGGGCCGTCGCCGCGTACGACCTCCTCGGCATTCCTCTGGAGTGCCGGGCTGCCCCAGCCCACCGCTACACCGATCTCGCAAGCCGCCAGGAGGTCGTGGTCGTTTTCCGCATCGCCAATGCCGATCGCATTGTGAGCCGACAGACGCAGCGCGCTGAGCGCCTGGCGAAGCCCGGTGGCCTTACTAATACCCTGCGGAAGCACCATGAGGCGGCTGCGGTTGAACAACAGCACCAGCGGCAGTTCGAGCTCGCGGATCACAGCCAGAATCCGGGGAGCCAGCGACGCGTCGGTCTCGACGATCGATTGGCCGGCGGCGAAATCGATCGCGCGCCGGCGGAGTTCCTCGAGGAACACGGGCGGTGTAGGATGGCCGATCATCCAGGAATGCCCGCTCGGAAAGGCCAGGACCGCCCCGTTTTCCGCTACCACGGCATCGACGAACTGAAGGTCACCCGCTGCGTGCTTCAAGTCCGCAAGGATGCGGCCGGTCACAAGAATCACTACGATTCCGTGCGCACGCGCCTCCGCGATGGCAGCCTTCACTTCCGAATCGAGTATTCCATCCCGTGCGATCGTCCCATCGTAATCGAGTGCCAATACCCCGAATTTCAAGGATGGTCCTCCTTACACCTGCAATTCCGCCCCCGTCTGAAACAGTTGCAGCACCTGGCTCCGGGAGACCGTGCCGCGCAGATGGCCATCCGCCAGGACCGGCAATTGATTCAGGTCGTTGGTTGTCATTACTTCGAGCGCATCTTTCAAGGACGTTTCCGGCGTGACGGTGTGCAATCGGGCCGCGGGCAGCATGACGCTGCTGAGCATGGTCACCGGCCACCGGCTGCGAGCGAGGTGCTTAATTTCGTGGGGAGTGATCAGGCCGGCAAACCTGCCATTCTCCTCCACCAGGAAGCACCGTTTCCCACTGCGCAGCATTTCTTCGTCGACGAAGTGCTGAACGTCCATATGTCCGTCCACTGTTGGGCAGTCGCTGGACATCAGGTCGGCCACATGCCGGCCGCTTAGCAATGGACCGGCCACCACTTCGCGGTAGCTTTCCGCGGCTGCCTGCATCAGGAACCAGCCAATGAAAGCGATCCAGAGCCCGTTCAATCCGGCGCCCCCAAACACTTCCATTACACCGAGAGCGATGAACGCGAACCCAACTCCCTCGCCGATTCTGGTGGCAATCCGTGTCGATTGGTCGGCGTTGCCGGTTTTCCACCATAAGATTCCGCGCAGCACCCGCCCTCCGTCCAACGGGTAACCCGGAATCAGGTTGAAGACCCCAAGGCCGAAATTAATGTAGCCGAGCCATACGAGCATGGCGACTACCGGCGTGGCCGCGCTTTTGCCCGGAGTCCAGCCGCACAGCAGTGCCGCACCCAGGCTCACAGCGCCTATGGCGCAACTGGTAATAGGACCGACAATCGCCATCCAGAACTCGGTCTTTGCGTCGGATGGATTCTTTTCGATCTGAGACACGCCTCCCAGTGCGAACAGCGTGATGGCCTTGACCGGCAGATTATGCGCCTGTGCCACCAGCGAGTGGGCCAGTTCATGCAGCAGCAGAGACACAAAGAACAGCAGCGCCGTAACCACGGAAAGCGACCAGATCAGGCCCTGGCTCCAGTCTTTGTGTGCGGCGCTGAATTGGCCGGCAACTGACAGCACAATCAGGAAAGCAATCAGGAACCAGCTATAGTGTAATCCGATCTCGATGCCGAAGACGCGGCCGAGTTTAATATCCGTTCGCATTTCACACCTCCGGTCAGGCCGGTTTGTCACCTGCAGGAACCGAAACATTGCCGACTCTTGTCGGCCAATGGCCCCAGCAGTCGGCGGAGTAAGCGTTGCTGATGTATTGCGAGAGCATCCGCTGCGTATTGAAGAATCCGCCATTGAGCGCTATCGAGAACCGCATGATCTTCCCGTAGTCATTCGGGCGCCCGTAGAACATTGGCAGGATCACGGAATCCAGCTTGCCATAGAGCGAGGACGCCTCGGCCCTTGGGTCGGAGGGAGCATCGGCGCCGATAGCCCATCCCGTCACTCCCTCGATACAGCCCTCGATCCACCAGCCATCCAGGACGCTGAGGCTCGGAACCCCGTTGAGAGCTGCCTTCATGCCGCTCGTCCCCGAAGCCTCTTCGGGAGGCTTGGGCGTATTCAACCACAGATCGACGCCACTGGTAAGTATCTGTCCCCATTGTAGGTCGTAGTTCTCAACGTACACAACGGGAATTATACCCTTCAGAGCGGCTGCGGCCGCAAAGACGTGTTGAATCGTATCTTTGCCTTCCTGGTCGCGGGGATGCGCCCTTCCGCCATACACAATCTGCAGCGGGCCAACCTGCCGGGCGATCCACTTCAGGCGTTCAATATCCGAGAACAACAGTTCCGGCCGCTTATATACCGCCGCGCGGCGGGCAAATCCGACCGTGAGGACTTTCTCGTCGAGCTGCACGCCGGCACGGCTCTTCAGGGCCGCCAGCATGGCGCGCTTGGCCTCCTGGTGCGCCCGGCGGACGTCGTCCACCGGTATGCCGATGGCATAGCGCAAGTACCGGTTGTCGCGTCTCCACGGCGCAACATGTTGGTCAAAGAGATTGCGCAACGGCGGCGCCGTCCAGGATACCGCATGTACCCCATTGGTAATCGCACTGATCGGGTAGCCGGGGAACATTCCTCGCGATACTTCTCCGTGGCGCATGGCAACCCCGTTGATGTAATGCGCGCATCTGAGAGCGAGGTAAGTCATGTTCAAAGAGCCATCGTGATAGCAGCCGGCGCCAGGCGGGCGCGGTCTCCGCCCAGCAGGCGTTCCACCAGACCTCTGGAGAACTGGTCGTGCCCGGCCGGGACCGGTGTGTGGGTAGTGAATACACATCGCTTGCGAACTGCAACCAGATCCTCGTCGGCGAACGACGCACAAGACCTGCCCGCCAGTTGGGCCTCAATCAGGGCCAAAGTCAATAGAGCGGAATGCCCTTCGTTCATGTGATAGGTCGCGAGATTTGCGTAGCCCAGTTCCCGAAGGACGCCATATCCGCCGATTCCCAACACGATCTCCTGGCTCAGCCTGTACACATCGTCGCCGCCGTAGAGGCTGTCCGTCAAGCGCCTGTCCTGTTCCGCGTTCTCCGCAAGGTCGGTGTCCAGCAGATAGACCGGCACTTCATGACCCGACACTCCCTGGATCCAGTAGCGCCAGGCCGCAACCCGAACCCGGCGCCCCTCAATCGCGACCGTAGAGAGAGGTCCAATGCTCTTGAGCTTCTCCGCGGGGTTCCACTGTTCGGGAACTTCGCTCTGAATCCCTTTCGCGTTCAGATTCTGGTGGAAGTAGCCCTTCTTATAGAGCAAAGTCACCCCAACCATCGGAAGGCCCATATCCGCGGCGGCCCGCAGGGTATCTCCCGCCAGGACTCCCAGCCCTCCGCTATAGCTCGGAACGCTCGGGTCCAGAGCGATTTCCATCGAAAAGTACGCCGTTTTGGGGTCGAATTGTGGAGTGTCAGGCATGATTGCTCACCGGCGTGCGGCGCCTCTCAGATGCTAAGAACCGGGCACGACGACTGACGGATGATGCTGTACGCCTGTGTTGTCAACCTGCCGTTCATTCTGTCTTTAGGACCCCTGCCAATCACAAGCAAGCCGGCTCCCGCTTCTTTGGCGAAGGAGCACACCGTCTTGGCCGCTTCGCCTTCTTCAATGTAAACCGTGGCTGGGCCAGCCCCGCTCTCGTTCAGCAACTTCTCTACGGCTTGCCGGGACTTGGTCTCGGCTTCCACCCTCCATTCGCCCGCGAACGGAAGGTCGCCTGCGGAGCCGAGCGGCAGTACGGCGTGCAGAACGCCGAGTGGGGCGTGAAAGCCCGTTGCAATTTGCCATGCCCACTTAAGAACTTCCAGACTCTGTGGGCCCAAATCGATCGCACAGAGGACATCGGAGAACCCGGTAGGCTTGTCGGCAGCCTGCTCTTCCATGTGAGCGCTCGTTAAGACCGGACATTCCACGTCATGAAGAACCTTGGCTGTGACCGAACCGATGAGGAACCGCCGGAATACGCTATAGCCGTGGGTTGGCATGACGATCAGGTCAATCTTTTCGGCCTTCGTTAATCCGACGATGACGTCTGCCGGATCGCCCTCATAGAGCACACGCCGCACCTGGAGGTCCTGCAGGCGGTCTTTGGTGGCCTTCGTTAGTTCGGCGTCGGTTTCCACGTGGAGCAGAATCAGCTCAGCGTGGTAGTTGGCGGCAATTGCTCTGGCGAAGGGCAGCATGGCCAAACACCTGTCTGAGAAATCAATGGGTAGTAGAATCCTGGAAAGCGGCAGCATAGTTGGCTCCTGACTCAGACGAAGCACTTAAAGGGCCACCACTCATGCGCAGTTTAATGCCTGGGCCCGCGGCTGAGCAGAACGTTCACCAAGCCGAAGCACCCGATTGCGATCCCTGCCACGCGGTTCATCCAGTTCATGGCGCGGTCGGTGACCTTGCTGCGCAGCAGGTTCACTGTGCCGGTTATAGTAAGCCACCAGGTCATGGACCCACAGAATATGCCGGCCACTAGAATGGAGGTCTGCCACAGCGGCCGCTGCTTTCCCAAGCCGAGCGTGGCTAAGACCGCGAGGTAAGAAAGCACCGTGGTAGGATTGGTCGCGGTCAGGAAAAGCGTAGAGACGAAGTCCGAGTTGGCGGAGGAGTGCGGCTTGGCTGTTTCGAGCGACTGCGGCGGCCTGAAATAGAAGATCACTCCGATGACAATGAGGAGCATCCCGCCGATCAGCCGGATCCAGTACTCTTCGTGGACCAGGAAACGTATGACCAGGCTGATGCTGAATCCGGCGATCGCTCCATAAAGCGTGTCGGCGACCGCGGCGCCCAAACCGGAGAGGATACCCGATTTCCAGCCCTTCTCGATAGTCCGCTGAATACAGAGCACATTGACTGGGCCGACCGGCGCAGCGATGATCAAGCCGGCAGCGAGGCCGCGAATTAGCAGGTCGAAATCCATCGTACGGCTTAGATGCTCACTACGGAGCAGGGGGACTCACGGATAATTGTAAACGAAGTTGTATGCGCGGTGCCGAGGCTGCCTGCCTTTGGACTGCGTCCGATCACCAGAAGGTCTGCGTGGAGCTTCTTGGCCTGCGAACAGACCGCTTCCGGAACGTCTCCGCCCACCAGGAGCACCTGGCCTTCTTTTCCAAGCTCTTGCTTGATTCTGTCGATCTCCTGGCGCTCCACCTGGCCGAGCCAATCGCCCGGAAAGGACGGCTCATCCCCTGAATCGAGCTCCCGGATTACATACACCACAATTATGCGCGCCATGAATGCCGCGGCAAATTCCTTCGCCCACTCGACTATATTGTCCCAGTCAGCGCCTGCGTTCAGATCCACTGCGCACAGCACGGTCCGGAACGCGAGCGGCGGCTCCTGTGGGGTGTGGGCCGTGACCCAAACCGGGCATCTTGCCCTCCGCTCGACTTCGGCTGTTACGGAGCCCATCAGAAAGCTGTGAAATGGACCATAGCCATGGCTGGCCATGACGACCAGATCGACATCGTTGGACTCCGTGAAATCCAAAATGTTCCGCGTGGGATCGCCATCGCGGATGATCTGCCTCACCGAAGCTCCGGTGAAACCGCGGACCAGCAACGTTTCCAGTTCAGTCACTTTCACCCCGTCCCGCTCGAAGCGGCCGGACTCCCGTTCTTGCGGGTCTACCACGTGCAATACCGTCACCTCGGAGTGAAAATGGCGGGCCAGGACATCGGCCTGGCGCGCGGCGTCCATGGAACGTTCCGAGAAATCCACGGGCAAGAGAATGTTTGCTAATCGGACCATCGAAGACCTCCTTGGGCGGTGGCCGCGCCGCCGGTAGTTCCAATTGCGGCGGGGAGCCGCGCGGATTTCGGTGCTTACTCCGTCTGCTGGGCAATGCGGTCGAGCAGTTCCTGCTCTGCTCGCAGCCAATCTTCCTCCGGAGAGCCATCCGGACAACCGCGAGCCTCCCAGTAGAAGTAGGCCAGAACTGCGATGTCCCCCTGCGGCGGAACGACATCGCTAACCTTCTCGGGTGTAACCTTCTCGGGCGCCATGACTGCCGCAGCGGCGGTTGCCGTTCGTGACGTGGGGGACTCAGTCTTGTTGCTCATTTTCGATTCTCCTTTTCTCCTGCCGTGTCATAATCCGGATACCAATGCCGACTGGGCAGCGGCCGGCAGGCCCCGGCTTACGGCCCGCGGCGCCTGTGCCATCTGGTCCTCGCCATACTGCCAGGCGCTGCCCAACACCCAACACAATTCGTCCACTTGAAATGGCTGGCCTAATACATCATGACCGCCCAGGTTCAGCACCTCCGCCCAAAGGTGTTCGTCCGCCAGTCGGTCGGTAACGATGAGCATCGGGGCATGAGGTAACTGCCGGGTGGCGGCCAACACATCCTTCCAATTCCCGAGCGGCAGTTCCCGTTCCGTAATGACTACAGTGACTGGACAATGGTTCAGAAGAACCAAGGCCGGCTCAAGCGCCCGGGTCTTGTAAAGCGTCCAACCCTGTTGACAGAAGACGCGGCCCAGAAACTCGTGGTCCTCTTCGACGGCGCTTACCAGCAAGGCCGATCTTGCCGGCATCGCGGAAAGCAGGCGGCGAGGCCGCGTCAGGTTACCCGGTTGTGGGTCGTCCAGGACACTGCCCTGGCGGCAAAGTTGCGTTGTTCCTTTCGTCATCCTTTTACCTTGTCCGCTTCCGTAGAGCAAATCGCAGGCCAAAGCCTCTGCCTGGAAAATTGCATGCCCGTTCGCCACGGAAGCGCGGCATTGGCCGTCACGCACATCCGCGGAGTCCATTTCCGGACTTGGTGTCCAACACTTCGTCACCTCTCCGATCCTGTCAAAGAGGCGTATCTCCATGATCGTTGCGGCTCGAACGCGCCCTTTCCCCCGGCCTTCGGATTGCATCTGTAAACATGCTTTCACCAGCCTCGCAAGCGCTCGTCTCCGATGTGCGCCGAGCGGCTTTCGACTGGTTGGCGAGGCAGGAAACCAGGAAAGACAGGAGAGTGCTGATGAGGAACGACGAACAATTGAAGTCCGACGTCGAACAGGAATTGCGTTGGGAGCCCAGCGTCCATGCCGGCGAAATCGGCGTGTCGGTCAAGGATGGTGTTGTGGAACTGGACGGCCACGTGGACAGCTTCTACGAAAAGTGGGCCGCGGAACGGGCCGCATTGCGCGTTTCCAAGGTCAAGGCGGTCGCCAGCGAAATCAAAGTCGAGCTGCCCTCTGCGGCAAACCGCACCGATGAAGACATCGCGCGCACGGCCGCCAATCATCTGGAATGGAACTATCTGGTGCCCAGCTCCGTGAAGGTGCAGGTAACCGACGGATGGGTGACCCTCAAAGGCGACGCCGAGTGGCAATATCAGAAAGAAGAAGCGGAGAGAGCCGTCCGGCCGCTCAAGGGCGTGAAGGGAGTTTTCAACGAGATCGCTGTCACGCCGAGAGTCAGCGCCATCGACGTGAAGATCAAAATCGAAGACGCGTTGAAACGCAACGCGGAGACCGATGCCAGCCACATTACGGTCGAGACCAAAGACGGCAAAGTGACGCTGCGCGGCTACGTCCGCTCCTGGGCCGAGCGCGAAGAAGCCGAACATGCCGCGTGGGCGGCCCCGGGCGTCACGCGGGTCGAGGATCTCGTCACCATCAACTGACTCTGGAAATACGGAGGAGGGGCGGTCAGGCGCGGTCCCCTGGCGGGATGGGACCGCGCCTTCCTGCTCCCGCTCGCCGGCCTCTCGCACCCGCCGCCCCAACAGGTCGCCGCATTTGGTCACGCGGACCAGAACATCACGCTCTCGATCTACAGCCACGCCATTCCGGCGGTCAGCCGGGCGGCAGCGAAGGTCTGGAACGACAGCATGGCGGGCGTCCTCGACGGGAGCAAAAACCCTGGGGCGGCGCGGAATACTGCAAAGCATTGCAAAGGAGGCACTGAACCGAGCCTGTTTATTGCAAACAAAAGGAGGGAGTTAGATGGCGGGGACGACGGGGCTCGAACCCGCGACCTCCGACGTGACAGGCCGGCGTTCTAACCAACTGAACTACGTCCCCGCAATGTCGCGCAGATAATCAAATGCTAGCACGTCCCGCCCGACGGGCGCAAAGCGAATACCCCGGATAACCGGAGACCCGACGGCTCAACGCCCCCCAAGCGGTTGGAGCGCGGCGCCAAGCCCCACGCCACCGCCGCACCGGCCGACACGAACGGCAGCGGTCGCCGCTCCGACAGGAGGCGCACCTCACATTCTCTCCAGCGCGGCCGATATGTCACCTAAACGTGTGAAATGGTGATTCGCTGCTATCATTCCTATGCTCGCTCTACTCGGTATCGCCGCAGTTTTTGTGGCCGTCCTGGGCGGCTATTTGCTCGAAAAAGGGAATCCCTGGGTCCTGATGCAGCCGGCGGAGCTGCTGATTGTGGGCGGTGCGGCCGTCGGAATCGTCCTCATCGCCAACCCCCCGGCGTTGATCCGGAAAATGGTTGCCGGCGCGCGCGACACCTTTCGCCAGCCGCAGCACGGACGCTATTCGCATTTGCTCTATTTGCGGATGCTCTTTGAGGTCTTTGGTTTCATACAGCGCGCCGGCATCGTGGCCCTGGAGCAGGACGTGGAGACGCCCGACAAGAGCCGGATTTTCTCCCGCTACCCGGAATTTCTGCGCGACCGGGAAATTCGCGAATTTCTCTGCGATTCCCTGCGCATGATGGTCATTGGTGTCACCACGCCGCAGGAACTCGACCAATTGCTGGACTTGGACATCGACGTGCAACGCCGCGGCCGCCATGAACCCGTGTCGGCCCTCCACACCGTGGCCGATTCTCTGCCTGGGCTGGGCATTGTGGCCGCCGTGCTGGGTGTGGTCATCACCATGGAGGCTATCGGCGGGTCGCCGGAAACCGTCGGCCAGAAAGTGGCCGCGGCCCTGGTGGGAACGTTCCTGGGCATCCTTCTGTGTTACGGCGTAGTGGGTCCGGTGGCCGCGCGTCTGGAAACCATGGGCGAGTCGCAGACGCAATTCCTCCAGGTGTTGCGCGTCGCGATCTGTTCCTTTGCCCGCGGCGCGTCCCCGCTTCTTGCGGTGGAGTACGCCCGCCGCTCGATCCCCGTCGAGGTGCGGCCCTCCTTCGTTCTGATGGAGAGCACCATCAAGCGCGATGCCCAAATCCCGCCCATCCCCAAACCCGGCGAGACAAACCCAACGCCCGAGGCGGCAGAACATGCGCAACCCGCTCAATCAGCCACCTTCGCCTGAGCCGCCCAACGGCCTGCTCGCCACTTCGCGTGCGCGCCAAGCCTTTCCACAGACTCACGGCGGCGCCTGGAAGGTGGCTTACGGCGATTTCGTCACCGCGATGATGGCGCTGTTCATCGTGCTCTGGATGATGAACGCCAGCCACAGAGTCAAAGCCTCCATCTCTGGCTACTTCCGCGATCCTCGCGGCTATACGCAAAAGCTGGGTGCTGGTTCCGCCGCCGCCGGCGAGGGGCTGCCAGTGGACCACCGCAACGTCGCGGACATTCAGAAGCAGATCGAAGCCGCTCTGCGCCGCCTGCCGGAGTTCGGACAGCTCCACGACCACGTCCAGTTCAGCGTGACCGGCGAGGGGTTGCGCATCGATCTTTTGGAAACCGAGCAGGGGCTGTTCTTTGTGACCGGCCGTGCAGATCCCACCCTGGAGGGCAAGCACCTCTTGGCACTGCTGGCCGCTGAAATCGGCAAGATGCCCAACTCCGTGGTGATAGAGGGCCACACCGATTCGCGGCCCTTCCGCAACGCCGGCCCTTCCAGCGGCTACGGCAACTGGGAGCTCTCGAGCGACCGCGCCAACGCCGCCCGCCGCCTCCTGCATGCCGACGGTGTTCGTCCGCGGCAGGTGGTGGAAGTCCGCGGCTATGCCGACCAGAAACTATTGGATGCGACCGCTCCCGAAAGCCCCCGAAACCGCCGCATCTCGCTGGTGGTGAGATTCTGACCTGTCAGCTAGCAGCTATCAGCTCTCAGCCACGTTCGCGGGGGAGTCCGCTGTCACCGCTGAGCGGCTGCGCACTCTCTCCACCGCCCCCGCAAACGCCGCATCTTCCCGACCGTGAAATTCGCTCAGCACGGCAGGTGCGTTTGCCGGAACAATCTGGTTAGGCATTCCGTACCTCTCCCTAACTGGAGGGATTAATCATGATCCGCACCCTGGCGATTGGTATTTGTTTCGTGTCGATGGCTGCGCTGGCCCCATCAGCCGCGCCGCCCTCGTTTGAAGTGGCCTCGATCCGCGCCGATCAGCCCGGCAAGGAACGCATTGAATCGACGCCCGGCCGTCTGACTATGCAGAACGTCCGGCTGATCTCGTGCATCCGCTGGGCCTATGACGTGCAGGAGCAGCAAATCAGCGGTCCGGACTGGCTAAACGATACCTGGTTCAGCATCTTCGCCAAGGCCGAGACTCCCGCGGGAGAAGCCGTCCTGCGGCAGATGTTGCAAAGCCTCCTGGCGGAGCGGTTCCATCTGATGTTTCACCGCCAGACCAAAGAGCTCTCCACCTACGTGTTGGTTGTTGGAAAAAGCGGGCACAAACTCCAACCCACCGATGTCGAAGGTTCACCCAGCTTCCAGCCCGGCAACTTAAGCCTGACCGGTAAGGGCGCCACCGTGGGCCAGCTTGTCGACTTTCTCTCCAGGGCGGTTCGCATTCCGATCATCGACCAGACCGGACTCACCGGGCGCTTCAATTACTTCCTCGACATCAATGCCTACGTGAGCGACGAGTTGCGCAATTCCGATGGCCCGCCACCCGAAGCCACCGGCATCGTAGCCCTGGCATTGCAATCGCAACTCGGCCTCAAACTGGAGGGGAAGAAGGTCACCGTCGAAATGATCATGGTCGATCGCGTCGACCGGACGCCCACCGAGAACTGAGCCCACGCGCGGCTACAGCTTGAACAACTCGCGCAGCCTCCGCGTTTGCACCCGGCTTACCGGCACCTCGCTGTGCTTCTTATCGTCCATGCGGAGCTGGTAGCTCGACTTGAACCACGGCACTACTTCCTTGATGCGGTTGATGTTCACCAGGTACGACCGGTGCACCCGCCAGAACTGCTCCTTGTCGAGCGCGGCCTGCAGGTCTTCGATCGTGCGGTAGTTCGAGTGGCCCTCCAGCGTGGTGGTCACCAGCGTGATCAGGCCGTCGTCGATGGTGGCATAGATCACGTCGTTGGCGTCCACAATGAAATGGCGGTTGTTGGAGCGCACCGCCAACTTGCTGCGCGGCGCCGCCTGCGGAGCCGGGGCCGCGGCGACCCCCGTCGCCGATGCCTCCGGCGCCTTGCGCTCCTGTACGTACCGGCGCGCCCGCTCCACGCTCTCCGCCAGCCGAACCTTGTCCACCGGCTTTAACAGGTAGTCCAGCGCCTCCAGCCGGAAGGCCTCCACGGCGTATTGGTCGTAGGCCGTGACGAAGATGACCTGTGGTAGTTCCACGCCCTGGTCGCGCAGTTGCCGCACCACGCCCACCCCATCCAGACCCGGCATGTTGACATCCAGAAAAACCAGGTCCGGCTCCATGGTCCGGATTAGTTCTACCGCCTCCAACCCGTTGGAACCCGTGGCAACTATGTCGACTTCCGGGAACTCTTTCAGCAGATAGCAGAGCTCGTCGGAGGCCAGTTGCTCGTCGTCCACTACAATTGTAGTCAGAGTGGCTGTCGCGCGGTCCCGCATCGAGTTGGTATTATAGCATTTCGATCAAAGGAGACCGCATTTTGCCCAATCAAAGCAGCGTCCAAATCGCGCCCGCAGAAGGCAAGCTGGGAATTCTGGTTCCCGGCATGGGCGCGGTGACGACCACGTTCATCGCCGGGCTGGAAGCTATCAAACGGGGACTCGCCAAGCCGATCGGGTCGCTGACCCAACTCGGCACCGTCCGCCTTGGAAAACGCACCGAGGGACGCAGTCCCGCCATCCGTGATTTCGTGCCGCTCGCCGGGCTCAACGACCTCGAAGTCGCCTGCTGGGACATCTTCGAAGACAACGCCTATGAAGCCGCCGTAAAAGCCGGCGTCCTGGACATGTCACTGCTCGAACAGGTCAAAGAGCCGCTGGCCGCCATCAAGCCGATGACGGCCGTCTTCGACCAGAACTACGTCAAGCGCATCCACGGCCCCAACGTCATGAGCGGCGGTTCCAAGATGGATTACGCCGAGCGCATCATGGACGATATCCGCCGCTTCCAGGAACGGACCGGCGTTACCCGCATGACCATGATCTGGTGCGGGTCCACGGAGGTGTACCACCAGGCCGCCCCGGTGCACGCCACCCTCCAGGATTTCGAGAGCGGCTTGCAGAAGAGCGACCCCGAAATCTCGCCCAGCCAGATCTATGCCTACGCCGCCCTCAAGTCCGGCGCCGGTTTCGCCAACGGGTCGCCGCACCTCACCACCGACATGCCGGCGCTGCTGGAACTGGCGCGCAATATGAATCTGCCGGTCTCCGGCAAGGACTACAAGAGCGGCCAGACGTTCATGAAGACCCTCATCGCACCCGGTCTGAAGGCGCGCATGCTTGGCCTGCACGGCTGGTTCTCCACCAACATTCTGGGCAACCGCGATGGCGAAGTCCTCGACGAACCCGGCTCGTTCCGCTCCAAGGAAGTCAGCAAGTCGTCGGCGCTCGAATACATTCTGCAGGGTCAACTCTATCCCGACCTGTACAAGGAGTTTTATCACAAGGTCCGCATCGAGTACTATCCGCCGCGCGGCGACGCCAAGGAAGGTTGGGACAACATCGACATCTTCGGATGGCTTGGCTACCCCATGCAGATCAAGATCAACTTCCTGTGCCGGGATTCCATCCTGGCCGCCCCGCTGATGCTGGATATCGTGCTGTTCATGGACTTGGCGCAGCGCGCCGGCATGCGCGGCATTCAGGAGTGGCTGTCGTTCTATTTCAAGGCGCCCATGCATGCCCCGGGGCTGTATCCCGAGCACGACATTTTCATCCAGCTCATGAAGCTCAAGAACACCTTGCGCTGGATGCGCGGCGAAGACTTGATCACGCACCTGGGCCTGGAGTACTACGACTAGCCCTGTTCGCATCGGGGCGCGGCGGCTCGGATAGCGCTGGACTTCTGCGCCGCCGCGTCTTATCGTCTATAGGAGTATATGAAGGTATTGGTAATCGGGGGAACCCTCTTCATCGGCCGCGCTTTGGTCGACGAATTGGTGAGGGGCGGCCACGAAGTCGCCGTATTGCACCGCAAGCCCAAGCACGATTTCGGACGCCGGGTGGACAACATCCAGGCCGACCGCAACGATGCCGAGGCCATGCGCGAAGTCCTTTCCACGCGCCGTATCGACGTGGTTTACGACAATGTCTACGACTGGGAGCGGGGCACCACCGCCGAACAGGTGGAAACCACCGTGCGCGCCTGCGGCGACCGCCTCAGCCGTTACATTTTCATGTCCAGCGTGGCCGCCTACGGCGACGGCCTGAATCACAAGGAAAGCGACCCGCTGGCGCCCGATTACCACGCCATCCCCTACACCCGGCACAAGGCCACCACCGAGCGCCTGCTGTTCCGCATGCACGCGCAGAAGGGCCTGCCGCTGGTGACCTTCCGCCCGCCCTTCGTCTACGGTCCGGGGAATCCTTTCTACCGCGAGCAGTTTTTCTGGGACCGTCTGCGCGCCGGCCGCCCCATCATCATCCCCGGCGATGGCCACCGCCTGATGCAGTTCGTCTACGTGGCCGACCTGGTGCAGGCGATGGTTCGCGCCATGGAAGAGCCGCGCGCCGTTGGCGAAGCCTTCAACATTGGCGACCCCAAGCCCGTCACCCAGGTGGAGTTTGCCGAAAAGGTGGCGCGCGCCGCCAACGTGGATCTCACCCTGGTACGCATTCCCCGCGACACCATCCTGCAGGCCGGCGGCAACGCCATGGAGGAGCCCTACTATTTCGGCGAATACCTGGACCTGCCGCCCATCACCGAGAACATCGGCAAAGTCACCCGGCTGCTAAAGATGAAGCTGACGCCCTTCGATATCGGCTTGAAGGACACTTACCGCTGGTACACCCGCAACCACAAGCCCCGCACCGCCGGCTTCGAGTTCGACGATAAGCTGCTGGCCATGGTCAAGACCGACATCAAGACCGATTCCACGGCTAACGTGTAGGACGGGCCTCCCGGCCTGTCAAGCGCGCGGAGCGCGCCCTTTGGCGCGATGACAGGCCAGGAGGCCTGTCCCACTTGGAACAATACATCGCCGCAATTCATTTCAGACACCGGACTACGAATCTGCTATCTTAATTGGACGGGAGAACTGGAAATGCGCTACGCCGTTTCGGTTTCTTGGTCTTACTCCTTCCCGCGGCCGCCCTACACGCGCTCGCCGCGAGTTACTCTCTCTCCACGTACAATTGTGGCTCACTGACCAACTGCGCGACCCCGGCGCCGGCGCATCAGGGCGTCTGGTCCGCATCTGCCAGCGACCGCTCCGAGACGGAGACCGGGACTCCGTTCGACATCGACACCGCCTCCGCCATGACCTTCTATGGGAAGTCGATAGTCACGATCCAGGGCGGCAGTATGACTCTGTCGAACCACGTTCACATGGCCAATTTCCAGAAGGCGGCTGCCGCTCCCGTGAGAACCGGCGCTGTCGGGCCGGCATTCGCGGGGGGCAACATCACAGATACCCTGACAATCGCCGGCGCGGAAGGCGATGCCTACTTCCTGCCGGTCTATGAGGTGGATGGGAAGTTCTCGAGCTCGGCGGGAAAATACCTGGGGTCGTTTGTCGCGCTGTGTCCTGGTATTCCTGGAACGTCCTGCCGGCCGATGATCCGGCGTTCTCCTGGAGGTGTTGCGAACGTACAGGCGACCTTCCGGTCCACCCTGGGGGACACTCTTCGGTTCCGATTCGGAGTTCCGTCTCAGTACAAGCTGAGCTTCTACTCGCGAGTTCTGGCTCCCACGACTCCGGCCGCGGACCCTTCCCCCGGCACGTTTCGCGACGACGAGACGGTTGACTTTACCATCCGGCTTGTGGGCGTCGCGATCACCGACCGGAGCGGGCGGGAGATCCCCCGAGCGAAGGTGCTCTCCGAAGCGGGAATCGCGTACCAGATCGTGCCCCCACCGGCCGTGCCGGCGCAGCCGCAATCCACAGCCGCTACCAGCGGAACTGTGGAAGGCGACGTGGTGAACGCCGCCACGAATGCTCCGGTGGCGGGAGCGCGGGTGAAGCTTAATCAAGGGGATGAACCCATCTACACCAAGGCCGACGCCCAGGGTCACTTCGTGTTCCGGGATCTGCCGCCGGGATACTACAACCTGGCAGTGGAGCGCCCGGGCATTATAACCTGCAGCTACTACCCGAAATTCGCGGCCAGGCGGGAATCACGAATCCATCGAATGTTCCGCTTTCGGCCAAGCTCGGCGAGAAAGAAGTAATGCGCACCGGCTTCGATGTGGATGGCACACCGCCGGGAGTGCTGCGCATCGCACTGGGAAAGCCCATCGGCATCGCCGGCTCGGCGGTCGATCCGCAGGGCCAGCCACTGGCGAATGCCACGCTGGACTTCCGCTCGGACCAGCCCGGCGGGCAAGCCTACGCGGTAACCAATGAAATCGGAGCCTTCCACACTGCGCTGCCCGCCGCGGGCGATTACCACGTGTACATGGCAGCCGATGTGAGCGATGTATCCAACCTGGGCGGCGAGGAAGAATATCTGCAAGCGCACGCCCAGGATTCTCCGGTGCTGCACGTCGTCGAAGGAGACAATCCTCCGGTGACGCTGGTGTGCCGGGGCAAGTAGACGTAGCTTCCTCCGGCCGCGGACGTTTCGGCCGGCCCCGGCTTTCGCGCACTTCTCCTTTCCGTGACTTCACGGGACGACCCCGCTGGGAGCGGTCGTGATCCGCGGTTGGCATAAGCTGGGCGACCCCCGGCGGGCGATCCGCAGCGAACCGTTCCGCCGGGCGCTTCCCTGAGGACGCGAACCGGTCTAATGAGCATGGTAATACCGCGGGGCTTAGTCTAATTCCCGGAACGCCGCTGCCGCATCCGCCCCATCCACGTGCGGCGCTTGATTCGTTGTAGCCGCTGAGCTACAATTAACTCTTGAGTGCGGCAGACGAGTACTCGCTACGGCACTACGTCGCGGCCAATGGAAAACGTCCGTTTGCGGAGTGGCTGTGCTCCTTGTCCAAGGCGAATCGATATTCGCCGCGCCAGAGGATATCTCACCGACTACCGGAGGAGGACAGATGCCTAGAAGCGCACCATATGACGATCTCCTGATCGACATGCTGAAAGACGAGGAACGGGCGCTCGCCTATCTGAATGCAGCGCTTGATGAGCCCGACCGGAGAGTTTTCTTGATCGCGCTGCGCAACGTCACGCAGGCACAGGGAGGCATCGCCGCGGTTGCCGCGCGCTCCGGTCTGAATCGCGAAAGTCTGTACCGGGCGCTCTCGGAAAAGGGCAACCCGAACGTGCAGACGTTGGCTGCCGTTCTTGGAGCGCTCGGAGCCCGGTTGGCCGTTGCACGGATGAGATCCCCCGGCATGCGCGCGCCGCTTTGCACGTTCACGGCGACGAGCGGCATTCGGCCAGTTCTTTCCTGGCCGGATACGCCGGCAGTTTCCGCTGTTCAACTGGCGGCGGCGTGACGGCATGGATTTCACAATTGCGTTGAAACAACGAGACGTCGACCGGGCTGCAGCCCTGCAAGCCAAGCTGCAGTTGAAGGATATCTCGCTTTACAGATCCGAAGCTGCGGGCGCAGGACCGCCCTTCGGGGCTGTCGAACCAGTCCGGCTTAGCGCCGAGCTTGATTCCGAAGTTGAACGTGGAGATTCGGCGGGAATTGATTTCGCGGTAACGCTTCGGGTGGCGTGTGAGGAAGCTTTGACGTTCCACATTGAGGCGACCTTCCTTGCGCGATACAAGTTCGCAGATCCGGCGAAGCCCGCATCCAAAATCGAAATCGAGGCTTTTCGAAAGAGCCATGCGGTTCTGGCGGTTTGGCCTTATCTTCGGGAATTCGTGCAGACTGTCGCCGCCCGAATGGGCTTCCCGACGGAACCGCTTCCGATGCTGCGCGTGGTACTCAGGGAGGCCTGAGCCACACGCTCGGGTAGTGCGTTAAAGCCTGTGTTAGTTTGAATACTTATGGATCGCAACGAATAAGGCTGATACGCTCCGGTTCAGGCCTTCCGGTCAAATTCTCTGAGCTTCTCGATCAATTCATCTTTAGTTAAGGGCGGATCGACGTTGGAGAAGGCCCGCTCTGCAACGACATGATGATTTGGGCAAAGTGGTATTTGATGCTCAATATCGAGGATCAGCTCAGTTGATCCCACTCCTCGGACGTGATGAGGCTGCACCAGGCCGTACCTGCCCTGAATGGATCGTGGGCCCGTCCAGCAACACACGGCACACGCGGCAGTTCCGTCGCGCATCCACTTGAGCCTGACGCTATGGGAGTTCACGACCCTGGCGTTGTGTTTGATGCGCTCTTCCTCGGATCTAGCCATCGGCCGATTATATAACGACTCACCAGCCTTGGTGGGGTTGCAAAGTAGTCTTGCAAAGTAGTCTTTACGATTCGGCGCCATTCTCCGGTGTGTCCTCAATGTTCACAGCCGCCACCCGATCCAATCGGCCTCTGAATGGGCCAGTAAACCACTCATTGCCACTGAATTGCCGCCTAATGCGCTCGATATCAATCTGGCGTGGACGTTTGAGGTTCGCGCTTTCACTTCCTGCTTGGAAACTCCAGGTAGCATCACATGTCGTTACGAGTTTGTAGTAGCGACCAGTATCGTCCTCACCTGGATGTTTTGGGCCGAAAACATAGAACACGTAACCACCCAATCCTGTTTCCTCAGTGTAGAAGGCCCGAACGCCGTTTGAGCTGGCATCGGCAAAGAATCCCCGAATCGTGTTAGCCATATTCGGATGCCTCAACAGCACCGTTTGTTCATTGACGTATTCAAGCAAGTACATCATGGAGCTGATTACCCACGCCCGGGCAGGCTTTTCCTCTTACAGCCCCCGCACCTCGACGGCTTTCCCCGAGTACTCCACCACGCGGTCGGCCTTCCCGCTCAGCTCCACCCCGGTCCCGCGCCCCTTGCGCACGAATACCACGTGGAAGCTGCGCGATGCGAGCATTCCCGGAAACTCGCCCTTGCGGTCGCCTATGGTCAAAGTCTTCTTGCCATTGTCCCAGTGGAGCGGAATCGTGGCGTACACGCCCTTCTCGTAGTGGTAAGTGTCGTTCTCGTCTTCATACAGCGTGAAGTCGCCGTCGGCGCCCTGGTAGACGCGCAGTTCGATCGGGTCCGCTGCCTTGGCCGCCGCGTACTCCTCGTCCGGCCCCATCGGCACAATCGATCCCGCGCGCACATAGAGCGGCAGGCGGTCGAGCGGCGCCGCGGCATTGATCGCCTTGCCGCCGGGCGTGCTTTCGCCCGTCCAGAAGTCGTACCACGATGTGTTGGGCAGGTACACATGCCGCGACGTTGCTGCCGGCTCGGTCACCGGGTTCACCAGCAGCGCCGGGCCGAACATGTACTGATCGCCGATGTTCAGCACCCGCTCGTCGGTCCGGAAATCCATGGCCAGCGCGCGCATCGGAGTATAACCTTCGCTCGTGGTCTTCCACGCCAGCGAGTAAATGTACGGCATCAACCGGTACCGCAGGCGGTCGAACGCCACCAGGATCTTCTGTGCCTCCGGCCCGTAGGACCATAACTCGTTGTGGTCGTCCTTGCGAATTCCCTCGATGTCCGCCATCATGCGGTTGGCGTCCGGACCCTCCAGGGCCAGCTCTTTGGGGTCGTTGGTGCGCGTCCCGTGCACCCGGAAAATCGGGCAGAAGCTTCCAAACTGGAACCAGCGTACAAACAGTTCCCGGTAAGCCGGACTATCCGGATTCCCGACGAAGAATCCGCCGATGTCCGTGGTCCAGTACGGAATCCCTGACAGCGAGAAGTTCAGCCCCGCCGGAATCTGCCGTTTGAGAGTTTCGAAATCGGAAGCGATATCTCCCGACCACACCGCGGCGGCGTTCCTCTGCACTCCCGCAAACGCGGACCGCGTCAGAATGAAGACCCGCCGGGCATCCGTGGCGGCGCGCTGCCCCTGGTAGACGCCGGTCGTAGTCTCCAGCGCATAGAGGTTCGCATAGCGGGCGCCGCTCCCGATGGACCACTTATTGCGCAACAGGATGTTGCCTTCCATCCCCGCCGTCGAAGGTTCGGTAGTATCCAGCCACCACGCGTCCGTGCCGATCTGGAACAGCGACTTATTCATCTGTTCCCAGTAATATGCCCGCGCTTCCGGGTTACTGGCGTCGTAGAGCCCCGTGCCGATCGGGTTGCTCCCCAGCGTCTTGGTCTTATCGATGAAGTAACCGCGCCGGTCCATCTCGTTGTACACATCCGACCCCGGATCGAAGAACGGCCACACCGAAATCATCAGGTGTAAGTTGTTCTTATGCAGATCGTCGACCATCCCCTTGGGATCGGGATATTTCTGGTTGAACAGGAATGAACCTTTGGCCGTCCACCACCACCAATCCTGCACGATGTTATCGATCGGGATATGCAGCTCGCGGTACTTATGCGCTACGTCGAGCACCTCCTGCTGGGACCGGTACCGGTTCTTGCATTGCCAGAAGCCGTAAGCCCACCTGCCGAACATCGGCGCGGGCCCGGTCAAGTCGCGGTAAGCCGCCACAATCGAGTCCAGCTCCGGTCCGTAAATAAAGTAGTAGTCGATGGTCTCGGCCACTTCCGAGCTCATGTACAGCGCGTGCACGAACCGGTTATTGAACCTGCTCCGCGACGGGTTATTCCAAAACAGCCCGTATCCCGCGCTAGAAATCAGCAGTGGCACCGCGATTACCGAGTTATCCTGCGAAAGCTCCACTAACTCGCCGCGATAGTTCCATACGCCGGCCTGTTGCTGGCCCAATCCGTAGAAAGCCTCCCGCGAGTTATAGACCGAAAACACGTCTTCGGAGCGATACGTGTCTTCGCCGTTGACCCTGGTGGGAGTCATGGTCTTCGGGCCTTCGGTCAAGAGGCGCTTGCCCTTCGGATCGCTATAGACCACCACCGCGTCGGCGCGATTCACCGTGACCTTCAGCCGCGCCGTAGTCAGGCTGACCTCGCGCTCGTTGGAGTCCATTTTCCACGCGACGGCCGGGAAGGTGGTTTTCGTCACCACGTAATCCGGCCCGCCCGGAAACGCGGACGTTGGCGAATACACCACGTGAACGATAGCGTCCGTACAAACCTGGACGCGCATCGCGCCCCTCTGCAATTGAAACAGCACGCCATCCGGCTGCTGTTGGACATTCGTCACCGGATTCAACGGATTCCACTGCGCCCAGGCGCCAGTGGCCGCCATCAGCAATAGCGTTACTCGTAAGCTAGTCATTCGACCAGCCAGTATAGCGCGCCCACCGCGCACCTGGCTCCCAGCCAAAGTGCTCAACAGTGCTCAAAGGTGCTCAAAAGTGGGGCAGACCCCCTGGTCTGCGCGCGACCCCCTGGTCGCGCTCTTCCACCGGCCGCTACTCCACTCGGCACACGCTGACCGCATCGTTCCTATACGGACAAACCAGCCCCTCGGTCCGCTGCCCTTTCTCCAGCACCAGCCATCCGGCCCCATAGCGGCTGGCGAGCCTCCGGTAATCCGCCAGCCCGAAATCCCGCCACCCCTCCTGCGCCGTCACCTGTTCTCTCCACTCATCCGCCAGTTGCGGAAACAGCGAGACCGCCCCGCTGTCCTTCCGGTTGTCGGCCAGGACGCTCCGTTCGGCCACCGCGCGAAATCCATGCTGGTCGTCTTCCGGTATCGCCATGTAGTTCGGGTCGAGGGCGAAGATGGCGTCCTTGGGCGTGTGCCCGCGGATCCACACGAAAGCCGAGGGCCAACCGCTGCGGTAGCTCGCGCCGGGCCACTCGATATGCGCGCTGAACGGATACGCCTGCGCCTGGAGCGTCCACATCCCCGCCGCGAGCGGCAGGAAGAAACAACACCATCGCCACGTTTTGTTCTTGAGCAGGTAGTCGCCCGCCAGTCCTCCCAGCAACAGGAAGAACACCACGTAGAGCAGATGAAAGCTCCGCATCGGCTGCAGCCGGGCGAAGTTTTCGAAACGCTCCGACGTGACCAGCACCACCCCCGCCGCCGTGAAGATCGCCCCGAAAAGCACCAGCGCGCGGCTCAACCGCCGGAATGCAGGCAGCGTGCCGGCCGGCGACGCGCGTGAAAGCCACCAAAGCACCAATAGCGGCGCCGCCACGCCCACCCATTCATACCATTCCCATCGCGAAACAAAAAAGTACGACCGTGTGAACAGCACTTCGCGATAGACTCCGCGCGCCGGCCCAAACTCGAAGGACCCCGGGACCATCGCCGCCGCGGCGACGGCTCCCGCGGGAAGCGGCGCTAGTCTGACCAGCGCCAGGCATCCCCAAAACGCCGCGCCGTAGACCGCCATCTGGGGATGGATCAGCGCCGTAAGCACCAGCCAGAAAAGCCCGCGCTTCAGATGGTTCGCGGCAAACGCGGCAACCGCAAACAGCGTGAACGGCGTGGAAAGCGAGCGCGCCGTCACATATGGATCCATGATCGCGAGCGCCGTGCCCGCCACCGGCACGGTGAGCAGCGCCGCCAGCAAGCCCACCCCGGCCCACTGTGCCCGCCTGCTCTGAAAGCAAACCCGCAGCAATTGAAGCCCGGCCGCGAGCAGCAGGAAAATGGACACCGCGTGCCACAAAAAGATAGCCCAATCGACGGGCAGCCGCAGCACCCGCGCCGAGCCGCCGGCCAGGTCCGAAAACAGCGACAGCCGCGCGTGGTGCATGAAGAATTCGGAGCCGAAGGGAAAAAGCGCGGGGTCCGCGACCCTTTTGATGGCCGGGACATAGATCTCCGCGTCGTCGCTTCCCAGGTGGTACCCGAGCACCGCCATCGCCCCGAAAGCGACAACGGCGAGCAGCAGGATTTCGGACACTTTTCGGTGAAATGGCCACCGGGACGCGCCTGGCATGGATGCCAGTGTAACTCAAGTTTCGGGGAATCAGGGTGGAGCGGGCCTCTGGCCCGCAACGCCGGCTTTCCAGCCGGCGTCGGGTCCCGCCGGTCAGCCGCTCGCCGCGCGGATGGTATCCAAAGGCAGCACCAGTCTCATTGGATCGTCGAGCAGCCGCAGCGCGCCGAGCCGCTCGTACCAGGCCGCTGCTCGCTCGTCTTTCGCCTCGATCGCCAGGGCCACTCCTCCCACTTCCCGAGCGACCGCGAGCGCACGCTCGCCAGCCGCAAATAGGAGATCGCCGCCGGGTCCCCGTCCCTGCACAGTCCGGGACACGGCGAGACGGCCAAGACGAAATACCGGCACTTCGTAGCGTCCAAGCCTTCGCGTGATCGCCGCGGGAGCCTTCGCAAAGGCAATCGCGCCGGGGCTCATCGTGTAGTATCCGAGGACGGCCGCCGGCGCCTCTGGCGCGACCGCGACAAAGGTCTTGGCCCCGCCACTCTCGTGGTTCTGACGGGCGTACCGCCGCAGGTATTCATCGAGCGCCAATCGCCTAGCAAAGCGGCGGATCGGCGCGCCGGTACTCCTCCGGCAGGTGCCTGGTCAGATCGCGGGCGTCGTGGATCACGCGCCCGACCTCGATCGAATGTTCCCCGCATCGGCGATAGAGAAGAAAATGCCGCGGCGCCTTTACGCCACGGCCCTTCACTCTGCCCCGGCTGAACGCCAAGTGGTACGTGCGGGCTCCCTCGACCATGATCGCCGGCCGTTCCACCGATCCGGCGCGCTCGGGATCGGCTCCGATATCCCGCAGGGCCTGAATGACAAGCGCTTCATAGCGGAGCGCGGCTTTCTTCCCAAATTCCCTTTCACTCCAGTCCAGAATGGCGCGGATGTCACGGCGCGCTTCGATCGAAACGCGGACGTCGAAGGGATGACTACGCTTTGGCACGACTCTTTTCGGCCGCAAGCTCCGCCGATACTTCCTCCCCGATCTGCTGGACGAAACTCTCGATCTCCTCGTCCGACCGCAGGGTCACATAGTCGCCGCGCTCGATATCGTCGAACCCTTTCTTGGCAGCCGCTCTGAGCCATTCGAGCTTGGCCTGGTCTTCCTGCTCGCGCTGCTCCAGGAGCCTGAGACCTTCGCGCACTACTTCGCTGGCGTTGCTAAAGCGGCCGGACGCGATGCCGGCCTCGACGAAGCCGTCAAAATGCTCGGTGAGGTTCACGTTGCGGGTTGGCATGGGAAGAGATCCTACACAGCATCCTACCAGAACTGGCAATTGTTGCCAACAGAAATCCCGCCCCTCCGGACCCAGTGCCTGAAACTTCCCGCCAATATCCCCTTTCCTTTCAATCGCCGCCCCAGTCAACTCCCCCCGGTTCTCTCTCACCCCGTGCTACTGCTGAAGTCGGAAGGACACCCGCTCCCATGCCGCGAACCTCGCCAATCGGCCCGCCACCACGAAATACCAAACGAACCCAATCCAGCCCCCAACCCAAACAAAACAAACCTCGTCCCCCCTCGCGAAACGAACCCAATTCCGCTCACATCTTCAGCCCCGCCGTCCATGCCCCTTCGAGTTCCAGCAGCCGCTTCTTCAAGGGCAGCCCGCCACCGTATCCCGTCAGCTTGCCGCCGGCCCCGATCACCCGGTGGCACGGCACCACGATCGCCACTGGGTTTCTGGCATTCGCCGCGCCCACGGCCCGTACCGCCGCCGGTCTCCCTATTGCCGCGGCGATCTGCCGGTAGCTCCGCGTCTCTCCGTAGGGAATCAGCTCCAGTTGCCGCCATACACGCTTCTGGAAATCCGTACCACTCATATCCAGGGGGATATGGAACTGCCGCAAACTGCCCCCAAAATACGCCTGCAACTGATTTGCAGCTTCGCGCAGCAGCTCATTGGCATCGTTCCGTTCGCCCTCCGCGCGCCCGAATGGGGCGAACTCCACCGCCCGAAGGCCCAAAATGCTTGCAACCAAACGTAGTTTCAGACCGTCTACATCCGTAAATAGAGTCCATTCGAGCATGAAAACAGTGTGCCACGCCTCGGCCCGAATATTGTGCTCCAATGCTTCCGTTGCACTGTTTTTGTGCTGCGAACCCTGTAAACCTCCTGTTATAATCAACGCTACTCGTTATGCCTCTTAAGCCTTTCGCTCCGAATTTTGGCGCGGACAAGAAGATCTTCTTGCTCAAGCCGCGAGGCTTTTGTGCCGGCGTGGTCAGGGCCATCGATGTCGTCAAGATCGCGCTAGACCTCTACGGCCCGCCCGTCTACGTCCGCAAGGAAATCGTACACAACAAACACGTTGTGGAAGAATTGCGCGAGGCCGGCGCGGTCTTCGTGGAGGAATTGGACGAGGTTCCCATGGGCGCGCGCGCCATCTTCAGTGCCCACGGCGTGGCTCCTGCGGTGCGCACCCAGGCCCGCGAACGCAACCTGGACGTCATTGACGCCACCTGCCCCCTGGTCACCAAGGTGCACCTGGAAGCCGTGCGGTTCGCGCGCGATGGCTTCAGCATCGTGCTCATCGGCCACAAGGATCACGACGAAGTCATCGGCACCCTGGGCGAAGTCCCCGACCGCAGTTTCCTGGTGGAAACCGTCGAGGATGTGGACCGCCTGGAGTTCCCCGACCCGCGGCGCGTCCGCTACCTGACCCAGACCACCCTCTCGCTCGACGAAACTCGCGACATCATCGTCCGCCTGAAGGAGCGTTTCCCCTTCGTTCAGGGGCCTCCCGCGCAGGATATCTGCTACGCCACAGAGAACCGGCAGATGGCCGTCAAGGCCGTCTCCGAAGTGGTGGATCTGCTGCTGGTGGTGGGTTCGCAGAACAGCTCCAATTCCAAGCGGCTGGTGGAAGTGGGCGACAATTTCGGAGTCCGCTCCTACCTGGTCAACGATCGCGGAGACATCCACCAGGAGTGGCTTGCCGGCGTGAAGAACGTCGGCGTGACGGCCGGGGCTTCGGCGCCCGAGCATCTGGTGCAGGAACTGATCCAGTTTCTGAAGGATGCGGGTTTTCACCAACTGGAAGAGATCGAACTGGTGGATGAGGACGTGCGCTTCTCGCTGCCTTCGGAGCTCACCGTGACCATTCAATGAGCGCTCCGGTACAGGTCGGGACTTCGCTCGAAGCCGCAACCGAACTAGCCATACGCCGCGCCGCCGGTTGGCTGAAGAGTTTGCAACGCCGCGACGGCCACTGGTGCGCCCGGCTCACCGCCGACACCACCTTGGAAGCGGACTACATCCTGTTCCAACTCTGGTTGTATCCGCCCAAAGACGGGGTGTGGGAACCGGAAACCCGCCCGCTGGTGGACCAGGCCGCGCGCAGCATCCTCGACCAGCAACTCCCCGATGGCGGATTGAACATCTACCGCGGCGGCCCTTCCGAGGTCAGCGCCTCCGTCAAGGCCTACTTCGCCCTGAAACTGGCCGGGTTGCCGCCCGAGGATCCCCGCATGGCGCGTTTGCGCGAACGCATCCTGGATCTGGGGGGCATTCAGGCCGCCAACAGTTACGTCAAGGTCAACCTGAGCCTCTTCGACCTGTATCCGCGCCAGTACTGCCCCAGCATCCCCCCGGAAGTGGTGCTTCTCCCGTTCGATTTCCTGTACCAGATGTCCGCCTGGACCCGCGCCATCGTGGTGTCGCTCTCCATCGTGCACGCCGCCAACCCGCGCATGCCGGTCCCGGAGGGCTTCCAGCTTGACGATATCTGGCTGCCCGGCGCCAGCCCCGCCTGGTCGTTCCGCAAGGATCGCCAATGGCTGACCTGGCATAACATCTTCCTCAGCGCCGACTGGTTCTTGAAATGGTGGGAGCGCAAGGGCTCCAAGAAGTTGCGCCAGAGAGCCATCGAGAAGGCCAAAGAGTGGATGATCGAGCGTCTGCCTCACTCCGAGGGGTTGGGCGCCATCTATCCGCCCATGATGTACTCCGTCATGGCGCTCGACGTTTTGGGCTACGCGAAGGACCATCCCCTGCGTGCCGAAGCCCTGAGCCACTTCAACAACCTGATGGTGGACGAGGGCGACAGTTTCTTCTTCCAGCCCTGCTTCTCGCCCGTCTGGGATACCGGCATCGGTGCCTACGCCCTGGGGCTGACCGATCCCGGTCACCCGGCGCTCCGCCGCGCCGCCGACTGGCTGCTCTCGAAGGAAGTCCGACGCAAGGGCGATTGGTCCGTCAAGCGCCCCGATACCGAACCCTCCGGCTGGGCCTTCGAATACTCCAACGAGTTCTATCCCGATATCGACGATACCGCCATGGTCCTGCTGGCGCTGGCCCACGCGCAGTCCTCCAACCCCCATGCGCAGGAAGCCTGCCACCGCCGCGCGCTGGAGTGGCTGTTGGCCATGCAATCCGCCGATGGCGGCTGGGCCGCTTTCGACGCCGATAACAATTGGGAGTTCCTCAACAAGGTTCCCTTCGCCGATCACAACGCCATGCTCGACCCCACCTGCCCCGACATTACCGGGCGCGTGCTCGAAGCGCTGGCGGCCCACGGGGTGGACCGCAACCATCGCGCCGTCCGCCGCGGCGTGGAGTGGTTGGTCCGCAATCAACAACCCGATGGAAGCTGGTACGGCCGTTGGGGCGTGGCATACATTTACGGCACCTGCTTCGCCCTGCGCGGTCTGGCGGCTTCCGGCGAAAGCGATCGCGAAGCCCACGTGCTGCGCGCGGGCGAGTGGCTGCGCTCCATCCAGAACGCCGATGGCGGCTGGGGCGAAAGCTGCGCCAGCTATGACAACGGCGTCTTCACGCAGGCCGATAGCACCCCTTCGCAAACCGCCTGGGCGCTGATGGGCCTCGTCGCCGGCGGCGACAACAACAGCTTGAGCGTGCAGCACGGCATCGAATACCTGCTGGAGTCGCAGCGCGCCGGCGGCAATTGGGATGAGGATGTGGCCACCGGCACCGGTTTCCCCAAAGTCTTCTATTTGAACTACCATCTTTATAGGGACTACTTTCCGCTTCTGGCGCTCACTTCGTTCGTGAAGTCCCGCGCCCACACGCACGGATAAACTATGAAATTTCCTCTATCCATGACCGCCGGCCTGGCGGGTTACGTGATCCGCAACAAGATGCGGCCCCGTCCCGAATGGCAGAAGAACGTGGCTCCCGAAGCCGACACTTCCAACCCGTTCCGCATCCTGCCGCCCAAGACCGGGGAGAAGCGCCAGCCCCATCCGATGATTAACAAGCGCTTCCCCATCGTGTTGATGCTGGAGCCGTTGCACGCCTGCAACCTGACGTGCACCGGGTGCGGGCGCATCCGCGAATACGAGTCCTCGATCACCGAGCGTGTGCCACTGGCCGAATGCCTGGCCGCCGTGGACGAATGCGGCGCCCCCGTGGTCTCCATCTGCGGCGGCGAGCCCATGATGTATCCGCAGATCGGCGAGCTGGTCTGCGGCATCCTGGAGCGCGACCGTTACATTTATCTCTGCACCAACGGCATGTTCATCAAGAAACGCCTGCACGAGTTCCAGCCCGACAAGCGTTTCTACTTCAACGTGCATCTGGACGGCATGGAGAAGAACCACGACATCGCCGTGGAGCGCGCGGGCGTTTTCAAGGAAGCCGTGGAGGGCATCCGCCTGGCCAAAGCCGCCGGCTTTCAGGTCTGCACCAACACCACCGTCTATAAAGAGACGGACATGGCAGAAATCGAGGAGCTGTTCGAGTTCCTCAAGCAGTTCAATGTGGACGGCCACCAGATCGCCCCGGCGTACGGCTACTCCGCCGTGGACGACCGCGAGATTTTCCTCACCCGCGACGACATCCACGAGAAGTTCCAGGATATCGACCGCCTGGCGAAAAAGTACCCCATCCGGCAGACGCCCATCTATCTGGAATTCCTCCAGGGCAAGCGAGAGATGCCCTGCACCGCCTGGGGCAACCCCACTTACAACATCAAAGGATGGAAGGGCCCCTGCTATCTGATCACCGACGGCCATTACCAGACCTTCGAGAGCCTGATGACCGCGACGCCCTGGGAAAGCTACGGCCAGGGCAACGACCCCCGTTGCGAGCACTGCATGGTGCACTGCGGTTTCGAGCCCTCCGCCGCCTACGGCATCAACGTCGGCCTGGCCGGCAACCTGAAGATGCTGGCATGGACGTTGCGATAGCGCTGAGTGGGACAGGCCTCCCGGCCTGGCAATCGCGCCGAAGGTGCGCTCCGCGCACCGGGCCTGCCAGGAGGCCTGCCCGCCTCTGGGATCGGAGACCCTCTGCACCGTCGGCCCAAGCCCCCAAATTGCCAATCTTCAGTGGCAGGCCGGGAGGCCTGCCCCACTCGACAATTCGCAACAGGAGCACTGAGCCATGAAGCCCGCCCTCGTCACCGGCGCTTCGGGATTCCTCGGCTGGCATATCGCCCGCGTCCTCCTTGCCCACGGCTATCCCGTGCGCGCGCTGGTCCGCACCGGCAGCCGCGTTGACGCACTGGACGTTGAGCCCGTCACCGGCGACCTGCGCGACGCGGCCTCCCTTGCCCGCGCCGTCTCCGGCTGCGGCCTGGTCTTCCACGCCGCCGCCGACTATCGCCTGTGGGCCAGAGATCCCGGCGAAATGTATCGCTCCAATGTCGAGGGCACCCGCAACCTCCTGGCCGCCGCCCGCCAGGCCGGAGTCGAGCGCGTAGTCTACACCAGCACCGTCGGCTGCATCGGCATCCCTCACAACGGCATCGGAGACGAAACCACCCCCGTGTCCCTTGCCGGCATGGTTGGCGATTACAAACGCTCCAAGTTCCAGGCTGAGCAGGTGGCCCTGGAATTCGCCCGCGGCGGCTTTCCGGTGGTGATTGTCAATCCCACCGCTCCCATTGGCGATCACGATGTGAAACCCACTCCCACCGGCAAAATCGTCGCGGATTTCCTGAGCGGCGGCATGCCCGCCTTCATCGATACCGGCCTGAACGTGGTGGATGTCCGCGACACCGCCGAGGGCCACTGGCTCGCCTGCGAGCGCGGCCAAGTGGGTGAGCGCTACATCCTCGGCTCCGAGAACCTGACCCTGGCCCAGATCCTCCAAAAGCTGGCCCGCATCGCCCACCGCAAGGCGCCCACCATCCGCCTGCCCTACGCCGTAGCGTATTGTGCCGGCGCCTGCAGCACCGCCTGGGCGAACCTCACCGGCACGCCGCCGCGCGTGCCCCTGAACGGTGTCCGCATGGCCCGCAAGAAAATGTGGGTCTCGCACGAGAAAGCCCGCCGCGAGCTGGGTTTCTATCCCGCCCCCGCGGACCAGGCGCTAGCCCGCGCCGTCGAGTGGTTCGGTGGAGCGGGCCGCATCGTCCGTGTAGCGTAGTTGTGGCGGGAGATTGGTGCTCC
>Ga0265316_10000720_pt1 | contig 36476 bp, 25 predicted proteins | sample 4522metaG_FD_202092 | JGI IMG/M metagenome (GOLD analysis project Ga0265316, IMG submission 202092) | Rhizosphere microbial communities from Carex aquatilis grown in University of Washington, Seatle, WA, United States - 4-5-22 metaG | ecosystem: Host-associated > Plants > Roots > Rhizosphere >...
CTGCTGACGACGGCCGCGGGCGAGGCGCACGTAGTGAAGAGGCGGCTGGCGCGAAGACAGGTGGCGACGATGGGCGCGCGTTGCAACGCTTCTGGGAAGGCGCGATTCGTTGGTTGGTGCGCGATCCAGCATTGACCTTGTTGCACATCGATCTCTATCGCACTGAGTACCGGCGCGGGCAGACCGTGTCAGCGCGCGTGCGCACTTTGCACGCCGACTACAGTCCCGCGGGTCGCACGGCCGTCACACTGGACCTGAACCCGGCAGAGGACGGAGCCACCGCTGACGCCAAACCGTTGCGTGCGCTGACTGTGACCACAGGGGATGACGGCGAGGCCCATGCGGAGTTGGCTGACCTGGCCGCAGGCGCGTATCGCTTGCTCGGCCGCGCGACACTCGACGGCCGCGGGGTGGAGGAGCAGGCGACCTTTGTGTTGCGGCCCGAGGGCCGCGAGTTGGACGATGTGGTGAGCCGCGACGAGGTCTTGCGCCAGATCGCCGCGATCACCGGTGGCGAATTTCGCGCCGGAACGCTGGGCACGCCGACAATCCGGCCCGCGCGCCAGGTCCGCGTGGGCAGCCTGCGCACCGTCGCCTTCTGGTCGCACCCGTTGTTGTTGTTTCTGGCAGTGGCGCTGCTGGCCACCGAGTGGATGCTTCGCCGCCGCGCCGGACATGGCTAGGCCGGGGACGGCCTGAGATCTGTCCCAATTTCTGTGTTGAGGATAGATTGCAGTCGTCAGGCGAGTCCGCCTGCGACGTTCGCGCCTCGTGAGGCGGTGGAAAGGGAGATCCGCCATGATCCGTATCAGCAGGGAGGAAAAACAGGCCGTCCTGTTCTTCAAGGCCAGCGCGGCGGTCTACTTCCTGGCCGGCCTGTCGTTCATCTTCTTTCCAGATTTGATCCTATCGCTCTTCAACAGGGTTTCCGAATCTCTGTTGCCCAGCCTGCCGCCCACTCCCATCAGCGGCGAGCACTTCTGGACGGCGTTGGCCTTCTCCATGATGATGACCATCGCGGCGCTCTGCTTCGCCGCCCAACACAACATCCGCAAGAATCGGCAGCTGGTCGCCATCCTGCTGTTTTCCAAGGCCGCGTCCTCCCTGTCGGCGCTGATGCTCTTCCTGCTGCAGCAGCGCTACTTCAGCTATCTGGGCGTGGCGCTGGTGGACGGGGCCATCTTCTGGATCACGCTGCTCGTGTTTCTGCGGGCCAACAAGGTTTTCTTCGAGGCGCAGACCTTCTTCCTGCACTCCCCGCCGGCCGAGATCAAGACCACGCCGCCCACCGCCGTGGTGGTTCGCCGTGGCGAGGACAAGTTCGCCTTGCTCGATCAGGTCGTCACCGAGTCAGGATTCTGGCAGGTGCTTGAGCGGCGCTTCGCGGGTTCGGGCAAGAGCAAGCCTGACTTCCGCGTGGTCATCAAACCGAACTTCATGTTCATGCATGCCAAGCGGGACATCTCAAGTTACACCGATCCGACACTGGTGGAAGCGTTGGTGGACCGAATCGTGGACCGCGGTTTCACCAACGTCACCCTGGTCGAGGCGCAGAGCACCTACGGCAACTATTACAAGAACCGCGAAGTGCTCAAGGTAGCCGAGTACATCGGGTATTCCACCAAGAAGAACTACCGTATCGTCGATCTGACCGAAGAGAGGGTGCCGTTCGACTACGGCGGCAGACTAGGCCGACACTTCGTGGGCCCGACGTGGCGTGATGCCGATTTCCGCATTTCCTTCGCCAAGAACAAGACCCACATGTTCTGTCACTACACGCTCACCCTGAAGAACATCTACGGAACCCTGCCGTTGCAAGACAAGCTCAAGGAGTATCACGGCAAGCGCGAGTACGACTGGCCCACCATCGAGAGCATGAAGCACTTCCCGGTGCATTTCGGCGTGATCGACGCCCTGTGGAGCGCCGACGGTCAGTTCGGGGTGATCGTGGATCCCAAGCCCAACCAGACCAAGACCATGATCGCCGGCGAGAATCTCATCGCCGTGGATTGGGTGGGGGCCAAGAAGATGGGGCTGGATCCCGACGCCCCGCATGTCGGCCGCTATCTCCCCCTGGCCGTGGAAGCCTTCGGCCGCCCGGCGCGCATCGACTGGATTGGCGACCAGTCAATCTACCAGCCGTGGAGCAACGTGAGCGAGGTGTTGATCAAGTCACTGGACCTGCTGGAAGAAGCCGAGGCCTTCACCAATTGGTTGTTCACCTGCCTGTCGGCGCAGGATGCGTATTTCAAGTACAAACTGACGGCCCGGCCGGCGCTGGTCGTGCGCAAGCTGCTGGCCCCGCTGAAACGCCTGCTTTTCCGCTACGACGATCTGTCGCGCTAGTTCAGTGCTTCCGCTTGCCGCCCTTGGCTGCGCTGGCGTCCTTCTTCTTCGCCTCGGGCCGATCTTTGAGCGCAGTTTTGGAGATCCGCTTGGGCGCCAGCGAGGGCGTGAGCAAGAGATCGATGCGACGGTTTTTGGCGCGGCCGGCGGCGGTGTGGTTGCTTGCAATGGGCTGGTATTCGCCGTAGCCGCTGGCCACCAGGTGATCGGCCGGCACCGAGGCCTTCTCCTGCAAAAAGCGCACGACGTTGGCTGCGCGCGCCACTGACAGCTCCCAGTTGGTGGGGTACTGGTGCTTCAGCTTGTCGGAGATGGGGGCATTGTCGGTGTGCCCGGAAACTTGGATGTGCCGGTCCTCGATGCCGGCCAGCACTGCACCCACGCGCGCCAGCACGCCTTCCCCGCGTTTGGAAATTGAGGCCTCGCCCGAATCGAATAGGATCTTCTCCACCAGGCCGACCCGCAGCTTGCCCCCGCTCTCGGTGAGCTGGATGTCGCCCTTGGCGATCTCGTCCTTCATCTTGTCTTTCAGCTTGTCGGTCGTGTCCTTGAGGGCGGCCAGCTCGCCCGACTTTTCCTCGACGCTCTTGGCGAGATTGTCCCGCGTCGCAATCAGGGCCGCCTTGTCGGCCTCCAGCGACTCCTTCTCGGATTGCAGCTCCGAAAGCTGCTTCTCCAGAGATTGACCTGCGGCCACGGCCGCGCGCACCGCGCTCTTGGCCTCCTGGGCCTTGGCGGTCAGCCGGGCTCGCTCACCCAAGCCCCAGTAGGCGCCGTACCCGGCGACGGCTACCACCGCCACAGTCAACACCCAGGGCATCCGCGACGGCGGACGGAAGTTCACCAGAGGAATCGGCGGAGGCACATTCGGATGGGGCAGGCTCGGCGGGGGCAGATTTCCCGTGGGCGGCTGGTACTGCATGCGATCTCCTTCCGGGTGCCGACACGCGCAGCACTGGGCCGCATTAGAAGCTGCCGCGCACGAGAGATCAAGCGCAGCGACAAGGGATGTCGGGGCGAGGAATTGGTCGACGCCGCCGACTCTTGCTAAGTGACTTTTTCAGATGACACAGATGACACAGACGAGCCCCAGCAGCGGCGAAGCAACGCCGCGCACCGGTCCGGTGGTCGTGGTCTGTGCGGCTGATTTTGGGAGAAGCAGCTGGGGCCCGACAATCGAGGAGCTGAATCGACAGACGCGCGGTGGCGTTACGGGGCGGTAATCTATCGCCGCTCGCGTGGCACCGAATGGGGACAGCGTTACTCTGCTTCCATTGCGCGTGGCCACCGATACCGAACGAAAACATGCAGGCCGGTCGACAACGCGCCGCCAAACAGCGCAGTTTTCCGACCGGCACATTCATTGCTTTGCAATGGGCGCAGGATCCGGCACAATTGTAGGCCGCTGAGGGCTGTATCTGGACCTGAAGATAGAGGAAAAAGGACGATGGACTTCTCAACCAGCAGAGCGGATGGCGTGACGACTCTTCGCATAGTGGGCGAGCTGGACGCGGTGACAGTTCCGGATATTCGCCCGTCGGTAGACGCCTTGGTCGCTGAACGGCAGGCTCACATCGTCGTCGATCTGTCGGGCTTGAGGCTCATCGACAGCACGGGCGTCGGCAGGTTGCTGTGCCTGTACAAGAAGGCGAAGGAGTATGGCGGGGTAGTGACTGTGCACGGCTTGCGCGATCAACCGGCCGCGATCTTCAAACTGCTGCGCTTGGATCGGGTTCTGCAGGCATGAAGGAACATGGCTGACGGTGCGCCGGCAGCGACGAGCAAATCGAACAAACCCGCGCGACTTGTGCGCGCTTGATGTTCGTCGGCAGGGCGCGTGCGGCTCACGTGGTTGCGCCCGGCCACAGATATCCGTTGTCAACGGCTGGGCATCAGACTAGAACACACATATACACACACACGTTCGGAGGGAGATGGAGTGACGAGCGCAGAAGCCCAGCGCGAAACCGCGGCGGACAGCATCCTGCAGGCTGGCCAGCTGGTGGACGGACGATACCGAGTCGAGCACCTGCTGGGGCAGGGCGGGATGGCCGCGGTGTGGGCCGGGACCAACGAACGAACCGGCAAGCACGTCGCCCTGAAGGTCATTCTGCGGTCGTTGGCCAAGACGAGCCTGGCGCAGGGCCTTTTTCACAGCGAGGTCTTGGCCGCGAGCCTGGTGAACCACCCCAATGTGGTGACGGTCTTCGACGTCATCGAACATGAGGGAATGGCGTGCATCGTGATGGAATTGCTCGAGGGTGAACCCTTGGGCAACTACATCGCGCGCAAGGGATTCCTGGGCGTGAACGAAGCCACGATGCTGCTCCTGCCTGCCATGCGAGGGGTGGCGGCAGCCAACGCCCAGGGCGTGATCCACCGAGATCTCAAACCGCAAAACATCTTCATTTGCATGGAGCCTGACGGCAGGATCGTTACGACCAAGGTATTGGATTTCGGCATCTCGGTCATGGTGGAACGAGGCATGGACCCATCGACAGGGACGACAGCGGCCATGGGCACACCCGCGTATATGTCTCCTGAGCATATATTGGGTGTGGTTCCCATCGACGCACGTGCCGACGTGTATGGCTTCGGTGTGTTGCTGTACGAAGCCCTGACTGGACAGGCGCCGTTCCCAGGCGAGCCAAGCCCAGCGCTGTTCGACCGCGTTCTTCACAAACCCGCTGTGTCCTTGACGGAGCTGCGTCCCGACTTGCCGGCTGGTCTGGTACGCATCATCGAAAAGGCGCTGGCCAAGGATCGCGAGCAGCGCTTTTCGGACGTGAATCTGATGGTCCTGGCTCTCGAAGACGAACTGATGCCGCCCACCCCTGCACCGCGCTTGCTCACGCCGCGCGCTGGGGTGCCGTTGCCCGCCGGGAACGCTCCGCTGTCCGGGCCTCACGCGGCGGTAGTGGAAAACGCTCTCAACAAGGAGCTCTCCGGGCAGCACCAAGCGACGCGGTTTCTCTATGAGTTTCCCCGGGAGCCCGACAACCAGGCGAGCGCCGCCCAAGCCGGACCCGACCAAGGGCGGAAGGATGGTTCGCAGGAGTTGGCGCCGCCGCCGCCCACGGCTGGCCCAACAGCGCGGGTCTATTTTCGGGCTTTGTGGGGCAAGACGCGATCTCTTGGCCTTGGGGTGCGGTCTGCTCTGTGGGGTGGTCGCGGGCTGGCGGGTGCTGGGCTAGCCGTGGTGCTCGGGTTCTTTGCGGTTTGGATGGTCATGCGAGGCACCCACCACGCGCACCCTGGCGTGCGCGCCCCGATCGCGCACGCCGTGCCGGCAACACCCGTCGTGCAGCCGGCTGCTCCTGCCGTGGAGCTGACCGCTACCGCTGACCCCGTGACAGCCGTGGTCCCTTCGACCACTTCACAGACCCCACCTGCGCCAAGTGAGCTTGCCACGCGCGAGCATGGCCAATCCGCGCGCCAAGATCGCGCCCAGCCGAGCTCGGTGACTCCCAGTCGTTCACCTGCGGCGGTGGGTGCACCAGTCCCAGGGTCGTTGTCGGCGCGGAGAAATCGCGCCTTGGCGAAGTCCGCGGAGCCACGCGCCGGTCGTCTGTCCAGAGACGATTTCTAGAACGACGGGTGGGTGCGACTGACCACGGGCGTTTTGTCATCTTCCGAGACCAATGCCAAACCCAGCTCGTTGCGCAGGTCGAAATACTCCGAAGAGACGCCCCAGCGGACCATGGCCAGGATGGCGTCTTCGGGACGAGACCGGCGCACGCGCGCTTCCTTGACGATTTCCCGGGCCGCCGCCATCACGTCACCGCAGGCAAGCAGCCCCGCGCGGTTGGCGGTCTCCTCGGTGGCCGCCACCCAGCCATCCAGATCGATGCGCCCGGTGCCAGCCAGCAACGATTCGACCGCGGAGGCAATGGGGGCGATCTGCGTGGACGGCAAGACACGCTGCAAATAGCCGAGATATTGACGGACGGCCTTGGGATCGGCGTCGGGCAATTCGTAGCGTGGCCTCACCAAGCGAATGGCTGCGCCCAAGATAGCCCGCAGCTCGCTCTTGGTGGACACCAGGCGCGGCCAGAGCAAGCAGCGATCGGCGCGTAGTCCCACCAGGCGCTTGGTGAGGAAGAAGGCCACCTCGCGGTCGCTCCGCCCGGCGGTCAGGTCACGCCCCAACACCAGTGAAAACACGGGCTGGTTTCCCGCCTGCAGAACGATGAGATCGATCTCGCCTGGGGCGTCGGGAGGCGCGTAGATCGCGGGCAAGGGCACGCCGACAAAGCGACTGGTGTAGACCAAGATGCGCCCGAGCAAAGATTTCTGGTCGGTCGGATCGCGGCGATGTTTGGCATCGAGGCCGTAGGAGGCCGCATCCTGAACCCGTGTCATGAGCACGCCCGCGCTGACCGCAGCCAGCAATTGGGAGATGCGACGATCCTCGCGCTCCGAGGAAATGCAACCTTGCCACTGCGCTTCCGTCAACATGCTGGTCGCCACGGGCACGCTCGGCAATGCGTTCTTCTCATAGTAGCCGCGCTCGCGCACGTCGGCCTTCATCAGGACGCTCAGGCCTCCGCACGCGCAAAAAACGCGGTCGTGCCTTCTTTGCCCACGGTACAGGTTGGCCAAGGCTCGGACGTGCTTGGCCGCCTGGTCGGCACTGCTCGACATGCGCAGCAGATGCTCGCGCGTTTTTACCGCCTGTCTGAACATGGCCGGGCCCTGGGCCTCGTAGATTCTGGCCAGAGCTTCGTGGTGTTGCGCATCTTCGGGTGCCAACGATACGCATACCTCGTAAGCGGCCGTCGCGGCGGGCATGTCGCGCAGATTGCGCCAGCACAAGTCGGCCAGCCCTTGCCACAAGCCAAGAAGCCAGGGCCGCTTGTCGGGCGAAGGATTGGCCCCCAGTCGCCTGATCATGCGGCGATAGGCGCGAGCCAGGCTGCGCCAATCCCGCCGCGCGGCCAGGATGCGCTGGATGCGCTCGAAACTCCGCCGATCATCGGGATCCTCGTCGAGAGCCTGGTTGTACAGATCGACGGCTTCGAGCGGCGCCTCCAGCTCGTAGTTGAGAATGTTGGCCGTCGCCACCAGGGTGCGTGCCTTGTCCCGTCCCGAGGAGAGACGCGCCAGGCGCTCCAGCGCCCCGACCACGCGTGACCAGTGGCCATCGTGGGTGTGGATCTCCACTAGCTCGTGCAGCACATCCGGGTCGTCGGGCCGCAACGTGGAGGCCCGCAGGAAGGTTTCCAGAGCGGCGCGGTGGTCGTGCAGTTCCTCGCGCTGCAGACGACCCATGCGGCAGAGATAGGCGAAACGCTCGTCAGCTGAGAGGTTCCCGTCGAGCAGGCGGAGATACTGCTCAATGAGCGCCTTGGCATTCTCGGGGCCGCGACCTTCGATGCGGGCATTGGCTTCGGCCAGGGCCTGCCGGGCATCCGCCCGATCGGGCGCCAATTCCAGCGCCTTCATCAGGGTCTCGGCGGCGGCCTCCGAGTCGCGGAGTGCAAGATGGGCCTGGCCGAGACTCACGAGATGATCCGCGTGTTCGGCAGCGGTCAGGCGATCCCCCAGCTGCGACAGCAGTCGCGGCACGGTCAGGCAAACGTCCTGCCACCAACCCTGGGCGCGGGCGAGTTGCGACCACGCTTGCAAGGTCGGCAAGTAGGTGGGCAACGCTGCGTAGGAACGGCGATAGCCGGCTCGTGCTCGCTCCATGTCGCCCAACATCTGCGCCGACCAAGCCACCTTCTGCCAAAGCTGGGCGGATTCGTTCAAGGCGTACTTGGCCGAGCCGGCCATGTTTTCGAACATGGGCAGGGCGACGGTCCAGTCTTTGCGAACCCAGGCCAGTTCCGCCAAGGCGGCCGTGGCGCGAGCGTGACCGGGCGATCGTTCCAGAATCCGCGTGTATTGCTCTATGGCTCCGTCTACGTCGTGCAGACGTTCGCGAAAAACCTGGGCAGCCTCCAGGGCCAACTCGATCGCCTCCGCCGGGTCGGTAGCGTAGCCCGAAGCACAGGTCAGATAGGCGGCGGCGCGCAGCCAATTCCCCCGCTGCCCATGCAGCTCGACCAGGGCCCGAAAGGCCTGCGGGTTGGCGGGATTGGCCGCCATGGCACTCTCCAGGGCCTTTTCCGCCGCTGCCGCATCCCCCAGATCCCTCTGGTACCAGCCCGCCATGGCCACCAGCATGTCAGCACGCTTGGCCGCGGGAGCGATCTCGGGCAGTACCTTCTCGCATTCGGCCAGCAGGTCCGGCCAGCGATTGTGAACCGTGGCCATGCGCGCCAGGTCGGTGGCCAAGTCCAGCGTCGCGGGACTCTCCTGGAAAGCGGCCAGCATGACCACGAACGCACTGTCGGTATCCCCCAAGTTGGTCTCGTAGACCTGGGCCGCTCTCATGAGGCAGCGGCTGCGCTCAGCCGCATCCACAACCTCCGCCGAACGCTCGAGCAGGAGCGCGGCCAAGTCCTCCCAACGTTCTTCTTGAACGTAGATGCTTTCGCGATGGCGGGAATCGTCGCTAGAAACCTGCTCTTCGATCTCGACGTGGAAGAAATCCGCAGTCGGGTCGAGGTTCTTCGACTCTTCCGGCACACCCGAATACGCGGGAGGCGGCCCTGGGTGCGAGCCAGAGCTTTGTGTTCCAGTGTGGTGCGAATGTTCCATGTCTGACCGCACAAGCCTGCTTCTTCCCCGGACTCCCTCTTCTACCCTATTTCCAGAGATAGAGGACGATGCTCGAGAACCGAGGAAACCACATAGGCTACCCGTCTCTGGTCAGAAGGTCGAGGCCGTCCTTACGCATCTGGTCCAAGAGAGTAGAACCCACGCGCGAAAAGCGATCAATCGCTGGCTAGGATGGCCAGGCGCGCGCGGCTACCCTGTACTACTAACCTCGCGTTTCTTCGCAACCCGCCAGGATTCTCTAGGAACGCCCGAACATCATTCCGTTTTCTCCGGCTCTGCGGCCTCTCCTCTCACCTCTGCGTTCTCAGCGGCAGGTGGCTGTCGAGATGAATCACCTCACACCCCTTGGTTGCGGCCGTCAGGCTATTCGGCGACTTTGATGGTGCCCTCCATCTGCTCGTGCCCGCTGCCGCAGAACACGTCGCAGTGGAAGGGGAACTCGCCCACCTTGTCAGGCGTGAACTTCACCTGCGTGACCTTGCCGGGATTGATCTCGGCATGCAGCTTGAGCGCGGGGCAGTCGAAGCCGTGCTGTCGATCGAGCGAGGTCAGTTGCAGAACCGCGGGCACGCCCCGCTTGAGCGTGATCACGCTGGGTGAATATTCGAACTTCTTCGCTGTCACCTTGACCACTTGTTCCGCCGCGGGCGGATCCTTGGCCTGCCCGACGAGCAGTTCGGTGAGCGCCAATTCCGTCTGCCGGGCGTGCGTGTCGATCTGCCGGTATCCCAGTCCCTGATAGGGATGAGCCGGATCCCAGGGAATGGGCGCCTTCTTGGGCACGGCATGGGGCGCGGGCAGCGGATACATCATCCCGTTGGCCGCGTGGTGAGCGATGTGGCCGGTTTGGTGGTGGTTCACCTGGTGGATGTGCCCGTACAGGACGGTCACGCTCTCAAAGGGCATGAGCAGCTCGACCGCCTTGCCTCCGTCGGGCGTGGTCCAGTCCCAGTCAGGCGCCAGGTCGAACAACGGCCGGTGGGTCAGCACCACGATACGGGTCGCGTGCTTCTGCTTCTTGAGGTCGTCGGCGAGCCAGCGTAGCTGTTCGTCGCCTAGATGGGCCGTGGGGTCAGACACGTTGTCCAGCGCGATGAAGTGCACGCCCTTGTGATCGAATGCGTAGCGTGGGGCACCGAGCAAATCGCGGTAGGCCGCGCCTTTGTCCAACGCGGCGTCGTGCTCGCCCGGCAGGTACTTGATGGTCGCGACCTTCAGCCCCTGACTCAGCTCGCGGAACCCAGCCAGGCGCGCCCGGCGTTCCTTGTCGTCGTCGGTGGTGTGGGTCAAGTCGCCGGTGAAAACGACGAAGTCCGGTTTCTGCGGCCAGGCGTTTATCGCCGCGATGGCCTTGGGCAAGGTTCCGGCGAAGTCGGGATTGATGGCGGGATTCTTGAAACCCCAGTGCGTGTCGGAAAGCTGCACGAAGAAGAAGTCCTCTGCGTGCCGGCTGGCCGCTTGTGCCGCCTTGCCCCTGACCAAGTCAGAGGCGAACACAATCCCGCCCAGGCCGGCCAGGCTTGCTGTCAGAAACTGTCGCCGCTCCATGGTTGTCTTCATGAGGTTCTCCTTAGAGGCGCCGGGGCTGATTGGGAGTTCGATGCCCGAGCTGACCGGGACGTGGCAGGGCAAGCGCAGGCGGGCCATCCGACTGAATCTTTCTGGCCGATCTGCCGATGGCTCCAGAGCCGTCGTCATGTTTGGCAAAGCACCGCGACCACCGGAACCCAAGCCTCACGAGGACGCGCCCAGCAACAACCAGCTGGCAGACATGGCGTTGGATACCCTAGCCGGGATCCTGCACAACATGGCCGAGTTTGCCCTGGAGCAGGAAGGTGTGGATCTCCCGACCTTCCGGGCCAACGCCGAGGCCTGGGCCAAGCACATCACCCTGGCCACGGCTCCACCCGGAGCGGTCGATGACGACCCCAAGGCGCGCAAGGGCCGCCGCGAATGGGAGGCTGTGCGGCGCTTCGTGCGAGACTACTGCCAGGGCAGTTGCGCGCGTGCTGCGACTGTGGCTACGGACCTGCGCCAGGTGATTTGGGTATTCATTCGCAACATCAGCCAGGCCTTTACCCAGGACGAAGAGATCGACGGCCGCCTGCGCGCACAGATGAACCGCCTGGAAACGCTCGTCGAAACCAACGCCACCGCCGAGTTGAAACGAGAAGTGCTCGATGCCGTGGGCACCTTCAAGCAGATCCTCAAGGAACGCAGCGACCGCCAGCGCAACCAGATGGAGTTTCTGGGCGCGCAGGTACGTTCTCTGGGCGACGATCTGGAATCCGCGCGCCGGGAAAGCGAAACCGATCCGCTCACACGCATTCCCAACCGAAAGGCATTCGACGACTACCTGGCCCGCAGCGTGGAAATGCACAGGGCCTTTGGCCACGCCATGTCACTGCTCATCGTCGACGTCGATCATTTCAAGACTGTGAACGACAGCAACGGCCACATGACTGGTGACGGATTGCTGCGAGACGTGGCCAAGTCTCTGGTCAAGGTCTTCCTGCGCAAGAACGATTTCGTGTCCCGCCTGGGCGGGGATGAGTTCGCGGTCATCCTGCGCGAAACCAGCGAAGCCGATGCGCGCACGTTGGCGGCCCGTGTGCTGACACGCATCCGTGCCTTGCGCATTCCCGGGCCTACAGCAGAAGGTCTGACGGTCACGGTTTCCATCGGGGTCGCCGAGATTGCAGCCAGCGACGACGACAAGACCTGGCTGGAGCGGGCCGATCGCGTGCTGTACCTCGCCAAAGAGGCTGGCCGAGACCGCGTGCTCTGACTTCGACCTGCGTGGTTCGCCCTAACTTGAACCACATCGCGAACCTCGCGCTACTGCTTCAGGAAGCCGACCGGGCCCCTGTCCGTGGCGGCTCAACAGGAGAGCGAATCATGGCAAAGAAATGCACGCAATTGCTGTTGGTGGGGTTGCTGTTGCTGCTGGCCAGTCAAAGCCCGCATGCGCAAACAGCTGAATCCTACGTTTGGCAAAGCGTGGCGATTCGAGGCGGTGGATTTGTTCCCGGTCTGGTCTTCGGCACGGTCGAAAAGGACGTTCTCTATGCGCGCACCGACATGGCCGGAGCCTACCGTTGGGACGCTGCCAGCTACGGGTGGATTCCCATCATGGACTGGTTGACCAGACCCGATATGAAGTACATCGGCGTGGAGAGCATCGCGGCTGACCCAGTCGACGCGAACGTGGTCTACATGGCCGTGGGAACGTACATCGGGTCCAACGGTCAAATCATCCGATCCGCGGATCGGGGAGACACCTGGCAGAGATACAACATCGCCACCTCCATGGGAGGCAACGCTGACGGCCGCTCGCTGGGCGAGCGCCTCATGGTCGATCCCAACAAGACCAGCATTCTCTACTTTGGGTCGCGCACCGGGGGGCTTTGGAAGAGCACAGATTCAGCGGCCACCTGGGCCAAGGTCGCCAGCTTCCCGGTGACTGGAACCAACCCCTACGGCCTGAGTTTCGTCGTGTTTGACAAGACGAGCGGGACGGCGGGCAACGGCTCGTCAACCATCTACGTGGGCGTGGCTGCCACAACAGCGGGCACCAATCTGTACCGCTCGATCGACGCGGGCGCCACTTGGACCTTGGTGACCGGAAGCGGCCCACCTTCAGGTCTGATGCCCCACCACGGGGTATTGGCGTCTGACGGCAATTTGTGGATTGCCTACAACAGCAGTTCCGGGCCCAACAGCATCACCAGCGGCGCGGTCTGGAAGCTGAACACCGCGGGTGATACTTGGACCAATGTGAACCCTACCGGGCACGGGGGTGGTATTGGCGGAATCAGTGTGTCGGCATCGGACCCCAATTACGCCCTGGCATCAACCCTGGATTGGTGGGCCCCGGATGAAATCTACCGGACCACCAATGGCGGAACCAGCTGGACAGCCATTGGACGCAATGCCACGCACGACACCAACGGGGTCCAATATCTGTGCTTTGGGCCTGCCAACTGCACGACCCCCAGCGCGTCGGGCTGGGCCGGCGACATCGAGATCGACCCCTTCAATCAGAGCCGGGCCTTCTATGTGACCGGCCAGGGCGTGTGGTCAAGCAAGAACAGCGACGCGGCCAGCGGAATTGTTTGGAGTTTCGAGGACAAGAATTTCGAAGAAACCGTGGGGTTGGATTTGACCAGTTCGGTTAAAACGGCGATCTTTGCCGTTGTGGGAGATATTGGCATCATTCGCACGGCGACCGATGCGCTCGACACGCCGTCACCCACCGGCATGGTCACCAATCCGAAATTCGGCAATGGCAACAGTGTTGATTTTGCCGGCATGAACCCCAACATCGTGGCCGACACTGGAACAGGAACCCAGTCGGGTGGCTATTCCACTGACAATGGAGTGACTTGGAAGCCTTTCGCCAGCCAAGCCGGAGGCTCGAAGATCGCGGTGGGGGCGGACGGCTCAGTTTTCGTCTGGGGCACAAACTATTCAACCGACGACGGCGCAAGCTGGAAAGCGTGCACGGGACTCTCCGGCTCGCCGCGTATCGCATCGGATCGGGTCAACCCGAAAAAGTTCTATGCGTTCGCCAACGGAACTCTCTACGCCAGCAGCGACGGCGCAGCGACATTCACCGCGGCCACCACGGGGCTGTCGGGCAGCGGGCGGGCGGCAGCAGTTTTTGGAATGGAAGGGGAAGTCTGGGTGGCGGCCGGAAGCAATCTGTACCACTCGAAGAGCTCGGGCGCGAGTGCGACCAAGGTCACGGGTCCTTCACAAGTGTATTCGGTCGGCTTCGGCAAGGCCGCCACGGGCGCAAGCTACCCCGCTGTGTACATCATCGGCACAGTCGGCAGCGTTTCGGGAGTCTTTCGCTCGACCGACCAAGGTGTGACCTGGTTGCGAGTGAACGACGATCAGCACCAGTACGGTCAGATGGACAATGTGGCGGGCGATGAAGACTACTATGGCCGTGTATTCGTGACGACCCAGGGCCGAGGCATTCCCTATGGCCAACCCGGGACGCCTACCGGTGGAACCACGGGGTCAACCGGTGGGACGACTGGCGCGACGGGTGGAGCCGCAGGCGGTGCGGGTGGGTCGACGGGCGCTCGCGGTGGAACCACGGGATCGAATGGTGGAACAATGGGCGTGACGGGTGGGAGCAAGGGCAGCGCTGGTGGATCGACGGCGGTACTTGGCGGAACCACGGCCGCTGCCGGCGGGTCTGCTGGTGGGGGTGGCGCCGTGGCAACGGGTGGAACGGCGGTCGCTGTTGGTGGGGCCACGGGCGCCGGTGGAGAAGTCGCAATGGCAGGAACGATGGCCGCTGCCGGCGGGTCCTCGGGTGGGGGCGGAGAAATCGCAACGGGTGGTTCGACGACAGGAGAGAGTGGTGGGGTCACGGGCGGCGGTTCGTCGGCATCGGCGGGTGGGACGACGGCAGCGGTTGTCGCATCAACGTCGTCGAAAGGACATGCGAGTAGCTCTTGCTCGATGGTCTACGGCAGGCAGGGATCGCGCTGGGAGCCGATTTGCATGCTGACGCTTTTGGGTCTTGCCCTCATCCGGCGTCGCAAGCGCCGCTAGAATTCAACGCAGCTGCGATTCAAGACATTTGGGAGTCTTCTGGCTGCACTCGCAACAGGCTGGAAATTGCAGAGGAATCTGGGAGGGTAGGCGGCAACGCCAAGATCGCCTTGCAGGCCTGACAACTCAGTTCTCTGTTGGTCTTCATTCGAGCATCACGGGCCCGCGCATGCGCGGTTGCGAGGTCAGCGGGCACTTGTTCGCCACGTCCGAAATACATCTCGTCGGGTGTCTGGCCCGCGAAAGCGGCATGCGGAACGACGGTGTTGTATTGCTCGCTTGGTGTTGCCATCGGGCACCCGAAGCGAGTCGAGGCAGAAACCGGACAGGCGGATGAGGAGGAAGGCCAGGCGGATGATGGCAAGGAGGAACCTGACCCGGCGCTGGAGGGAGAGGATCTCGGCTTGGAGTTCCTGCTGGTCGAGGGCGAGGACCGCGGCGGAGACGACGGGACGGGGGCCGCGACGGATCCAACTTGCGGCGGTGGAACGCGGGACACCGAGGTCACGGAACAGCAAGGGGTCGCGCTCCTCGAGATCGCGCATGCGGTGGTCATACGCACGACGGCAGGGTGAGGCTGGCATGCGTCAAGGCTGATCGCGCCCGGGCCTTGGGGCAAGTCAGGGCAGAATGAATTCCTTCTGCAATTTCGCGCCTGTTGCAGTTGCGGCGCCTAATCTCCAGAATGTTCTGGTGCGCAGCTGCGCTGTGGCTGGCCGCTGGCCGGGCCGTGCTGGGGCGGAGCCCGAGCTGCGAGATTCGCCTCGACCGGGACAAGCAAGTGGCCGAACAGCACGCGGCCATCAATGAGACGCGCGGTCAGTTCGCCATCGAACCGCTGCAAGGCCTGGTCAAGATTGAAGACCAGGCAGCCTCATCACGCCAGCCGCTCGGTGACGGAGACACCATCGAGATTGGGGAAAGCCGCTTCGTCTTCAAGTGCGTGACCACAGGGAATCTGGGATAGAAAAAGGCCCCACGAAGTGGGATGAAGGCCCATCCCTCCTCGTGGAGCCTTGAACGAAACGAGAGGGCGCCCGCGCAGGCGCCCTCTCACGACATGGCTACCCGCAGGTGCCGCCGCCCGAACAGGTCAGGCCGGCGTTGCAGACGCTACCTCTGCAGCACCGCTCGGTGCTGGCTCCACAGGCTGCGCAGGTCCGCGCACCGCCGCCGGTTACGGAAGGGCAGGTCAGTTTGTCTGCGGTGCAGAAGGGGCCGCCGGTGGTACGGGCACAGCATGGATCGCCTGAGCCACCACAGGCGCCGGCGTCACCGACGCAGACACCGGCCTGGCAGACGCCGTCGTTGTCGGGACAATCGGTATCTGCCGCTATGCAAGTCCCGTAGGTGTTGCCGGGGGTGCAGCAGCCACCGCCGGTGCACGAGTTGCCTGGGCAGCAGGGATTGCCTGGGATTCCGCAAGTCACGCATGTGGACGCAGCCGTGTCTCCGCTGCAGGCCGTGCCGGCGGCGGTGCAGCTCCGGTTCCCGGCAGCCCCGCAGCAAAGCTCGCCAGCTCCGCCACAGGCGACGCAGCTGTCGGAAGCATCGCCCACTGCGCACACAGCATGTCCAGCCGTGCAGGTGGTACCACAGCAGGGATCACCGAGGGCACCGCAGGTTCCTGCATCCGACGCGCAAACGCCCTGCTCGCAGACGCCACCGCCTATTGAATTGGGGCAAGCACTGCCAGAAGCGATGCACTGATTGCCACCACCTGTGGCGGAAGGTCTGCAGCAGCCTCCATTTTCGCAAACCGAACCCGCGCAGCAGGCCTGGCCCGCGGCGCCGCAAGTGCCGGGTGGCGCGTCCTCGGTTGCGTCGGTCTGACCATCCCCGGCCGGGGCGTCAATGGCGTCACGATTCGCTGGTGCATCGATCGAGTCGGCAGCCGCATCCCTGACAGCGGTTCCACCTGTTCCACCGGTGGTGGTCGTGGTTCCGGCCGCTCCGCCGGTGGCGGTAGTTCCGCCGGTGCTTCCGCCCGTGGCGGTAGTTCCGCCGGTCCTTCCGCCCGTGGCAATGGTCGTGCCGGCCGCTCCGCCGACGATGATCGTGGTTCCGGCCGCTCCGCCGGTGCCGAGGGTGGTGCCGGCGGCTCCGCCGGTCGCGGCGGTTGTTCCAGCCGCTCCGCCGGTTGCGACGGTGTTCTGGGTAGCTCCGCCTATGGCGATTCCGCCCACCCCACCTGTTGCGATGGTGCTTCCACCGGCTGCACCTGCGGTTGCCTTTCCTCCGCTGCCGCCAGGGCCAGCGTCGTGTTTCGCGCTCGGACTAGAGCTACCACCACATCCCAGAGCCCCCAGCGCCAGCATCGCGGCGCAGGTGAACCACACCCGGGGTGTGGACAGAGCGATCCTTCTCTTTTCCATGAGTCGACCTCCAATTGAGTTCAGCGTGTACCCAGACCCGTAGATTAGAGGCGCCTTGCGAAGAATTACGTCATGCGATTGGAAACACACCTGGGACGATTTCCTACCCGAGTAACCCACCCATCTAGTAGGCAAACCTACGGGTCGCTGCGCTCGGAGTGGTCAGCCGGTTCCACAGCGACGCTGGCATAGGCCCGCGCAAACTCTGCGCCGAAGATCTCGGCGTGCAGGGCCGTGTCTTCCGCGATCAGCGTGGCGAAACGTTCCTGGTGGCGCGCCCACCGGTCTTTGCTCCGTGATCGGAAGAAAGTGCCCGAGCCAGCCTGCGTGCCCTGGACTCTTGGATCGAGAGACTCGAGTAGGGCGCGAATTCCCTGAGTGATCCCTTCCATCATGGCGATTTCGTGAATCCCCATGTCCGCGAACACGGCCTTGAGATCGCGCAGGCAGCCCTCCACGTCTAGCGTGGGGGCGAGCAAGTGGTCCATGACTTCGCGACCGCTACGGGCGCGGTGCACAGGCGTGCTGCCGCCCAGTGGCCTGACCCCCACCTCGGCGCCGAATTCCTCATAGCCTTTCTTGAGCGCGACAAAGGCGTCACTGAAACCTTCGAGAATGCGTTGGCATCGGGCCAAGAGGGCATTTCGCCCAACCCGGATGGGTGATCGAACGTCTGCTCACTGCCGGTTTGGGGATCCCTCAACTGAATTTTGATGATCATGGCCAGCCCGCAACGAGCAAGGACGATAGCGCTGGCTCGCAGTTCCCAGCACAGCTATTGCGTTACGCAAGGCGTGCTGGCAGTCTGCCTGTCGTTCTGATCATGCCGGGAAAGAGGTTGATGTCTGTGCTGTTGGCCGGAGCGGCCTCGCTGTCGTGTGCCCATGCACCGGTGCCCTGTCCGATGCCGGAACCCGTCCGTGTGAGCATCCGCGCCGCGGGTCGACTGAACCCGAGCGAAAGCGGGGAATCGCTCGCCACCACGGTGAGGCTGTATCAGCTCAAAGACGTGAGCAAGCTGCAGGCGGCCAGCCTCGAGCAACTTCTCGACAACGATCGGGCGGTGCTGGGCGACGACCTGGTCTCGGTCAAGGAAATCACGCTCTACCCCGATGAAGGGGCCACCCCGGCAATCGACCGACGCGAGGGGGCCCGGTTTTTCGCTGTGGTCGCGTTTTTTCGCCATCCCGCCGGGGCACAATGGCGGGTGGCGAGCAAGCTGGCCCCACCGGATGCCCAGTACTGCCACGCGCCCGGCGGCGGGGACGCGCGCTCGGCCCTGCGCTTTAAGCTGGTGGACGGCCGCGTGGAATTGCACTGACTGAAGGAAAGTGAGCCATGACCGTCCCGCACAGAGTTGTTTGGTCGGAAGGAATGCTGATTTCTCCGCAGCATCTACAGCAGGCGGACCTGTACCACGAACGGCTGCTTGACCGACGGCTGGCCGCGCTGGCGCCGCAGACCTGGGGAATCCTGTCTCTCGAAGTGGATCAGGGCGCACTGGCGGCCGGGGAGTTGCGGGTGAGCCGTTTCGTCGGCATTTTGCCCGACGGCCTCTACCTGGACTTCGCGGCCGGCGATCCCGAGGCCCCGGCCGTGCGTCCGATTGACACGCACTTTGCTCCGTCCCAGCCTGTGCTCGAAGTATTTCTGGCTGTGCCGAAGGAGCGCGAAGGGGTTCCCAGCGTCGCGGCCGAGGGCGGTGCGCCCGCGGCTGAGGTTCGCCGCACGCGATTCCTCGCGGCCACCCGGCCGGTGGGCGACCTCACGGGGGAGTCGGCTGACCTGCCCATCGCGTTCGCCCGGCGCAACGTCTCGCTGCTTTTCGGCGACGAGGCCCGCGATGATTTCGATTCCATCAAGATCGCCGAGATTGTTCGCAACGCCAGCGGCTCGCTGCTTGTGAGTGAAGCCTTCATCCCGTCGGTGCTGACCATCGCGGCTTCACCGTTCTTGTGCAGCAGTGTGCGCCGCTTGCTCGCGCTCATGACCGCCAAGCAGCGCCAACTTTCCCAGGAGCGGCGGCAGCGTGATGCCGTGACCGTGGAATTCGGGGCCGGGGACGTGACCCGCTATGTGCAACTCTCGGCTTTGAACGCGGCCATTCCTCTGCTCGTGCACGCGGGCCGTGACGGCGAAATGACCCCGCGCGAGCTCTACTTCTTTCTCATCCAGAGTGCTGGGCCGCTTTCCACCCTGGTGCCTGATGCGGATCCCTCGTCGTTCCCGGCCTTCAACTTCACCGATCTGCGCTCCACTTTTGAGGAGCTGTTCGCGCTGCTCACCGGCCTGCTGCGTGCGAGCGTGCGCGAGGCCTGCGTGGCCGTGCCCATGGACGTGCGCGAAGGGCTGCACGTGGGCAACCTCAGCGACGAGCGCATCGTGAAATGTTCCCAGTTTGTTCTGGCGGCCTACGCCCCCGGCATCTCCGAGGAGCAACTGGCGCGCGAGTTGCCGGGCCGGGCCAAGATCGCGTCCTGGCAGCAATTGCCGTTTCTCCTCCGCTCCGCCACGCGCGGCCTCGGTCTGCAGGTCGTCCACCGCCCGCCCGCCGAGGTTCCGCTGCGACCCCATGTAGCCTACTTCATCATTGACGTCGCCGGAGGGGCCGAGCACTGGCGCCAGGTCCTGCAGGAGCGCAGCCTCGCCATCTATCTGCCGCCGCCCTACGATCCCGCGCAGCTCAAGCTCGAGATCTTCGCGATTCCTGCCAAGGCCTAGTGGATGGATCTGGTCTCTGACCTCGCCAGTGAATGCTTCAGTGCCATCGGTCGCCTGCGTGCGATCGACGAGCCGGTCGCCTCACCCGAGGCGGTGCAGGTCCAACTGCGCAGCTTGGTGGACAGCTTCAAGGAACAGGCCCGCAAGGCCGGCGTGCCCGACAAGGACGCGCAGGATAGTGCCTATGCCCTGGTCGCGCTCATGGACGAGGTTGCGTTGCGCGCGCCCGAACCGCTGCGCGGTTACTGGATGAACCAACCGCTGCAGCTGCACTTTTTCGGCGAGAACCTGGCGGGCGAGGGATTCTTCACCCGCCTGGACAGCCTCTTGGCCGATGGTCATCGGCTGGCTGTGTTGCACGTGTACCAGCTTTGCTTGCTATTCGGATTTCAAGGCAAGTACGGCTTGCCTGGTGGCGAGGTCGAGCTCATGCGCCTGGGCGAGACCGTGCGCACTCAGGTGCAACGCAATCAGCACGTGCCCGGCGCGCTCTCGCCGGCGGGCGAGGTGCCCGATGAGCCGTTGCTTCGCAGCGCAGGCCGCAGCCGCCTGCTGTGGGTGTCGCTTGGGATCTTTGCCCTGGCCCTGATTGTCTTCGTGGGCTTGCGGGTTTCATTCGATCGCCAGGTCGGCGACCTGGCCGGCCGCGTGGATGAGATAGCGCCGTAAGGGTGAGGACGTGCTCAAGTACATTGTTGGGCTCATCTTCATTGCGCTGACCTGGGCGGTTGCGCTCGTGTTTCGTGGAGTTGCGCCTCTGCTTTGGCTGGCCGTGGGCGTGACCGGCGCCGTGGGATTTGGCTTGCTGGCCTTCGATCTAGTTCGGATGCGGTCGGCGCAGCGCGCGTCCTCTGCGTTGGAAAACGGCCTGGGCGGTCCGGCGGGCGACATCCGGCCCGATCAACAGGCCGAGATCGCGGCCATGCAGGCCGAATTCCACAAGGCCTTGCACAGCCTCAAGTCCTCACGCCTGGCACAGCGGCGCGGTGACGTTCTCGGCACGCTTCCCTGGTATGTCATCATCGGGCCGTCAGGGGCTGGCAAGACCACGGCGCTGCGAAACTCGGGCTTGCCATTTCCGCACGCCAAAGGCGGAAGGGTGCGGGGCGTGGGCGGGACACGTAACTGCGACTGGTGGCTGAGCAACGACGCCGTCATCTTGGACACGGCCGGACGCTGGGCCACACAAGAAGATGACCGTGAGGAATGGCTCGCGTTCCTTGGCCTGCTTCGCCAGACCCGGCCGAGAAAGCCGGTGAATGGAATCTTGGTTGCGGTGAGCGTGACGGATCTGCAGGGCAATGCCGACGAGATCGCGGGTTTGGCCAAGACCTTGCGCGAACGCATCGACGAGGTCATGGGGCGCCTGGATATGGTGCTGCCGGTGTACCTCCTGGTCACCAAGTGCGACCTGGTGGCTGGATTCGTGGAGACTTTCGGCGACCTGCGCGACAAGGAGCGCGGCCAGATCTGGGGCTTCACTTTGCCGCTGGCCGCGACTGCGGATGAACGGGTCGAGATGTTCGGGGGCCATTTCGACGAGCTGGGCGAGGTCCTCGAGCAGAAGGCCGCCGAGCGCGTGCACGAAGAACGGCGGGTGGAGGCCCGCTTCTCCATCGTCGAGTTCCCGCGACAGTTCGCCACCCTCAAACAAAGCCTGACTGATCTGGTAACCGATCTCTTCGCCGAGAACGTGTATCAGGACGCCCCCATCATGCGTGGGGTGTACTTCACCAGCGGCACGCAGGAGGGCCGTCCCATTGACCGGATCATGAAGTCGATGGCCGACGCCTTTGGTGTCTCGGCGCGGGCCGCGGCCGTGGCCGTCAGCAAACCCAAGAGCTACTTTCTGCGCGACCTGTTCACCGAGGTGGTTTTCGCCGACAAGGACGTCGCCATCCGCAGCACCCGAGTCTTGTTGCGACAGCGAATCAAACGTCTGGCCCTCACCGCCTGCGCGCTGGCCGGGGCAGCGGGATTCCTCTTCCTGCCGATCCGGTGGTACAGCGCGAATCGCGATTTCGTGCACGAGGCGCGCCGCTTTGTCGACAAATTAGCGGCCAGCCGGCAGGGCCGGGAGTCGGCTCCCTTGCCCTTGGCCGCGATCCTGGAATCGGTCGAGGTCATGGCCAAGACCCTGGAAAAGAACAGCGACGGTTCGGTTCTCTTTCCCCGTTCCGCCGTCCACCAAAGTCTGCGCACCACCATTGAACGCCTGGTGGTGCGTCCCATTCTGCGCGCCGATGTGGCCAAAGCTGCAGTCTCTGGCGGGCTCGCGCTGATCGACATGATGGATGCCTTGGTGCTGCACTTGCTGCTCACCGAGGCCAAGCAACCCGACGAGCCCACGCCGCGTACCCCAGGCTGGGCCAAGGCGGCCCAGCGCGCGGGGCAGAAAGCGGCAGCTCGATGGGAGAGCCTGACCGGACCCGCGGCGGCCTCGCGGGCTCCCCGTGTGGTGGAGAGCCTGGTGCGCTTCTACGCCGCCGGAATCCAGGATCCCGCTGACCTCATCGACCGAGATCGGAAGTTCGTGAGTACGGCGCGGGCCACACTCATCGGGGCGGGCGAGGATCCACTGACCGAACTGATCAACGACCCAGCCATGCCGCGCGATCCAAAGGTGGTCGACGTGCTGGGGGGCGCGGTGATGTTGTTCCAGGTCGAGGAAGGACAGAAGCGGCCCGCAACTGCGGTGCGCGGCGCCTTCACCAGGGCCGGCTATCGCATGGTCACCAAGCGGGTGGAGCAGTTGCACAAGGCGCAGGACACCGACGAGGACGCGTGGATCCTCGGTCAGGAACGCAAGGCCAAGGATGCCACGGCCATCGCGCGGATTCAGGCGGACTACTTCGCTCAATACGCGGCGGCCTGGAAGGCGTTTCTCCTGAGTCTGGCCGTGCGTGAGCCATCCACCTTGGAGCAGGCCCGCGCGCTTTTGCAGCAGCTCGTGAAGGACAAGCCCTTTGAGATCATCTGGCGCAATCTGGGCGAGAATCTGAGTCTCAAAGACGAATCGCTGACCGGCAGGGCCCTGACCCTGGCCCGAAACGTGGCGGCCGACGATGTGGTGGAGAGTGATCCAGGAGCCAAGCAGGTGGCGCGCGAGTTCGAGGGCTTGCTGCGCTTCGGGACGGTGAAGCCGACTGGTTTCGATCAATACAACCAGATCCTACTGGAACTCGCGGCCGCCATGGGCGAGCAGGGCATGCCGGAGCCCAAAGCATTCCAGGCCGCGCTCAAAACCCAGCGAAGCAATCTGTCCGGCTTGATTGCGCGCTACAACGACCAGGGCTGGGAGCAGGGTCTGCTGGAACGCATCCTGATGCCGCCCTTGCGCGGCGCCGAGGCGGCGGTGGTGGGAGCGAGTGCGGAGCTGGCCAATCGCAAGTGGTGCGAAACCGTGGTGGTGGCTTTCGACGAGCTGCTGGCGCGGAAGTTTCCCTTTGCCACGGACAAGGCGGCCGGCGAGGCACGCCTGGCCGATGTGGAGAGATTCTTCCAGCCGGCCAACGGCATTCTTTGGCAGTACTTCGTCGGGGCGTTGCAGGCCGACATCGAACGCGCGGGCTCAGTCTTCCGGGTCAAGGAAGGAGCCTCGGTCAGGTACAAGGACGACTTTCTGAGATTCTTGTCGCGCGCGCAGGACACGTCGAGCCGGCTCTTTGCCAAGGATCCGGGAAAGCTGGGCATGACCGTCGAGGTCCGCATTCGCCCCTCGGCACAGTATTCGAAGATCGTCCTCGACGCCGGCGGCAAGAAGGTCGTGGGCCTCAACTCGGTAGAACGCTGGGATGAGATCCTGTGGCCATCCCGGCGCGCTCTTCTGCGCCTGTACGTCAAGGCCGACCAAGTGGAAGCCATCGGCCCGAGCGAGGACGGCGACTGGGCCTTGTTTCGCCTGTTGGGCCAAGGCGCAAGGCTTGGTGGGGACGAGGATGTGCTGTCGCTCTCGTTCACCTCTGCGTTCAGTTCGGCTCGGGTGCAAGTCGACTTCAAGCCCGATACGGTGCGCGGCCTGTTTGCGGGCTTCACGCTTCCACGCAGCATCACGCCCGAGGCTGCCGCGTGTCGCAAGTAGCGCCGGCTGGGGCTGGGGCGGTGGGGTGCTACGGGAAGATTTCCGCCCAACCCGACTTCGTCCGAATCAACGCCGGTGCGTTCTTGCGGGCCGGCCTCGACCGCTGGTTGCAAGAAGGAGTCGAGCGTCTGCAGCACACCCCGTTGCCTGCGCAGCCAACGTGCTTCCTGCTGTCTCCCGCCGCCGGCACGCAGTCGTTCGTCGGGGCTCTTGCGCCCGCCAGAGACGCCCTTGGCCGCGCCTTCCCGGTGGTCATTTTCGCGGCCCTGCAGCCGCCACCGCGCGCGGATTTTCCGCCGCTTCCCTTGCAGTTCGCATCCTTCTTCGAGGCCAGTGCCCGACTGACTGCACTCGCGCATGCGCTTGACCTGGCCCAACTGGTGGCCGAGATCGCTGCCCTGGCGTCCGGTCTACGGCCGGCTGTCCGGGTGCCGGACGTCAACGCACTTCTGGCCCAGTCGAACGGCTCTGACCTTGGCGCAGCCGCAGGCGGGCTGCCCGGGGTGGGGGCCTACGCCCTCTTCACGCTCATGGCGGCCTGTTCTCAAAGCAAAGCGCCTGGCCCGTCCGCTCGCGTGCTGGTTCTCGACTGTCCCGCCCCAAGCGACGGGTTGCGGACATTCTGGTCGGAATTGGTGCGCCGCCGCCTGCCCGAGCAGATGCCGTCGTTCTTCTGGACGCGAGAAAGCGGCCGGCTGCTCATCGCGCTCGGCCCGGCGCCTAGCCTGATGCTTGCCTACCTGGCGGATCCGGAACACCAGGGCTCGCGTCGCTGGTCCCTGCGTTCCCTTGACCCGAGTGCGTGCCTGAACGCGCTGGAGAAACTCGCGCCAGCGCAGAGGCGGGTGCTGCTGGCCGGCGATGCGTCGCTGGCCAACGTCTTGCACGTGTTCGCCTAGTTCGAAGTCTAGCCAGGGCTGGCTGTTGACGGAGAACGACGACCATGGACGCCGCTTTCGACATCTCGCCATCGGCCATGACGGTGACGGTTCCCGATTTGAAAGACAACAGGCTGGGCGTGTACAAGGTACAAGGCCACGAAGCGCTGGGGCGCCTCTACGAATATCAGGTCGAGTTGGTCAATCTGAGCGAACCCGAGTCGGCGGGGCAGGTCCTCGACCCGGATGGGCTCCTCAAGCCAGAGAGACTGCTCGGACAGACGCTGACCGTGTGCTTGCCCCTGGCCAGTGACAAGGCCCGTCATTTTAGCGGGATTGTCACCAAGGCCTGTCGCCTGGGCTGGCGCGGAGGATACGCGCACTACGGCGTGAGCCTCAGCCCCGAGCTGTGGCTGCTGACCCTGAACCGGGACTGCCGGATCTTTCAAGACATGACCGTGCCCGAGGTGGTCAAGCAGATCCTTCGCCAGCACAAGATCGACTCATTTCGGGAGTCGCTGTTTCGCAGCTACCGGCACTGGGACGGTTTGACCCAATATCGGGAGTCGGATTTCGATTTCATAAGCCGCATCCTTGCCCATGAGGGCATCTACTACTATTTCGAGCACAGCGAAGACAGTCACACACTGGTGCTGGCGGACTCAGTCAGCTCGCACGAGGTGCAAGAGGATTTCCAGGAAGTGTGGATGGGACGGCCGTCGACCACCTCGACATCCCCCGACTATCTGGAAACCTGGCAGGGGAGTTCTCAAATCCAGACGGATACCGTGACTTTGGCGGATTTCGACTTCCGGCTGCACCACCCCGGTGCGCGGCTAAGCGTGCGCCGCCACGTCGAAATGGAAGCGAAGTGCCCAGGACTGGCCATCTACGACTACCCGGGCAAACTCGTGCTGGCCGAAAACCAGGAAGACCTGCCCGACGATGCGGATTCAGGCGAAAACCGCGAAACACGCGAACGGCCGACCGAGACACGCCTGGAGGAAAAGCGCTGCCAGGCCGAGCGCTATCAGGGCCAAGGGTCCGCCTGCTGGTTGGCGACGGGGTTCCTGTTTTCAATTGCCAATGCTGAGGCCTATGCGCAACGGCAGTTTCTGGCGACGAGGACCGAGATCACGCTGCGCAATTCATCGTTCCGGTCGGGCAACGATCCGGCGCAAGAGCCTTGCACAATCACAGTGAGTGCAATTGACAGCCAAACCCAGTTTCGCTCGCCGCAACCCGAGAAGCCCGTGGTGTGCGGGCCACAGACCGCGCGCGTGGTCGGGCCAGCCGACGAAGAGATTTGGACCGACAAATACGGCCGGATCAAAGTTCAGTTCCACTGGGACCGCGAAGGGGTCTTCGACGAGAACAGCTCGTGCTGGGTGCGGGTGGCGCACCCTTGGGCGGGAAATCGTTGGGGCTCGATTCACATCCCGCGCGTGGGCAATGAGGTGGTGGTGGAGTTCTTGGAGGGCGATCCGGACAGGCCGCTGGTCACGGGCAGCGTGTACAACGCGGACAACATGCCACCCTACACGTTGCCGGAAAACAAAACCCAAAGCGGGATCAAGACCCGCAGCAGCAAGGGCGGCACGCAAACGAACTTCAACGAGATCCGCCTGGAAGACAAGAAAGGCCAAGAGGGATTGCACATCCAGGCAGAACGAAACATGTCGACTTTGGTCAAGCACGACCAGAGCCTCACGGTGCAGGGTGATCGTGGCGCGACGGTAAACGGGAACGAGACCATCACTGTGACCAAGAGCGAGACGCAGAACTACAATGCCGATCGCACGATGACCGTAAAGGGGGCCAACTCCGACACCATCAAAGGCGCGCATAGCGGGACGTACGAAAAGGGCCGGCAGGAGATCGTCCAGAAGGGCGACACCCTGGTCGTGATTGGATCCGACAAGAAGACCTCGGTCGACGGCGAATACAATATCGAGGCCAGAGCGCACTACAGCGTCACTTCGGGTGACGGCGCAGTATGCAGCGTGGACATCAAAGAAGGCGTGGTCACCATCAAGGCGGCAAACGAAATCACACTCATGTGCGGCGACGCCAGCCTCAGCCTGAAGAAGGACGGCACAGTCACGATTCAAGGCCCGAAGTCAGTGAGCGCCACCGGCGCCAAGTCGGAACTCGAGCTGGCCGCTGCTGGGGCAAAGCTGGCGGGCGACAACGCGACCGTGTCGGGCAAGACCATGACCAAGATCAGCGGAGACATGGTCACGATCAACGGATGACGGCGGTCGCGGCCTGACTCCGCTCCTGTTACGGAGCCGCGCAGTCCGCTGTGGCGCAGGTCAAGCACTGCATCGCTAGGAAGGTGCCGGGCGGGGCCACCGTGCCCATCGGGAACAAGGCCGAGATCCTCTGGCCATTGAAGACGTTCGAGCAACCTGCGGCGCTATGGTCGTAGGAGAGGTACCAACAAGGCCGCGAGGCATCGCTCACAGTAGCCAGCACGGCGCTGACCTGAGCTTGAGAAGACACGCTGGAATCAAGACTGGAGGGGTCGAGCGGGTTTCCCTGGCCGTCGGTGCACTCGGCCAGGCGGGTCTCGGTGAAGCCGCTACTCAGACAAGCCTGCTGGCCTGGAGTCTCGCACGGGACTCTCTCCATAACCTGGCAGTCGGGCTGGGTGCCAGGCGTAATCGGGTCCGTGTCGATCAGCGGGTAGTCGACGCAGCCAGGCTTCAATACCTGAACCATCGCGTTTCCAATCTGAGTTAGGGCATTGGCAAAGTCCGAGTTGCAGATGCTGAAGGTTTGTCCGTGGTCGCCGAAGGAATCGATGAACTGTTTCAAGCGCAGACCGCCATAGGCCTTGTAAATGTTGCCATCGGCGGATGTCTGCGCGGGATCCCAGCAGATGGGCATGTAGTCCCACAGGGTCTGCTGCGATACCGGAAGAGAGGTGGCATCCTTGGCAATCCGGTATTGATCGGTGGTTTGAACAGTGGACGGGAGATTCGTGTCGTTCGGGCTAGGGGGCCATCCGATGATGCCGGACACGAAAATCTGCTGCGAGGCACTGGCTCCCTTGACCCAGTTGACGCTGTCGATCATGTCCTGCACGTCAATGAGAGGCATATAGACGTAGTCCGGCTGGTTGGGGACAAGTTGGGACTTGGCCGAGCAGTCGGAAAAGTCGTGAGTGAACCCGGTACCCGTGTAGCCGACCGCTGGGTCGTAGTCAGGAATTGGCACACCACCACAAAGATGGCCGCGTGCCGCGCATCGCAGGCTGGCGGTGTCGCCCGGGTCTCTTCTGGTCGTCATGCTGAATATGTTATCGTTCTGCGTGTTGTCGTTGTTGGCGGAGCAGTCATCCTCATCAGTAATGAGAACGATGGCGAGATAGGCGTCGGGACGAATGAAGCCGGTGTTTGCCTCGTTGATACTGGGCTGGGGGATGAGGGCCACGCGGGTCGCCTGCAGTTGGTGCTCTTCGCCACAGCCCTTGGTACCCACGGCCGTGGCAAGGCAAGAGAAGACGTCTGCAAGTTGGAGATTGTTGGCTGTGGAGTAGTTCCGTATGCGCCCAGCGGCGGTGGGATCCTGGATATCTTCGATCCAACGTTGACCAACATTGAGGCCACAACCAGTGGCGATCAGAGGGTGGTTCGGATCTGTCGCGTAGGGACTGCCGTCCGCAACCGAAGCGGTCATATCGTTGGGATCGTTGCCCCACAAGAGGCCCCTGTCGCCCAGCCCATTGCCGCAGTTGCCGCCCATGGCGCCATCGCCGGCTCCCATGTTGCTGCTGACCACGCCAATGTGCAGGTCAGGCAAGCCACTGGGAAGCGCCTGCAAAGCCGCGATCATTGCGGGGAAGTTCGCAGCCAGGGCAGCCTGCTTGGGGTCCATCGAAGGCGAGTTGTCGATCACGAACAAGATGTCGATCGGGCGGACTGCGCCCACCAGCACCGAGAAATCGGTCTCTTGCCCAGTATGTGGCCCTGGCCAATCTGGCGCTTTAGATGAGCAGCCCCACAGAACCAAGGGGAGGATGGACAGCCAGCGCAGGCGATGCCAACAGGCCAGCGGCGAGAATCTTGAAGTACCATGGGCCATGAAAAACCTCCTCATAGGCGAGCCGAAATCACAGTCACCGTTCTGCGACAGTTTATCCCAGAACTCGGGAGGAAGAGAGCGTAATTGAAAGCGTCGGCGCGCTGATATGGGAACCCTGAAAGGGTTCCCATGCCCTCCCACGATGGTGCGCCGCCGGCGAAGCCGGCGGGCTCCCCACGCGCTAGTACTCTTCCGGCTCGGCCCTGACCTTGCCCCGCCAGACCCGGTAGATGAACGCCGTGTAGCCCAGCACAAAGGGCAGCGCGCAGAGAACGATGGTCAGCATCGTCATCAGGGTGCGCTGCGATGAGGCGGCGTTGAAGGCGGTCAGGCTGCGCCTCACGTCGTTGCTGCAGAGAACGAAGATGGGACAGGCCGCAATAGCCAGGATGGCGACCACGCAGGCGATGGCGACGGACGAACAGAGAAACGCGAGGCGCAGCCGCTCGCGACGCAAGAGGATTGGCAGGCTGACCAGGCACAGAACCATCGGGGGCACGGGAATCCAAGGTGCAAAAGACTGGCGCGCGCGCAGAAACAGCCAGGGAGCAGCCGAAGGCGTCCACAGTGTGGCATCCAGGTACAAGGCCATGAAGGCTGCCCAGGCGAACAGGGCCACGGTGATCGCGCGCTTGCCCAGATCGCCCTCGGTTTTCATGGCCAGCCAGCAGGCGCCCTGCATAGCGAACATGGCCAGCGTGGTCGCCCCAATGAAGAGAGGAAAGGGATTGAGCAAGTCCACAAAGGTTCCCGCGTATTCTCCGTTGGCATCGAGAGGCAGCCCGCACATCAGGTTGCCGACAGCCACGCCCAACAGCAGCGCCGCCAGCGTGCTGCCGGCGATAAAGCCGCGGTCGAAGAAGCGGCGCCAGGCTGGTGAAGCACTTCGGTTGCGCGCCTCGATGGAAACCGCGCGCGCGATCAGTCCCAACAGCACCAGCATCATGGCCAAATAGAATCCGGAGAACACGGTGGCGTACACCGGCGGGAAGGCGGCGAACAAAGCGCCGCCCGCGGTGAGCAGCCACACCTCGTTGCCGTCCCACACCGGAGCCACACTGGCCAAGACCAAGCGGCGTTCTTGTTCGGAACGCGGAACCAAGAAATGCAAGAAACCCACGCCCAGGTCAAAACCGTCGAGCATCGCGTAGCCCGCCACCAGTACCGCCACCAGCACGAACCAAATCAGTTCCAAGATCATGACGGCACTTCCTCTGTGCCCTCGCCCGGTCCCTGCACCACCTTCTTGCGCACCAGATACAGGGTCAGGCCCAGAAGCCCGATGTAGACGACCACAAACATCAGCAGCGAAAAGACCACCTGCGCCGCCGGCACCGAGGGAGAAAAGGCATCCTCGGTGCGCAGCAGGTGATACACGCTCCACGGCTGGCGTCCGACTTCAGCCGTGACCCAGCCGACCTCGTTCACCACAAAGGGAATCGGCAGGCAATAGCATAGGATCTTCAGATACCGTCGCGACACGAACAAGCGGCCGCGCCACCACAGGAACACACCCACGGCCAGCACCACGCCCAGTCCCAGGCCCAGCCACAACATGGCGTGGAACGACATCGCGGTCGCGGTCACCGGCGGGCGATCCTCGGGGGCAAAGGCGTCCAGGCCAGTGACCCGGGCATTGAAGTCGAAGTAGGTCATGAACGACAGCAGCTTGGGCAGAAGCACTTCGGGCAGAGGCTGGCCCACCACGGCCAAAGGCGCAGCCGTTTGCGTGTGGTACAGGACCTCGATGGCCGCGAATTTCTCCGGCTGGGTGTGAGCAACCTGACGGGTGTGGGCATCGCCCACCACGACCTCGGCTGCCAGTGAGACCAAGCCAAACACGAGGGCCAGTCGCAGTGAGCGCCGGGAGAACTCCTGGTGCCGGCCGCGCACAAGATAATACGAACTGAGCGAGGCAACGAACACCGCGGCCGTGACCCACGAGCCCAGCACGGCGTGCGAGAAACGCAAGAGCGTCGACGGGTTGAACACGGCGGCGGCAAAGTCCGTCAGCTCCGCGCGTCCGTGCACGATGTGGAAGCCAGCGGGCGTCTGCTGCCAGGAGTTGGCCGCCACGATCCAGAAGGCAGACAGGGTGGCACCCAAGGCGACCATGAGAGTGGCAAACCAGTGCATGCGCCGGGATACGCGCTTTTCGCCGAAGACCAGGATGCTGAGGAACGAGGACTCCAGAAAAAACGCGATGAGTGCCTCGGCCGCCAGCGGCGCGCCAAAGATGTCGCCCACGAAGCGGGAATAGCGGGCCCAGTTGGTACCGAACTCGAATTCCATGACCACGCCCGTGGCCACGCCGCCGGCAAAGACCACGCCGAAGATGTGGGTCCAAAAGCGCGCCATGCGCTGGTAGGTTTCGTCGGGCCGGCGCAGGCGCAGGCTGGCCACGATGACCAGCACCACGCCGAGGCCCATGGTGAGCACCGGATACAGGTAATGCACCATCACGGTCAACGCGAACTGCGCGCGTGCCAAAGTGAGAGCACTCATGGGCTGACTCGATTCTCTAGCGCGAGCGGCGTCGCTTGATCTCGTTGAGCAGGCCATTGGTCGACGAGTCGTGCGCGGACACGTCGCCGGACGCGCGCAGCTCGGGCAGGATGGCGCTGGCCAGCTTCTTGCCCAGTTCCACGCCCCACTGATCGAAGGAGTTCACGTTCCAGATGATCCCTTGGACAAAGATCTTGTGCTCGTACAGCGCGATCAACTTGCCCAGGGTGCGCGGATCCAACTTCTGGTAGAGCATCGAATTGCTGGGCCGATTGCCGGGGAAAACCTTATGGGGCAAGAGCGCAGCCAGGGCCTCGCCCTTCATGCCCGCGGCCTCCAGCTCGGCGCGCGCCTCGGCCTCGCCGCGGCCTTGCATCAGCGCCTCGGTTTGCGCCAAGTAGTTTGCCAGCAGCAATGTGTGGTGCTCGCCAATTGGATTGTGGGTCTCCACCGAGGCAAGGAAATCGCAGGGCACCAGCTTGGTCCCCTGGTGCAGCAGTTGATAGAAGGCGTGCTGGCCATTGGTGCCGGGCTCGCCCCAGATCACCGGGCCGGTCTGGTAGTTCACCACCTGGCCGTCACGGGTGACCCGCTTGCCGTTGGATTCCATGTCGCCCTGCTGGAAGTAAGCGGGAAAACGCGACAGGTATTGGTCGTAGGGCAGGATGGCGTGGGTGTCGGCGCCGAAGAAGTTGTTGTACCAGACGCCGAGCAAGGCCAGCGTGACCGGCAGGTTCTTTTCCAGCGGCGTGGTTCTGAAGTGCTCATCCATCTCGTGCGCGCCGGCTAGCAAATCGTGGAAGTTGTCGAAGCCGATGCCGAGCGCGATGGATAGTCCGATTGACGACCAGAGCGAGTAGCGGCCGCCCACCCAGTCCCAGAACACGAACATGTTCTCAGGCGCGATGCCGAACTTAGTGACTTCCTTGGCGTTGGTCGACAGCGCGACAAAGTGCTTGGCGATGGCGCGCTCGTCCTTCGCGCGCCGCAAGAACCAGGCGCGCGCGCTGTGCGCATTGGCCATGGTTTCCTGGGTGGTGAAGGTCTTGGACGCCACCAGAAACAGCGTGGTCTCGGGGTTCACTCGCTTGAGCGCCTCGGCCACGTGCGAGCCATCCACGTTGGATACGAAATGAAGATCGAGATCGTCGCGGCGATAGGGCCGCAGGGCTTCGCACACCATGACCGGCCCGAGATCCGATCCGCCGATGCCGATGTTGACCACCGCGCGGATGGGCTTGCCCGAAAAGCCGGTCCAGGCGCCGCTGCGCACCGACTCGCTGAAGACGCGCATGTGGTCCAGGGCCGCGCGCACTTCGGGCATGACGTCCTGGCCAGCCACCAGGATGGGCCGCGACGACAGGTTGCGCAGGGCCACGTGCAGGACCGCCCGGCCCTCGGTCAGGTTGATGGGCTCGCCTGCGAACATCTTGTCGCGCATGGATTCCACGCCCGCGGCGCGCGCCAGGTCGTGCAAAAGCGGCATGGTCTCGCTGGTGATTCGGTTCTTCGAGTAGTCGAGAAGCAGATCTCCGAAACGCAGCGAGAAGCGTTCAAAGCGCCCTTTGTCCCCGGCGAACAGCTCGCGCATGGTCTTCTTGGCCAGGGTGCTCTGGTGCTGTTGCAACTTCTTCCAAGCTTGCGTGTCGACGATGCTCATGGATGGCTCTCCTGACGGCATTCTATTCGATCACCATAGGATTCAAGGCGCTGCGTGTCGTGCCAGCGATTTTCGACTAGCTGATCGACGAAGACGCTCATCCTAGGATAAGCTAGACAGAACATGCGAAGTACGACTTGGCCCAAACTAGTCTTGTGCGGTGTCGTTCTGTGGAGCTGCTCTTGCAAACCAACGACGCCCGGCTCGGGAGCAGGCGGCAATTCCTCGTCCGGAGGCAAGTCGGCGACTTCCGTCGGCGGCTCAGGACCCGGATCAACCGGCGGGGCCAAGGGTGGAACCACCACAAGCGCCGGCGGTGCTACGACTGGCAACATCGGCGGAACCACGACCAGCAATGGCGGCAGTGCCATGGGGAACACTGGCGGAAACCCGACGAGCAACGGCGGCAGCGCCGCGGGAAACACTGGTGGAACCACGACGAGCACCGGCGGCAGCGTTGCGAGCACAAGTTCCAGCATCGGCGGGACATCGGCGGCCAGTGGGGGCTCGATGACCTCAGGTGGTGTGTCGGGCGGCTCGTCAGGGACCGCGAGCACCGCCGCACCTTGCGCCAATGGCGTACAAGATCCCGGCGAAACTGGAATCGATTGTGGCGGAACATGTCCGGCGTGCCCGGTTGTCTACAAGCTGAATCCGCCCAATCAGTGCCAGAACCAGTACTTCTATCCGAACTGCAAATCGGGAGATGCAACAACCCAGTGTGGGGGCGTGTGCCAGCCTCGCAACGCCTGCGAGAATGCCCCGAGCAAGGATGGCAAGGTGGGATTCGCTTGCTCGCGCTACATGCTGTTCAGCCCGGCCCTGTTGCAGGCCGCGAAGGACGATGGTGCGCAGAATGGCTGGGACGCGGGCGCACCGCCCTTCCTCTACGCCGTGGCCGGACATGACACCAACACCGGTGGCATCGACCAAGGCATGACCGGCAGCCTGGCTTGCTGTGAGTGCTACCAGCTGATCTTCGACCAACCCTTCAACGAAGGGGGCCAGAACAATCAAGCCCCGGCGCCGGGGCCGCTCATTGTTCAGACCTTCAACATTGGTGCGACCACCGACAGCTTCGATCTCTACATGGGCGCCGGCGGGTTCGGGGCCTTCAATGCCTGCTTGAACGGAACCATCCAGAGTTCAGCGGGATTTGCGCTCTACGACGCCTATCCGACCGATGGCCAGCCCGGCAATGGCGGGGTGAAGTTTCGCAGCTACGATGAATGCCGATCAGGCGACCAGAAGATCACCAACGCCGACGGCATCAACTCTGCGGCCTGCCAGACCAAGATCGCGGGACTGTGCAACCAAGTGAAGTCTGCCAAGGTGCCCGACCTCGCCTCGACCACAATCAATTCCTGCATCGAGAGTAACCAGGTGGGCACGCTCTACCACCAGAACTGGGCGGTCTATGCCAAGCGGGTGGCCTGCCCGGACAACTTGACGCGGGTCACCGGGTGCAAGCTGGCCGCCGAAGCCGGGCTGGCCGAGGTCGACGCCAAGATCACCACCGTGGATCAGGCCATGGCCGCGGGATTCCTCAGTGGGTACCACACCACCACAATGCAAGACTGCTGCATGCCAGCCTGCGCATGGACAGAGAAGATAGGCGGCAACGAGGGCATGAAGAAGGTCGATCCCCAGTTCACCAATTTCTACACCTGCGACGCCAATGATCAGCCCATGACCGAGTAGGCCGCCTTGCTGGCTGATCATGCAATTCAGCGGCCCAGCACAGCGTCCAGGATCACCGCGCCCATGACCATCACGGCGTAGTAGTTGATGGCGTGGAAGGCTTGGCGAAAACCCTGCTTGCCGGGGGCGCGAAGCGCGCGCCACGCGACGAAGGTCAGCCAGGCACCGGCCGCGGCCAGACCCAGGCCCAAAAAGGGCGAGTTTGACAGTCCGAAAATGGGCAGCAGCAGCGCAGAGGCTGCCGCGGCTGCGGTCCACATGAAGGTCACACGCGACAGCGAACCCGCGCCCATGGCACGCACGAAGGTGGGAAAGTGGGCCTGCTCGTAGTCGCCGCTCACTCGCAAGGCCAGCAGCCAGAAGTGCGGCACTTGCCACATCAGCAGAAAGAACGAGAGCGCGAGGATGGGACCGCCGAGCCCACCGCCCGCGCAAACCCAGCCGATGGCCGGCGGGATGGCGCCGATGACCGATCCAGCCACCGGGGCCAGCGAGCTGACGCGTTTCACGTAGGTGTAGATGCCGTTGTACCAAAGTACGGCCAGCGCACCGAGTCCGGCAGCCAGGGCGCCGCCAAGGAAGAAGAGCGAAGCCAGGGCGACAAGCGCCAGAATCGCAGACCACACCACCACGCTGAGGGGCGAAACCCTGCCCGTTGGAATCGGACGCCGGCGGGTGCGGTCCATCATCGCGTCCCGCTTGTGCTCCTGCGCCTCGTTGAGTGCGCACGCCGCGCCAGCCAGGAGCAGGATCGCGCCCGCAGTCGGCACAAGTCGCCAAGTCAAGGCGTGGGTGAACGCCACAAAGCCCGTCGCGGCCGACACCGTCGACATGATCGAGATGGGGAACTTGAATAGCTGGGCGAGATCGCGTGGGCTCACGGGATTGTGTCTCCGTCAGAGTGGTTCTTTCTCCGTTCGTCGGAATAACCCCGCTTTCCTGCAGCACTCAGCGTCGGACGTCCGAAGACATTGCCTCCAGGCGGCACTCATCAGGGAGCTCCGCAGCCACACCGGAGTATCACCCAGGGATCATCTTGCCCGAGTGTGCCCAGGTCGTCGCAGGCCCACCCACAAATGTAATCCTCACAGCTTGAGCCGGGGCCGGGCGACCACTTGTTCAAAGGGGAGTTTGGGGCGTTTGGTTTCGCGCAAGAGAATTGATCGGACGAAGTAAAATTAGTCGCAATGCAAATCATCATTTCTGTGTACTGCCGTCCCAAGTCCGAATAGACAGCGTACGTGTTGTCGTATGTAGTCATACAGTTCCGCTCGCACTCAGCTATTGTGGTGGAACAAGCGGGCAACCCACTGGCAAGGGCGCAATTGTTTGTGCACGCTTCGGCCAATGTCATTGCAGACGTTCCGGTGGCTCCGCCGACGGCCGAGGCACCACCAGTTGAGCTTGCGCCTCCGCTCGTTGCCGAACTGCCTGCGGCGGGAGCACCGCCCGTAGCACTAGTGCCACCAGTCGCCAAAGTGCCGCCGGCCATCGCGCTCGCCCCGCCGATAGCCGAGGCACCACCCGCGCCCGAGGCGCCGCCGGCCGCAGTCGTTTCGCCCGTCGCCGAGGCGCCACCAGTAGTACCATCAGCGCCGCCCGTGGATCTTGCCCCTGTCTTGAGGCCGCTCCTGCTGCAGGACCAGACACAAGAGGCTACGCCTAGTACTAGAGCCAACGATCCAACATTGTTCTTCATCATGCGATCCCTCGCTGAAACCGATCACACCTCCAAATGTCCGATAATCCCCGAACTGTCAATTATGTGGCCTGTTTCTCGGGGGTATGGGTGTGCGATCGTGCCCTGCCGGCGCAGCAGGTCAGCTGGTAGGGGTGGGCGTTGTCGAGCTGAGACTCTTGAGGTCGTCGCGGGCCTGTTCGAG
>Ga0265316_10000721_pt1 | contig 36413 bp, 17 predicted proteins | sample 4522metaG_FD_202092 | JGI IMG/M metagenome (GOLD analysis project Ga0265316, IMG submission 202092) | Rhizosphere microbial communities from Carex aquatilis grown in University of Washington, Seatle, WA, United States - 4-5-22 metaG | ecosystem: Host-associated > Plants > Roots > Rhizosphere >...
TGGGGTGAGAAGCTGGGCCGCGAAAGAAACGCGCTCGAGTGCTGGAAGAAGGTCATCGAGATCAATCCTGCCGACGTTGAGGCGCTGCAGGCCATCGCCGCCAACTATCGGAACGCGGCGGCTTGGGAAGAACTCTCGGACACTTTGCGCAAGTTGATCGCTGTGGGCAGCGAGACCTTCCCCGCGGCCACGCTGAGGGATTGCTACGCGGAACTAGGCGAGCTGGAGGGCACCACCCTGGTGCGCGTGGATGCGGCGATCGAGGCGTGGCGCCATGTCTTGCAGATCGATGCGGCTGATGCTCGTGCTCTGACGGCCTTGGAGACGCTGTTCACGCAGGAAGGGCGCTGGGAGGAGTGTGTGGACGTGTTGGAGCGTCGGGTGGCCGCGCTCGCGTCGGTGGGCGACAAGGTGGACGTGTTGATGCAGATTGCGTCCATCTGGTCCGAGAAGATCAGCGATGGCGGTGCGGCGGCTGAAGCCTATGAGCGCGTCTTGAAGATGGACCCCTCGCACGCCGTGGCCTCGGCGGCGTTGGAGGAAGTGTACCGTCAGCGCAAGGTGTGGCCGAATCTGGTGGAACTGCTGCTGGCTCGGGTGGAGTACACGGGCGAGACGGAGGAGAAGATCAAACTGTTCTGCGAGATTGCGCGCATCTACGAGGAACACAGCGGCGATCGGGATTCCGCCTTCGTCATGTTGCAGGCTGCGTTCCGTGAAGACTACTCAAGCAACACCGTCGCCCAGGAACTGGAACGGCTGGCCAATGTCACCAACAAGTGGCCCGAGCTCCTGTCCGAATACACCCAGGTCGCCCAGGGCATGGAAGACGCCAAGCAGGCGGCGGACTTGTGGGTCAAGATCGCGCGTTGGTACGACTCGGCCCTGCACCACACCGAGTACGCCATCACCTCGGCAAAGGAGGCGCTCACTCGCCAGCCCAACCACGTGGGCGCCATGGCGGCGCTGGCTGACTTCTATCGCAAGGAGGCACAGTGGAAGGACCTGGTCAGCATCTTGTCCAAGCACGCCGAAGTCGAGCCCGATCCGGCGCGGCGGGTGGAGGCTCTGCTGGCGCTAGCCGAGACTTTTGAGACTCACATCGGCGACGCGGGCCAGGCCACTTTGGCCTATGACCAAGCCCTGCAAACCGATGAGCACTGCCTGAAGGCCATCGAGGCCCTTGAACGTTTGCACCGGCGCACCCAGGCATGGGAGCGACTGGCTGACGTACTGGCCCGAAAGTCGCAGGTGGTAAGTGACGGCGAGTTGGCCGTGAAATTGCGCTTGCAGGTGGGCGAGCTATGGGAGGTCCGCCTGGGCGACAGCGAGCGGGCGGTGCAGGCGTACAAAGAGGTGCTGACCGTCGATCCGCAGAACCTGCCCGCGCTCAAGGCGCTCGAGCAGTTGTACGAGAAGGCCGGCCGGATGGACGCGTACCTCGAGGTTCTGGAGCATCAGCTCGAGGTCACCGCGCCCGATGCCGACCGGGTGAATCTCCTCGTGCGCATGGCGCAGGTGTGTGAGCAATTGCCGGGCAAGATTGACGAAGCGATCAGTAGCTTGCAGCAGGCGCTCAGCATCGATCCGGACAATCTCAAGGCTTGCCAGGAACTGGAACGTCTCTATCGCAGCGAACGCAAGTGGGATGCGCTGGTTGACACTTTCCGCAAGCACATTGAGATGGAGTCCGACGTCGCGGCCAAGATCGGGCTCTATCTCGACATGGGACGGGTGTACGAGGAGGGCCTGCGCGATCCCGACCGCGCCATTGATGCCTTCAACGATGTCATCAAGGCGGACGCGGATCATGCCGAAGCCCTGCGCGGGCTGGCGCGGCTCTACGAGGAAACGGAGCAGTGGGAGCGTGCGGTCGATATCATGCAGCGGCTGGTGGGCCGTGCGTCGGCCGAAGAGAAAGTCGACCTCAGCTACCGCCTTGGCAAGATTCTCGACGAGCAGATGCAGATGTCAGACGTCGCCGAGGAACGCCTAAGCGATGCCTTGGCCATAGACACGACGCACGTGCCGAGCATGTTGTCGCTGCTCAACATCTACAAACGGCGCGGCGACTCCTTCAAGGCGGCACAGTTGATGGTGCGCGCCGAGGCTCACACGCCCAATGTGCTGGAGCGCACGCGTCTGGTGTACGAAGCCGCCAAGCTCTACCAGACCGAATTGGGCGACGAAGCAAAGGCCAAGGAGCTCTACCAGCGCACGCTGGAGCTCGATCCGGAACACGTCGAGGCGGCCACCCCGTTGGCAGACATCTACTACCGCCAGGCTGAATGGGCACCGCTCGTGCCCATCCTGGAGATGCTTGCGCGCAAAGCGGATCGTCGCGCTCACCGCGAGCTCAACATTTTGTACTACCGCCTCGCCAAGGCGGCGGAGCAGATGGGCGACGAGGAGAAGGCGCTAAAGTACTACCGCGCTGCCTACGAGCTGGACGCGACCCATCTGCCCACCCTGGTGGACCGTGGCAATCTGCTCTACCGCCGCCAGCAGTGGGACGAGGCGTTCAAGCTCTATCAGACCGTTCTGGTTCACCACCGCGAATCGCAGAGCGAAGCGCAGATCGTGGAGATCTTCCATCGCATCGGCCACATCAAGATGCAGATCGGTGATCGGGCCAAGGCCATCAACATGTTCGAGAAGGCCCTTGAGATCAATCCCGGCCACCGGCCCACGCTGGAGGCGTTGACCGAGATCCACGCTGCAACTGGAGATTGGGAGGCGGTGATTCGCCAGAAGCGGGCTTTGCTGGCGCACACCGAGGGTGTCGAGGAGAAGCTGCAGCTCCACCAGCAGATCATCGAGGTCTACAAGGACAAACTCAAGAATCAGCAGAAGGCCATCGCGGCGTATCTTGAGGCGCTCGAGGTCAAGCCCGACGCGCGCGGGCTGCTGGTCGACGTGCTGGAGCTTCTCACCGAGACCAAGCAGTGGAAGAAAGCGGTGGAGATCCTGCTGCGCCTGGCAGCCGTCGAGACAGGTCGGGTCAAGGCCAAGTATCTGCAGACGGCGGGCCAGATCACGAACACCGAGTTGCACTCGCCCGATGAGGCGGTGGAACTGTACAACAAGGCGCTCGACGAGTACCCCGACGACCTCAAGCCCTTCGAGCGGATCGACAAGATCATGACGGCGAAGAAGGACTGGACCAATCAGCAACGTGCCTACCGCCGCATGATCAAACGCTTGGGAGCAGAAGTGTCGCCCGAGAAGCGGTCCACGCAAATCGCCCTTTGGCACGCGTTGGGCGAGATCTACCGTTCTCGCCTGAAAGACTACCGCGCAGCGGCTGAGGCATTCGAGGTTTGCACGAAGTTGGAGCCCGACAACATGCCACGCCACCAGATTCTGGCGGAGCTCTACCAAATGCAGGGGCCGGAGGCCTACGACAAGGCCGTGCGTGCATGGCGCGTGATTCTCAAGCGCACGCAGGATATTGCGGCGATGGTGCCCATCCTGAAGACACTGCGACACCTGTATTCCGAAATGGGCAAGTACGACCAGGTATGGTGCACGGCTTCCGTGCTCGCCTATCTGCGCCAGGCCGACGCCGAGGAACTGCGCTTCCACGAGCAATACAAGCTGAAGACCCTGTCCCGGGTGAAGGCGCGACTCAATGAGGAACTCTGGCAGAAGTACATCTACCATCCTGACGAGGATCGCTACATCTCGCTGATTCTTGCCAATATCAGCCAAGCCATCATGGCGGCGCGCGCCCGCGAGCACAAGGAAGTTGGGATTCGCCGCCGCGATCGACGCGATCCCACCAACGACAAGCTCATGTTCAGTGGCGTTTTCGTGTACGTCAGCCAAGCCCTGGGCGTCACAGCGCCTGAACTGTACTTGCGCCAGGATTGGCCGGGTGAGCTCGAGCTGATGAACGCGCGCGAGAAGCAGCAGCTCTGCCCGGCCTTCGTTGTCGGGGCTGCCTTGCTGCAGGGCAAGCAGGAAAAAGAACTGGCCTACGTCCTGGGCAAGAAGTTGTCTCTCATGCGGCCCGATCACGTCGTTCGCTGGCCAGCGGTGGTGCCTCAGGTGTCCGAGCTCAAGGCGTACTTCCTCGCGGCGCTCAAGCTGGTGCAGCCCAACCTGCCCATCAAGTCCGACATGGAACAGCCCGTGGCGGAGCGCTTGGAGCTTCTGCGCCGCCTGGTTCCGCCCCAGAACGTCGAGCAGTTGGCCGAGGTGGTTCGGCGTTTCATCGAGAGCAAGGCCGAGGCTGATCTACACCGCTGGTCGAAAGCGGTGGACTACACGTCGTCGCGGGCCGGCTTCCTCATGTGCAACGACCTGGAGGTGGCGGCCCACCAGATCCAGTCCGAGCCCTTGGCGGTAGGATGCGCCGATCCCAAGGACAAGGTGCGAGACCTGATTCAGTGGTGCGTGTCGGACGAGTACTTCGCCCTGCGCGCGCACCTGGGACTTGCGATCGCGTAGATGGGCGAGCCGGCCCTCTGGATCACGGTGCTTGTCGCTCTGGCGACTGGCGCACTTGTGGGCGCGTGGGCAGGACGCCGTTTGCGGCGGCCGGTCGCCGACATCGACAGTGGCGAGGCCAGGCGCATGCGCAGCGAGGCAGAGATCGAGCGGCAGGCCTTGTTGCGTGAGTCGGATATCCAGGCTCGCGAACAGGCCCTGGCGATCCGGGCGGAAGCGGAGGTAGACCTGCGCGCACGGGAAGCCGAGCTGGCGGAGGGCGAGACCACACTGGCGGCTCAGGCGGTGCGCATTGACGAAGAGGTGCGGCTGGCTGAAGAGGTGCGCACCCGTCTGGCGGAACGCGAGGTGCCCATCGCCGAACGGGAGCAGGACGGGCGTGCTCTGATAGTGGAGGCGCGGTCAATCGAGAAGAGCCGACAGGCCGAGCTGGAGCGGGTGGCGGCTCGGTCCGCGAGCGAAGCCCAGCGCATGCTGGTGGAAAGTGAGGTCGAGGACGCCCGCTCGGCTGCGGCGCAGATTCTGCGTCAGACGGCGGAGTCGGCCATGTCGGCGGGTCAGATCCGCACTGCCAAGAGAATCATGGGCATCGCGGTGGGCCGCTTTTCTGGCCACGACATGACCGAACGACCTCAGTTCGTCATCGCTCTGTCGGACTTGCGTCCAGGACAGGTGGCCCCAGCCGATGCCGACTTGCGCGCCATCGAAGCCGTGACAGGAGTGCAGCTCTCCACGCTGGAGGGACAGACGGCGCTTCGTATTGAGGGCCTCGACGGAGTTGGCCGAGAGATAGCTCGCCGCTGCGTCAATCGCATGTTGAAGCGTTCTATCGGCGGACCTGCCGCGGTGACTCGGCTGGCCCGCAGCATTGCAGTGGACGTGGAACGTGAGACTCTCGATCTAGGGCGACGGGGCTTCTCCCTGCTTGCGATCGACCGTGCGCATCCCGACATCGTGAAACTCGTGGGCCGACTGAACTTCCGCACCAGCTACGCGCAGAATCAGTGGAAGCACTCGGTGGAGGCGGGCTTCCTGTGCGGCATGATGGCGGCGGAATTAGGGCTGAACGTCAAGATCGCGCGGCGGGCGGCGCTGATGCACGACATAGGCAAGGCGCTGACGCACGAGCTCGACGGGTCGCATGCCTCTATCGGATCTGAGTATGCGCGTCGATTCAACGAGTCCGAAGTGGTGGCCAACGCCATCGGGGCGCATCACACCGACGAACCGTTCAACAGCCCCTACGCCTATCTGGTTGCGGCGGCTGATGCCATGTCGGGCGGACGACCTGGTGCGCGCCGGCAGGCCGAGGACAGCCACATGGCCAAGCTGGAGGAGATCGAGCGCATAAGCTGCGGCTTCGCCGGGGTTGATGAAGCCTTTGCGGTGCAAGGGGGACGCGAGGTGCGCGTCTACGTGGACGAGAATCGGGTGAATGACAGAGGCGCGGCCGTTCTTTCAACCCAGATTGCGGAAAGCATATCGCGCGAGATGACTTTTCCGGGCCAGATCAAGGTCACCGTGATTCGCGAATTCAGGGCCGACGAGATCGCGAGCTAGACACGCGGGAGTTTGAAGAACGATGCAAGTCAATCTGCCACCTTTCATCTTCTACGCGGTCGGGTCGATGTTGATTATCTTCGGCGCTCTTCGCATCAAGTACTTGGGTGCTCCGCGACTGCGGCGGCGCAGCGACGACGAAGAGTCCACGGGCGAAGTCTCCGGCGATGGCGCGGTTGAGCCCGAAGAGCATCTGCAGCGCGGGACCGAGCAGCGCCGGCACATTCGTTGGGGGATCATATGGATCCTGCTAGGGGTCTTCCTGGTGGTTTCCACCCTCATCCAGGTCCGGCGAAGCTAGCGCGCGTGCAACAGAGATCGTCGTGCGACGTCGAGTACCATCGCTCGCTGGCTCTGCGGCGCCTCGGGCTCTGGTCCGATGACCTGGTTTGCCCGCCGAGCGGCACTGTGGAAATGCTCACAGGATGACATTGTCGCGACGTCGAGTTCCGGCGCAGCGACTTTGCTGCTGCCGCACTTGGCTGCAGCGGATCCAGGGTTTTCGAGTCGCCGCGTGACCTGTTTCTCCAAGTTTTTGCCCCTTATGGATCGCAAGGAGACTTTCATGAACAGCAGGAGCCAGTTGTCGACCGTCTTTCTCTGTAGCTTCGCGGGTCCAGTGCTGCTGACCGCAGTGTTCATGTCGGGGTGTTCTGGCTCGGATGCTGGCGCCAATCACGAGACGCCGACTGGCGGGGGGGGGACGACGAGCGTGGCAGGCGGGACGACTAGCGTGACAGGTGGGGCGACAAGCGCGGCAGGCGGGACGACGAGCGCGGCAGGCGGGACGACGAGCGCGGCAGGCGGGACGACGAGCGCGGCAGGCGGGATCACGAGCGTCGAAGGTGGGACGACGAGCGTGGCAGGCGGGACCACGAGCGTCGAAGGTGGGACGACGAGCGTGGCAGGCGGGACCACGAGCGTCGAAGGTGGGACGACAAGCGAGGCAGGCGGGACCACGACCGTCGCGGGCGGAACCACGAGCCCAGGCGGCGGGACCACCGTCGCGGGCGGAACGAAAACCGGCGGGGCCGGGACGACGAACACTGGCGCGGGCGGGACGAAGACCGGTGGGACCACGACCGCCGGCGGGACCACGACCGCCGGCGGGACCACGACTGGCACAAGCGGCGCGCCCGGCGGGAGCACGGGCACGACGTCCACATGGGGAACACCCGTGACTGGCGGTCCCTCGGGCACGGGGACCACTGCCACAGTGACCGTGAACCCCAGCACCACCTTAGGGACGATCGGTGCCGATTTTGCCGGGTTCAGCTACGAAAAGACGCACATCACGAATGGCTCGTTCACCAGCAACAACACGAACATGATTGCGCTGTACAAGCTGCTTGGCACTCCGATGATGCGGCTTGGAGCCAACGACGTCGATGTCTGCAGCTGGGGTGGCACAGGGCCAGCACCCGCGCAGCCATCAGGGCAGCCATTCACTAAGACCATCACGACCGGCGGAGTCGACCAACTCTGCGGCTTCTTGGCCGCCACCGGAAGCAAGATTATCTATGGCGTCAACTACATATTGGGAAACGCGACTGCCTCCGCAGCGGAGGCAGCCTACGTTATGAGCAAATGTCCGTCGAGCATCGTCGCGTTCGAGATGGGCAACGAGATCGACAAGAACCAATATGGGCCCCCCTGGTCCGCCGAAAAAGCCAAGTACGAATCGTTCGCGACTACCGTCCTGGCCACGCCGGGCGCCATGTTGGCCGGTCCGGGTTGCACCACGGGATCGGCCGCATCGTTCAGTGCTCCATTTGCCGACTCCGAGTCGGCGAAGTTTGGGAGCAAGCTCGTCCTTCTGACCCAGCACTCCTACGTTGCCGGAGCCAATACGTCGGGATGCTCAGTTCCCAACCTCCAGATAACAACGACCCAACTCACCAATTGCTTTACGACGATGCAGGGTGCAGCCACAAAGGACAAGATCCCACTTGGCTGGCGCATGGGGGAAAACAACACTTGCTCCGGTCACGGTCAGCAGGGCCTAAGCGACACGCTCATCGCGGGTCTCTGGGCGATCGACTACATGTTCGAGGTTGCCAAGCGTAGCGGCACCGGAATCAATTTCCACAACGGCGAGACTGGAATGGATGGAACGGTTCCCTTCTACTATGAGGCGATCAAGGAGGATAAGGGTGTCGTGGTGCAGGTGCAGCCGGAATACTACGGCATGCTCCTCTTCACCCAAGCCGGCACGGGCTCGATGGTTTCCACGACCGTCACCACGAGCGCCCAATACTTCACCGCATGGGCCATCAAGGCGAACGGATTCACCAGCGTGGTGCTCAACAACAGGAACGCATCGAGTGGCGTCAACGCTACGGTGGATCTCGGGGCCGCGGTGAGCAGCGCGAGCGCGATCTATCTGCAGGGGACGTCTGCCGGCGGACTGACGACAGCGGCAGGGAGCGTGACCCTTGCGGGCGCCCAGGTTTCGGTGGCGGGCGCGTGGCCGCGCAATCCACCCTACATTCAGACGGTTTCGGGAAACAACGTTTCAGTGTACGTCCCTCCTGCGAGCGCAGCGCTCGTCCGCGTCCTGCAGTAGGCCTGGGAGAGGCTGGCCGATGGCGCTCGCGCCGGGCGCATTCCGTTCGAAGCGAGCAGCAAGCTGGGCTTTGTTGCTGGTGCGAGCCGGGTCTTGACCGCCCCGGCGTCAGAGAGCCAGGTGCAGCGCCTCATGGACCACGCCCATGGGCGCCACGGCTGAAGGGCTAGCGGGTGTTTGCCGCGCCTGGCGACAGTTCCCGGAGATTCCCGCGTGCATGGTCGGCTTGCGCCTGACCAACTTCTGGCAAAAAGCAGGAATGACCCTTCTTGTCGAGTGGCTGCCCCTTACAAGTCACAGGGGGCCTCCATGAAGCTCACGCGCGCCTTTTCGACCGCCTTCTTCTCAGCGACGCTGGTCGCTTCCGCCTGCTCAACAAGCTCGCCCAATTCGACCGGTAGCACCGCCAACACCGGCGGTGGCACACAGAATCAGGGCGGCTCGGTGACCAGCGGGGGTGCCGGGGCCGGCGGGGGTGGGCAGACCGTGGCTGGCTCGGGCGGGGGTGATTCTGGCGGTCAAACCGTGACCTCGGTTGGGGGAAGCGCTGCGGGCAGCCAGGCTGGCGTGGTGAGCGGCGGCGTGGCGAGCGGCGGCGTGGCGAGCGGCGGCATGGCCAGTGGCGGCCAGACAAGTCCGGGCACCGGCGGCGCTGTCGCGGGCCAGGCGAGCTCGAACCCCGGTAGCACTGGTGGATTCATCCCATCCACGGGCGGCCCAGCGGGAACCATTGCGAGCGAAGGCAACTTCAGCATGGATCCCGGTTGGCAGTTCATGAAGCAGGACGTATCCGGTGCCCAGGCCACCAGCTTCGATGACAGCAAATGGACTCCGGTCAGCACGCCGCACACCTACAACGATGTCGATTCCTTTAGGGGCTATATCTCGCACAGCGGCGGCGACCACGGCTTGTACCAGGGAACGGCCTGGTACCGTAAGCATTTCAAGGTTCCTGCCACGTTCTCTGGCAACAAGTTGATCGTCGAGTTCGAACGGATCCGGGAAACTGCCTCGTTCTATATCAACGGAACCGCCGTCGGAACCTTCACCGACGGGATCTCAGCGGTCGGCATCGATATCACCGCGAATGTCAAAGCTGACGGGACTACCGACAACGTTCTTGCGGTTAGCGTCGACAACGGCGGGGGCGGTGAGAACTGGAACTCGAACGCCACCAACCCGAGCTTCGGTGGACTGGTGGGGCATGTCTGGCTGCACGTGCCGGGCAAGATCTATCAAACCTATCCGCTCTACCAGAACCTGAAGACCTCGGGCATTTACATCTACGGCACTGGCTACGCCAATATCACCAACAACACGCCCAAGGGTGACACAGGTGATCTGACCCTCAATGTGGAAGCCGAGGTGAACAACGAATCCGGGAGTGCGGCGAGTGCCACATTGGGCGTCAAGGTGATCGATCCCGCCGACGGTTCGACCTTCGCAACATTCTCAGGCACCTCCACTTCCCTCTCCACCACTGCCGCAACCACGCTCAAGGCGAGTGGGCCTTTGACCGGAGCCAAGCTGTGGAGCGACCTGTACCCTAATCTCTACACGGTCGTCACCACGTTGACTGTGGGCGGCACAGTGGTCAACTCACGTAGCACCGTCACGGGATTCCGGCAGACGGCATTCAAGGGCGGCGCTGGCACGGGCGGCGTCTATGTCAATGGTCGCTTCGTTTATCTTCTCGGCTTCGCCCAGCGCTCCACCAATGAATGGGCCGGACCGGGCCAGGCCGTGCCGGACTGGATGCACGACTACACCGCCAAGCTGATAAGGGACGCCAACAGCAACTACGTCCGCTGGATGCACGTGACCCCGCAGAAGGTCGACCTTCAGTCATTTGACCGATACGGTGTGATCAGCATTGTGCCGGCCGGCGACAAGGAGACGACCAATCCCTCGGATGCCCAGTGGACGGCGAGGATGGCCGTCATGCAATCCGCCATGATCTACGTGAGGAACAATCCGGGCGCTTTCTTCTATGAGGCCGGCAACGCCGCTGTGTCCGCTACCCAGATGCAGAGCTTGAAGACTCTCAGAGACACTTGGGATCCGAACGGCGGCCGCGGTGTGGGTGACCGCACCATGAGCGACGCGGGCGGAGTACAATATTCCGATTGGTTCGGTACGATGCTCGGCAACTCGGGGTACCAAGACGCCTATCGGGACAAGGGGCCCGAGCTTGAAGAAGAGGATTACCGCGACGAAGCGATGCGGGGGATCTGGGACACCTACTCGCCCCCGCACGTGGGCGGCTTCATTCCCGGGGCCACCGACACCTACAATGAGACGGCGGAAAGCTTCGCGACAGGGCAGATCTCCCGGCTCAACACCTGGTTGATAACCGACACAATCCGCAACACCTCTGCGGGCAGTTCCAAATACTCGGGCTACGGCTCGATCTACTTCACGGACGCCGATGCGGATGGGCGCTTGCAGAGCAGCTGCGTTTGTCGGGTGAGCGGCAAGGTCGATGCCAACCGTATCCCCAAGGAGGCCTACTACACCTTCCGCGTGGCTGGGAACACCAAACCGGACATTCACATCATCGGGCACTGGACCTATCCGGCGGGAACGACGAAGACCATGTATGTGGCGGCCAACAACGTCTCGTCGGTGGACCTGCTGGTCAACGGCAAGTCACAAGGAAAGGTGACCAAAGCGACCAACGGCTATCAGTACAGTTGGGCGAACGTCGCCTTCGCCTCGGGCACCATCCAGGCTATTGGGTACGACGCCAGCGGCACGCAAGTCTGCCAGCATACCTTGACCACCGCTGGGACGGCCGCCGCGATCAAGCTGACCAGGACAACGGGGCCCAACGGTCTGCAGGCCAATGGTGCCGACTTTGTGATGTACGACGTTGAGGTCGTGGATGCGAGCGGAAACCGGGTTCCCACCTTCGGCCCCGCCACGAAACCAGCGAACAACCAACCAATCAACGAGCCCAAGATCACGTTCACTGTGACCGGGCCGGGAACCTGGCGTGGTGGGGTCAACGAAGGCATGCTCAATTCGACCAACAACCTCTATCTGTACACCGAGGGCGGAATCAATCGCGTCTTCATTCGTTCGCAAATGACCGCAGGAGACATCACGCTAACTGCCACCAGTCCCGGCCTGACCCAGGCCACGGACACGGTGACGTCCAAGGCGGTCAACGTCGTGAACGGCCTTCTCTAGGTTCCGCGGGGGGGGCGGCGCCCCTTGGAATAGCAAAGACTGCCCGCAAGCAGCCCGAAGGGCGTTGACCTGGATCCACTGGACGCGCAGTGCTTGGTCATCAATTCCAGCGACATGATGTTGTGTCAGCGCCTTGGCGCTGGAGGCCATTTGCCGCAATGTGACTCGGTTCACCTTCTGAGAGTTCCTGATGACCCGTTTTCCCGGGTGGCTACCCCTTACTAATCACAAGGAGTCTTTAATGAAGCGCAACAACGTCTTTTTGCCCGCCTTTTTACTCTCAGCGACGCTCGTCGCCGCTGCTTGCTCTAGCAATTCCGGAACCGGCACCGGACCGGTGGCGGGCAGCGCCGGCGGCAACACCGTGCAGAATCCCGGTGGCAACGATACCGGCGGCAACACCGGTCAGAACCCTGGCGGCAACACCGGTCAGAACCCCGGCGGCGACACCGGCGGCAACACCGGCCAGAACCCGGGCGGCGACACCGGCGGCACCACCGGCCAGAACCCCGGCGGCGACACCGGCCAGAACCCCGGAGGCGACACCGGCGGCACCACCGGCCAGAACCCCGGCGGCGACACTGGCGGCAACACCGTCGCCCCGGCTGGCAAAACCGCCGGCGGCCAGACAAGCACCAGCGGCGGTGTGGTTGTTGGCGGCAACACTGTTACCTCAGGCGGCAAGACGACCGTCGGCGGCCAGACGACCGCCACTGGCGGTGTGGGCGCTACGGGCGGCCAGACGACCGCCACTGGCGGCAACACGATTAGCACACTGAACACCGGCGGCAGCGCTCAGCCTCCGACCGAAGGGGACTTCAGCATGGACGTGGGTTGGCAATTCAACAAGTCGGACGTTACCGGCGCCCAAGCCACAACGTTCGGCGACACCGGCACCGGTTGGAGTCAGGTCAGCACACCGCATACGTACAATGATGTCGATTCCTACAGAGGTCTCATCAACCACAGCGGTGGCGACCACGGCATGTACGCCGGACCGGCGTGGTACCGCAAGCATTTCAAGGTTCCCGCCAAATTCGCTGGCAACAAGATGATCGTCGAGTTCCAACGGATCCGGGAAAGTGCCACGTTCTATATCAACGGAGCCTCGGTCGGAACCTTCACCGACGGTATCTCAGCGACCGGCATCGATATCACCGGAAAGGTCACTGCTGACGGGACCACCGACAACGTTCTCGCGGTTCGCGTCGACAACAGCGGGGGCGGTAACTACTGGAACGCGAATGCCACCAACCCGGACTTCGGTGGATTGGTGGGGCACGTCTGGCTGCACGTGCCGAGCAAGATCTACCAAACCTACCCGCTCTTCCAAAATCTGACAACGTCGGGCATTTACGTCTACGGCACTAACTACGCCAGCATCACCAACAACACCGCACAGGGGGACACGGGCAACCTGACAGTGAATGTTCAGTCCGAAGTGAGTAACGAATCTGGCAGTGCGGCGAGTGCAACACTCAATGTCAAGGTGGTCGATGCGGCCACAGGCACGCAGTTGACCCAATTCTCAGGTACCGCGACGTCACTGCCCACTACTGGCACCACCAAGCTCACTGCGAGTGGACCTGTGACAGGGGCGAAGCTGTGGAGCGACCTGTATCCGAATCTCTACAACGTTGTCACAACGCTCACTGTGAACGGGACGGTAGTCAATGGGCGCAGCACGCTTACGGGTTTCCGCCAGGTCCAATTCAAGGGAGGCGCCGGCACGGGCGGCGTGTATATCAATGGCCGGTTTGTGTATATGCTTGGCTTCGCCCAACGCTCGACCAATTCATGGGCAGGCCTCGGCCAGGCGGTACCGGACTGGATGCACGACTTCCACGCGAATCTGACCCGGGGTGCCAACGCTAACTACATTCGCTGGATGCACGTCACTCCGCAGTTGGTGGACATGCAATCGGGTGACAAGTACGGCGTGATCAGCATTGCGCCTGCTGGCGATAAAGAGGTGTCCAACCCGACGGATGCCCAGTGGCAGCCGCGCATGGCGGTCATGAAATGCGCCATGATCTACTTGAGGAACAATCCGAGCGTCTTCTTCTATGAGGCGGGCAACGGTCCTGTTTCCGATTCCCAGATGGCCGATCTGAAGACTCTCAGAGACACATGGGATCCGAGCGGTGGCCGCGGTGTTGGTGACCGCGACACGCCAGACACAGGAGCCGAAGCCTCTTCCGATTGGTACGGCACAATGGTCGCCTACGATCCAACCAAACCGCCCAGCAGTGACATCTTCCGTGGCTGCTCCACGGGGTTCCGGGACAAAGGTCCGTGCCTCGAAGAAGAAGATTTCCGCGATGAGGCCTTCCGCGGCATCTGGGACGATTACTCGCCCCCGCACGTTGGCGGCTTTGTAGCCGGGACGCTGGACACGTACAGCGAGACTGCTGAAACCTTCGCGGTGGGCGATGGTTCTACGGACTCGGGGCAAGTGGCCCGGCTCAACGACTGGCTGAAAGTTGAGACCATCCGCAACACGGATTCCTCAAAGTCTTTCTACGCAGGTTACGCCTCAATCTACTTCTCGGACGAGAATGCCGACGGACGTTTGGATAGCTCTGCCGTCTGTCGCGTGGGTGGCAAGGTCGACGCCGTGCGTCTGCCCAAGGAGGCCTACTACGCGTTCCGCGTCGCCGGCAACACGCAGCCCGACATACACATCATCGGGCACTGGACGTATCCCGCTGGCACGAAGAAGACTATGTACGTGGTGGCGAACAACGTTGCATCGGTGGGATTGAGCATCAACGGCGGAGCGGAAACTAAGTCGTCGACACCGAAAGATGGGTACACCTACAGCTTCCCGAACATCACTTGGGCGACAGGCAGCATCAAGGCCGTGGGCTACGACGCCAGCGGCAAGCAGGTTTGCCAGCATACACTGACCACGGCCGGCGCGGCTGCCGCCATCAGGCTCACGAAAACGACTGCTCCCGGCGGGTTCCTGGCCAACGGTGCGGACGTGGCCATGTTCGATGTCGAGGTCATAGACGCGACCGGATTGCGGGTTCCCACCTACGGCCCCACCACCAAAGCAACGAACAACCAACCAACTGGCGAGCCCAAGATTACTTTCACCGTGACCGGTCCCGGAACCTGGCGCGGCGGGGTCAACGAAAGCATGACCAATTCGACCAACAATCTCTATCTGTACACCGAGGGCGGAATCAATCGCGTCTTCATTCGTTCGCAAACGACCGCCGGAGATATCACCCTGACTGCGTCCAGCCCCGGGTTGACCTCAGCTACGGCCACGGTCACGTCTGTGGCTGTGCCGGTCGCTGACGGGCTGCTCCCTCGATAGCCTTTGGGCAAAATCGTACAGTCGCCAATACGCAACGCGCGCCAAGCCGCCGATGACCTCACAGTCGAGGCCGTCGGCGGTCTATTCATGTCCAGGTTCACAATGTGGCCGCAAAGACAAAGTGATCGAGCAAACGCCTGCAAATGGGACCGGCGGCCGGGCCATTTGCCCATGGGTCAGCTACGGAAGTTTTCAGTCGGCAGACGAGCATCGGTCGTGTTGGCCTCTGTGCCTCTACCTATCGCAAGGAGATCTTGATGAACAGCAGGAGCATATCATTGACCATCCTTTTCTATCGCCTCGCGGGTCCGGTGGCGCTGACCGCAGCGTTGATGTCCGGGTGTGGCTCGGGCGCCAGCCCAGGAGGGCCAACTGGCGGGAACGGCGCGGGCGGGACCACCGATGTGGGTGGAATCACCAGCGCGGGCGGGACCACCGCCGAGTGCGGGACTACCCCCTTCCCGACCGCGGGAACTCCCACAGCGGCTGAATGGGGAACGCCGGTGACTGGCGGTCCCACTGGGACGGGTACCGCGGCCACGGTGACCGTGGACCCCAATACCACCCTAGGAACCATCGGTGCCGACTTTACCGGGTTCAGCTACGAAAAGACGCACATCATGAATGGCTCGCTCAACAGCAACAACACCAACATGATTGCGCTCTACAGGCTCCTTGGGTCTCCCATGGTGCGGGTTGGAGCCAACGATGTCGAACGTTGCACCTGGGCTGGCGGTGGGGCCGCGCCTTGTCAGCCAAATGGGCAGCCATTTAACACGAAGATCACAACCGGCGGAGTCGACCAATTCTGCGACTTCCTGGCCGCGACGGGAACCAAGGCCATCTATGGCGTCAACTTCCAATTGGGCATCTCGACGACTTCAGCAGCGGAAGTGGCCTATGTCATGGGCAAGTGTCCGTCGAGCATAGTCGGAATCGAGATCGGCAACGAGCCCGACAAATTTGGTAGCTGGGCCGACCAGACAAAGGAATACGTAAAGTTCGCGGACGCCATTCTCGCCGCGCCGGGCGCTCTGTTGGTTGGCCCGGCCTGCACCAGCAAGTCTGACGTGACGTACACTGCTCCATTTGCTGACAGTATCGCGGCCAAGTATCCGGGCAAGTTGACCCTTCTGTCGCAGCATTCCTACATTGCCGCAGCCAACTCGACGGGATGCTCGGTGCCCAACCTCCAGATAACTACGACCCTACTAACCGACATTTTCGACACAATCGAGGCCGCAGCGACGAAGAACAGCCTCCCGGCCTGGCGCATGGACGAAAACAACACCTGCTCCGGTCACGGTCAGCAGGGCGTCAGCGACACCTTCCTCTCGGCTCTCTGGGCGATCGACTATATGTTCGAGGTTGCCAAGCGTGGCGGCAGCGGAATCAATTTCCACAATGGCGAGACCGGAATGGATGGAACGGTTCCTTTCTATTATGAGCCAATCAAGGAGAACGGTGGCGTCGTGGTGCAGGTTCAGCCGGAATACTACGGTATGCTCCTCTTCACCCAAGCCGGCACAGGTCCGATGGTTTCCACGACCGTCACTACGAGCGCCCAGTACTTCACCGGCTGGGCCATCAAGGCGGATGGATTTACCAGCGTGGTGCTCAATAACCGGAGTGCATCGAGTGACGTCAGCGCCACTGTGGATCTGGGATCCGCGGTGAGCAGTGCGAGCGCGATCTATCTGGAGTCGGGCGGCAACCTCACGGCAGCGGCAGGGAACGTGACCCTGGCTGGCGCCCAGGTCTCGGTGGCGGGCGATTGGCCTCGCAATGCACCCTACGTTCAGACCGTCTCGGGAAACACCGTTTCGGTGTATGTCCCAGCCGCGAGCGCAGTGCTCGTCCGGGTCGTGCAGTAGGCACGAGAGGCCGTAGTCAGTCTACTTTCCGCAGCTTGAAAACTTTACAATCATCTTCGTGATTTTCAGAAGAACCCCCAGGGAAAGCCTCTTGCGGCGAGTGCCGTGATCGGCTACCCTGGATTTCCGAGAGGAATAACATGTTGAACAAAGTCGGATCACTGGTTCTAGTATTGGGCGCGGCCTCTTGTGTCTTGTCCTGCGGCAGCGGCGGCACGGGCGGTACTTGCGGGGCATCCGCAACGCCGATAACGACATTGGCCGAAGCTTGCGCACATAATTGTTGCCTTGCTAGTGGGTTGACTGGTTGCTCCACCACACAAGATGTGTGCGTGCAGAGCTGTATGACGACGTACGACAACACGTACGCTGTCAATGCGGACTTGGGACGGCAGTACACGGATATGATGCTGTGCGTGGCAACTGATCCATACTTCGCAACACCCGCTCAATTTTCTTGCGCGAAGCCGAATTCCCCGTTGAACTTGTGGTCGCCCTTTCTTGACCCCTCAACCAATACGCCGTGCATGCAGAAGATTTGTGATTGGAACTGCGACGACGCCACGCACGGGAACATGGACCCATTTGTAGACATCAAGTGTGCCTGCTCGAGCGTTCACTAGCCTTCACTGATGAGTGACGCTCATCGGTAGTGTATTCGGGTGTCGTCCTTCGTAGCCAACTGAGGATTGTCTTGGCACCGTGGTGCCAGGTCCAGTGTGGTCGTTCCCAGGGGCCGGAAGAAGCTTGGGCACGGTCATGATGCTGCCGATGCGGCGTCGGTGCAGGCCATTGTAGCGAGCGATCGGCGGTGCCTGAGCCGAATCGCCTTGACCGTGCTGGGCAACACGCGCCCGGCTCGCTCGTTCAGTTTGACGCCCGGCGCGTGAGCCGGGTATAAGGGTAACGAGCTAGACCAGGAACGATGGAATGAGCTACGCTGCGGGAGTTTGCGCCGAAAGGACAGCTTGATCATGTCTCGAACCTCGTTGGCCATCCTGATCGCCGGTTTCGACTTGCTCGTAGTGGAGGCCGCTCATGCGCAATCCGACGACAGGGCGCCGGCTGAATCTGCTGCACAACGGTCGCAAGAGGCGTCTCGGGCCGTTGAGTCTACCGAGCAACGGTGGGAGGTGGCTCCCCCAAGTGAGTCTGCCGAGCAGCGGTCCCCAAAGCCGACCCCGCCCGTCGCCCTGCCGCCCCGACCAACCATCGCTCCGACGACTCCCGTAAATCCATCGTTGGTTCGGCCGCCTTTCGTTCTGACAGCCGGCGCCAGGTCCGATTGGAAGCTCACGATCTACGGCTTCGCCGAAGCCGACGGAATGTGGGACTCCACCCGTAGCTTCAACGATGGATTGAACAACGGCGTCGTTGCCCACCCTACGACGCAGGCCGGTCGCAATCCGCGCATGCAAGCCACTATTCGAAACAGCCGACTCGGATTCAAGGCAGAAGCTCCAGAATTCCACGGCATTCGTTCATCGAGCGTGCTTGAGTTCGACTTGTTTGGCAACCAGCCAAGCATCAATGGCGGTGGCGGATCGCCCGGGCTGGCATCGGGCACTGGCGCCACGACCGAAGCCGCGTATTTCAACAATGCCGCATTCCGCGTTCGCCACGCGTACGTGAAGGTAGAGGATCGCTTCGTCGACGTATTGGCGGGCCAGACGTACTATTTGCTGGGGTGGCAGAACTACTTTTTCGGCGCCTCCTGCGGTTTTCTCGGACTGCCCAATGAGTTGTTCAATCGAACGGCGCAACTTCGTCTCAGCCACAACTTCACAACGGATCCAATCAGCGTCGACATTGCGGCCGGGGCCTTCCGCCCGGTTCAACGCGATTCTTCCACGCCGGATGCTCAAGGCGGGGGCCGCATCTCCTTCAACCATTGGAAGGGCATCTCAACCCCGGGCAGCGGTGGAACGGATGCGCGGGCGGCTTCCATCGGATTGTCTGGAATGGCGCGTTCTTTCAGGGTCGACCCGCACGCCCCACTGCCGGCAAAACCGATCCCCCTTTTCGGGTGGGCAATCGCGGCCAACCTGCTCCTCCCCATTATCCCTGCGAAAGATGGCACGGATCGCGCAAACGCGCTGACCCTAACCGGAGAGTTTGTCACAGGTACCGGCGATGCCGACCAATACACGGGAATGACCGCAGGCGCGACCATGCCCAATGTGTACCCCTTGCCCCCCGGGGTCTATGTGAACTATTTGGGAAACGCTGCGCCCATGGACAACGCGGCAGCCCCGTTGATCGGCACGCCGTACACGCCCAACGTCGATCCCGGACTGGTGGGGTTCGATCGGCGCGAGGGCATTCACACCATCAATTGGCAGACATTTGTTGTCGGCCTCCAGTACTACCTGCCCCCCACGGGGCGCGTCTTTGTCAGCGGGAACTACAGTCAGGGAAAGTCCAACAACATCGCGAGTCTCTTTCATCCCATTACGCCCAATCAGCCATGGATCAATGCCTTGGGCGTATTCCAGTCTTCGCGGTATGTGGACGGGAACGTCTTTCTTGACCTGACGCCCGCTGTGCGGATGGGCCTCTCCTATCAGCGTGTAGACCAAAAGCTGGCTGAGGACACGAGCGTCCACAACAATCGCTTTGAGATGACTTTCCTCTATTTCCTCTAGGCCCGGTGTTCCGGGAGGCTGAACCATGCGAGTGCAAATGAACGTGCGATTCTCAATCATTGTTGGCGCGGCGGCACTAACGGCAGCCGCAACCGGCCTGTCATGCTACGAGAGTCCACAATCGTTTCAACCGATCACTACTGGCGCCAAACCGTGGACACCCCCCAATGACCCCAACAATCCGTGGGATCCTGAGCCACCCTGCGTAACTGGGTACTACGTCGCCATCGACAGTTGCCCAGGTTGCACCGGCGTTTCCTACGCTCTTTGCACTGGGTTCACCTTCACCCAGTGCGTGTGCGGAGGTCCATTTTGGCCCGGCGTACAGTGTGCGAAGTCGCTGGTCTGCTGCCCCAATGATTTTCCGCCGTACAACTGGCTTGAGCTCAAAACGTACGCTGGCCCTGGCTGGGCCGGTCTGAACCCAGCTTTCAACGACAGTACGGCGGCGGGCTGCTCTGGCCATGCTGCAGACGCAGGTGTGGACGCGAGCAGAGGCCCTGTGGATGCTTCATCGGTCGACGCACGGGGTGCCGACAGAGCTGCGGATGCGGGCAGAGGCCCTGTGGATGCTTCATCGGTCGACGCACCGGTTGACGACGGGTCTGCGGACGCGGACAGCGGCCCCTGACTCGACGTCAATGAACGCGTCGAGGGATGGTCGCGGCGGGTCGCGTCGGTGCCACTCAGTGCGTCTAATTGTTCGGCGCGCCCTGCTGGATCCACCAACAGATGCGCTGCTGCTCATCTGCGGAAAGCGGAGGTCCAGGGAGCAAGTCCGCGTCTCCGTTGGTGGAGTAATTAGTGGTGTCCATCGGCATTTGGGTTCCGCACAGCGGCTGCGCTGAAAGTTTCTGGTACAGGATGCTACTGCACGGCTGTCCTGGGAGCACCCGCATTCCCTTCCCTATGCAGGTGCTTCCCATGGCTGGCAGGTCGACGAGGCTCCAGTACGCGCGCACCTTCGAACTAAGGTCGAGCTGGCCGTACCGATAATCTACGAGGTTGTAGTGGCAAAAGTTGTTGCTGCACTTCGGTTGGATGGTTTCTGTGTAGATCTTAGTGAACGAGTCGTCAGACGGCGGCGTCCCTGAACAACATCCGCCGCCTGTGTGGTCGGCATCAGCGTTGTCGGACGACGGCGTACCCGAACCGCAGCCGAGGCCGAAAACCGCGGAGGTGGAGAGTGCGAAAATCGCTGCCAGAACAGTGTGTCTCATCGATTTCTCCACGAGCCCATGTAGCTCACTAATCTACCACAGCCACGCGGCCCCGCGCACGCCGCTTGAATCGCCATGGCGGGCCGGGACAATCGGCGTGCTGACCGTGTCAGAGAAGACGTACTCGCCCAGGCGCAAGGGGACCTCACGATAGAGGCGCGCGATGTTGGACACACCGCCGCCCATGACGACTACATCCGGGTCGAGAAGGTTGATCACCGAAGCCAGCCCTCGCGCCATGCGGTCCTCATAGCGAATCATGCTCGTCAGGGCAGCCGCGTCGCCGGCTTCGGCGCGCCGGGCGATGTCGCTCGCGTCGCGTGCTTCGCCGGTGTGCTGCCGATGGTCGCGCGCCAGGCTGGGGCCAGCGAGAAAAGTCTCGATGCAACCGCTCTTTCCGCAATAGCAAGGCGGGCCCGGGCGCTCGTCGTCGCGAGGCCAGGGCAGGGGATTGTGTCCCCATTCACCCGCGATGGCGTGTGGCCCGGTAAGCAGTTTTCCGTCCACTACCACGCCGCCGCCGGTCCCGGTGCCTACGATGACGCCGAAGACGACTCGGGCGCCGGCGCCAGCGCCGTCGGAAGCTTCCGACAGCACGAAGCAGTTGGCGTCGTTGGCAACACGTACGGGCTGGCCCAGCGCGCGCGCGAGGTCGCGATCAAGCTGACGCCCGTTGAGCACGACAGTGTTGGCATTCTTGACCAGTCCAGTAGCAGGAGACACGGCGCCGGGGATGCCGATGCCGACGCTGCCCGTCTGTCCGACGCTGGCTTCCGTGTCGCGCACGAGTCGGACGATGGACTTGATGATCTCGTCGTAGCTGTGACTGGGCGTGGGCACGCGCAGCCGGGCGCGTTCGGTTCCCGAGTCGTCGATAGCAATGCTTTCGATTTTGGTTCCGCCCAGGTCAACTCCGATGCGCATTGGATGAAAGACACTACACCGACTCGACGGCTACAGCTCGACACACTGGAGTGGCCCGTGGCGCATGGCGGCAATGGCCGCCGATCAAGCGATGGGCTCGACTTTCCGATACAATGAGGGAATGCAGACTCCACCGCTGCAATGTTCGGCACGAAATTCCGTGGCGCTCGGCCTGATGGTGGCTCTGGCATTTTCGAGCACGGGATGCGAGGAATTTGGCATCGGCAAAGGGAAGCCGCCACCCCTTCCCGAGATCCGAGGCCCGTCCTCTGATTTCGTGCCACACTCGCAGGTGACCCCGCGCAAGTTGTCAGCATTTGCCCTCGGTGGCCCGCAGAATGAGGTTGCGCAAGCAGATCCGGCGCCGGTCGCTGCGGTGGCCCCCGTCGGCGTTTCAGGAAGTCCAGGCACACTCAACGGGAATCCCAACGGACTTAGCCGCGAGGTGCTGAACTCCGCAATCCAGGGCACCATGGCTTCGCTGGCAACCTGCTTCTCTCCCTCCGCTCAGAACCCGATGGTGTCGGTGTCGTTCGAGGCAGATCCGGCGGGACGCGCCAGCCTTGTCCGCGTCAGCGGCGCTCCGCCTGATGCCGAGCGCTGCGTTCGGAACGTCGTCCAGGGCATGAGGTTTCCGCGATTCGAAGGAAATGGGGTGCATGTGGACTTGCCCCTGACGTTCCACCAAGTCGGACGCGCCCAGTCAGCGTCACCATCTGGCGAATCCCAGGTACCTTCCGGGCCTCCGCTCAACATCGAGCTGTAGCTATTTCCGACAAGCTGTAGCTAACTCAGAACCGCATGCCGCGTTTTGCGCGAAACATGAACCACTTGTAGGTGAGGTACCCGGCGCCCCCAGCGGCCACCAACCCGAGCACAGGCCAATGCGCCAGGGCCAGCAGTCCCACTCCACCCCAGGCCCCGACCGCCATCGCCCCCTTTTTCCGCGCTTCGGTCCTGTCACGGGTCGCTAGGCTTGTAACCATCGGCTTCCTCCGTCGAGTGTTTCAACCATGGATGTGGGCAGTCCGCAAGGTCGCTACACGGTTGCGCGGCTTGCGGCTCACGTGATAATGCCTGGCAAAGGAGAATGCCATGCGGATCACACTCTCGATCGTCGCAGTATTCAGCCTTCTAGTCTGGACGCCAGGTTCGGCTCTTGCCAAGCAGAAGGCCGCCAAGACGGAGGCGGAACCTCCGCCGGCCGCGACTCCCCTCAATGCCTGCGGCTGCTACCGTGACGCCCAGGATCAGTGCCACTGCAACAAGGGGAAGAAGCTGAAGTGCGAATGCGAAAACGACTGCGAGCCGGCGGGCTGCGAGGAGCAACGCCAAAAGCAGCAGGAAAAGGACGCCGCCGCCGCGCTGAAGCGAATCCAGCAGAACGACAAGAAGAAGCAAGCGGAGGCCAAAGCAGCCCAGGCCAAGAAGAACAAGGAGAAGGCCGCCGAGGCAGCCAAGAAGAAGGCGGAAGGCGGAGAAAGCCGGTGGAAGTAGCGGACCTTGGGACTGCGGCCTTGGTCGGCAGGTTCAGCGGCACAGCTGAGGTCGGCTGAGGGACACAAGGGGAGGGCACAAAGAGCTTACGGGAGTCTTCCCTTGGTGCGTACTCGGGACCGCGGGGGTGCGTGTCAGGGATCGCACCCGGGACGTCTACAGCGACCTGGGCGTGTAGGCGACGACGCACATAGGGCGGATTGCCGCATCTGCTCGTTCCGGGAATGCGAAAATGCAGTAAAGATTACCCTATGATATCGGGGTGTTGAGTGGCAGGACGGCTATCCTGACATCCCGGTTTTGATTTTGGCCCGGCTTGTGCCAGCATCGGAGCCTTTCACTCGGGAACCCCCCTTTTCCAACCGATTCACCCGGCCGCAGGAAGGCACAGGTTTGATGAAGAACCCAGGTCTCGACAAAGACTCACTCCAGACCCTGATCGACACGCTGACTTCGTTCGGCAAGCAGAAACTGCCCCTCAAGGTCAGGTTGGACCTCGATGAGAAGGATCTCTTTCCTCTCGACCTCATCCGCGAGTTGCTGGGACCTGATATCGGCCTGCACCTCCTGTTCATCCCCGAAGATCTGGGGGGCTTGGGCGGCAACGCCTACGACGTCTACCGAGTCTCGGAGGAGATGGCCAAGCTGGACCTTGGGGTCGCCACTGCCTTTCTGGCCATCTTCCTGGGAACCGACCCCATCGTGGTCGGCGCGACCGAGGAGCAGCGGACCTACTGGCTGCGCCGAATTGCCGACGAAGGCTTGATTGTCGCCTACGCCGTGACCGAACCCTTGGCGGGCAGCGAGCTGTCGGCCATTCGCACGCGCGCCGAGCGGGTGATGGAGAACGGCGAGATCAAGGGCTACAAGATCAACGGCGCCAAGCAGTTCATCTCCAACGGCGGCTACGCGCAACTGTACACCGTGCTGGCCATGGCGCCCGATGGTCCCACCTTCTTTGCGGTGGAGCAGGGAACCCCAGGCTTGGTTCCCGGCAAGCACGAGAACAAGTTGGGCATCCGATCGTCCAACACCTCGCCGGTTATCTTCGAGGACTTGTACGTTCCCAAGGAGAATCTGCTGGGTGGTGTGGAGGGCAAGGGACTCGCCCACGCCCAATCGGTGTTCGGTTTCACGCGCCTAATGGTGGCGGCCTTTGGCCTGGGCGGTGGCGTGGCAGCCATGATCAGGGCCATCCGCTATGCCCGCGAGCGCGTGCAGGCCGGATCGCCCCTGGCTGAAAAACAGGGCTACATGGACAAGTTGATCGTACCCCATGTGGTCCGGCTGGAGGCGGCGCGCGCGCTTATCGAAGAGACCGCGCATCGGCTGGACCAGGGCGAGCCTGAGCTGCAGACCGAGGGCGCGATCGTGAAACTCTTTGCCACCGAGGCGGGCAACGCCGCTGCCGACGCTGCCATCCAGGCGCACGGTGGATATGGCTACACCCGGGAATACGAGGTCGAGAAGATCCGGCGCGACGTGCGCATCACCACCATCTACGAAGGCACCAGCGAGATCATGCAGTGGACGGTGTCGCGTGATCGCTGGCGCGCGCACCTGCAGGACCACGGGCAGTACTACAAGAAGATCGCCGCCTCGCTCGAAGCCTTGCACCGCGAGGATCCCAACGTGGGGGCTGATGCGGCGGCTCTGGCCGTGAACGTGGTTCAGGAGACGACTGAGCGCTGCCGCGTCGGCCGTCTGACGCGCAATCAGCATGTGCTCTTCGAGCTGGGCGAGTTGATGACCCGGGCCGAGATTGCCGCGAATTTCGCCCGCTACGCCGCGGGCCGGGGCGCGCCCAAGTACCAGCCCTTTTTCGCACCTTCGGCCATCAAGGCCATGTCGCGAATCTGTGCGCGTGAAGCGGCGCTTGACGTACTGGGTCTGGCGGTTCGTCTGGTGCGCGGTATGGATGCAGTAGATGATGCAGCCATTGCTGACTTCGAGCGTTCTCTCCGGTCCAGCGCCATCACCGCATGTGCCAAGGGCTTGATGGCCGATATGGATGTTGTGGCCAAGGCCTTGGTTGAGCAAGACGCCGCTCGCGCCTAACCTGGCGGAGAGAGAATAGAGGCACGTAACCATTCGCTTGATTCGGACACCGGGGAGGGCCGCTGGGCGCCCGGCTATCCGTTTTCGATACCTGGGAGGAAGTTGAAATGAGTCGTTCGACACGGGATCCGGCCGAAAGGGCCGTCGCCGTCATAGGCGTGGGGGCAATACTGCCCGATGCACTAGACGCCAAGGCCTTCTGGCAGAACGTCGTGACTGGCCGGAATTCAGTCACCGAGGTCACGCCGGATCGCTGGAGTGCAGCCGACTACTACGATCCCGATCCCAAGGCGCCGGGCAAGACGTATTCCAAGATCGGCGGCTGGGTGCGCGGCGTGTCCTTCGAACCTACCAAGTTTCGCATTCCGCCCACGGTGTCGGCTGCCATGGATGACGGCCAGAAATGGGCTCTGCTGTGCGCGGGCGAGGCGCTGCGCGACGCTGGCCATCCCGACCGGCCGCTCGACACTGAGTCGACCGGCGTGATCCTCGGCAATGCCATGGGAGGCGAGCTGCACTACCTAACGTGCCTGCGCCTTTCCATGCCCGAGTATGTACACGCCATCGCCGATACCAAGGTCTTCCAGTCGCTCCCCCAGGCAGAGCGCGCGGCATTCATGGCGCAGTTGCGGGAATCGGTGAACCGGCGTTTCCCCGACACGACCGAAGACACCATGCCCGGAGAGTTGACCAACATCACTTCCGGCCGCGTGGCTGCCGTGTACAACCTGCGCGGCCCCAATTTCACGGCGGACGCAGCCTGCGCTTCTTCGCTGGCCGCTCTGCAGGCTGCGGTCGACGGCCTGGCCGACCACCACTACGATGTGGTGGTTACTGGCGCCATGGACCGGAACATGGGCGCCACCACCTTCATAAAGTTCTGCAAGATCGGCGCACTCTCGCCCGACGGCTCGCGGCCCTATGACAAGGACGCCAGTGGCTTCATCATGGGCGAGGGGGGGGCTTTCCTCGTGTGCAAGCGCCTGGAGGACGCGGAGAAGGCGGGCGATCGCATCTACGCGGTGGTCCGTGGCGTGGGCGGCTCCAGCGATGGCAAGGGCAAGGGCATCACTGCCCCCAATCCCGTCGGGCAGATTCTGGCCTTACGTCGCGCGTGGGAGCGCGCAGGGCTGGACCCCGCGACCGTAACGCTCTTGGAAGGCCATGGCACCTCGACCCGGGCCGGGGATGTGGCCGAAATGGAGACCGTAGCCAAGCTGCTTTCCGAGGTCACGCCCATCAAGCATCGGATTGCGCTCGGCTCGATCAAGTCGCAGATTGGCCACCTGAAGAGCGCGGCCGGCGCCGCCAGCCTGCTCAAGGTCGTGCTCGCCTGTCACCACAAGGTCCTTCCGCCCTCGATCAACTTCAACCAGCCGAATCCGAATATTCCTTGGGACAAGCTGCCTGTGTTCGTGAACACCAAGGCCCAGCCTTGGGAGAAACCGTCGTTCGGTCCGCGGCGCGCGGGCCTGTCGGCTTTCGGCTTTGGCGGCACCAATTTCCACGTGGTGGTCGAGGAGTATGTGCCGGGCATGCTGACCCGACGTGAGCCAGTGGTGCAGGTGCCGGCTTCCTTCGCGGCGGGCTCGCCCGCGGTCACGCCCGCCCGGGACACGCGGCCGTCCATGCTGGGAAATATGTTGGCCGTGGGCGGGGCTGACGCCGGAGCCGTGCGAGCGGCTCTCACCCAGGCGCTGGAACGGGCCAAGGCAGGCCAGATTCCCGACCGCCAACCGCCAGGACCTGACTTTCTGGCTGCGCCGGCGCGTCTGGTGATCGGCTTCGAGGACGCAGCCGATCTGCTCAAGAAAGGTGAGATTGCCCTGGCAGCTCTTGAAAAAGACGAGCCCAAGAAGTGGCGTCTATTGCAGAGCAAGAGCATCCACTTTCGGAAAGGGCCACCGGGCAAGGTGGCCTTCCTGTTCCCGGGCCAGGGTTCGCAGTACGTGAACATGCTGGCTGATGTGCCAGACCCGATTGTGCGCGAGACCTTCGCCGAAGCCGATCGCGTGATGGGCCCCATACTGGGTCAGCCACTGACCGAATACGTCTACAAGAACGAGGCGGATCCCGCCGCCATGCAGGCGGCCGAGGAGGCGCTGAAAGACACCACCATCTGCCAGCCGGCCATGGTGGCCAGCGATATCGCCATCATGCGCCTGCTTGACAAGCACGGGGTCAAACCCGACATCGTGATGGGGCACAGCCTGGGCGAATGGGCCGCGGCCGTGGGCGCGGGCATGGTCACCTTCCCCGAGGCGCTGGTGGCGGTGAGCGCGCGGGCGCGGGCCATGGCCTCCGTTTCGATCGGCGACAAGGGCAAGATGGCTTCCGTGGCTGGGCCGACCGACGAGATCGTGAGCCGGCTGCCCGAGATCGGTGGCTACCTCACGCCGGCCAACATCAACAGTCGCAAGCAGACCGTCATTGCCGGCGCCAGCGATGCAGTGGACCGTGCGGTCGACTACTTCAACAAGCTGGGCATGACTGCGCAGCTCATCCCGGTCTCCCATGCCTTTCACAGCAAGGTGGTGGCGCCGGCCTCCGATGCGCTTTATCGCACCATCTGCGAGATGGAGATCGCCTTCCCGCGCATCCCGCTGGTGGGCAACATCGACGGCGAGCTCTACCCGACGCATGACATGGACACCATCCGGCGGCGTCTGGCCGAGCAGATGGCCTCCTCGGTCCAGTTCGTCAAGGGCATCGAGACCTGCTATCGCGAGGGAGCGCGCATCTTCGTCGAGGTCGGGCCCAAGCGCGCGCTCATGGCGTTGGCCGAGAGCATTCTCGAAGACAAGGACGACGTTATCTGCTTTTCCACCAACCACCCCAAGCGCGGCGGAGTCCGTTCCTTCCACGAGGCCATGTGTGGCTTTTACGCCGCGGGCATTCCCCGGCCCGAAAGTCTCGCGGCTGCGCTGGCAGGGACGCAGTCCGACGCTGAGATCGCCGCCGCCAATCGCGCAGGGAGCCCGCCGGCCCAATCGATCCCGACTTCTTTGCACGGAGCAACCCAGACCATGAGTGAGAGTCCGATTCGCACGTCCGCAGGCCAGCCCGACTTCGATGGGCTGGGAAGATTGTTTGCGCGTTTTCTCGACGAAGGTATGGCGCTCTACGGCGGTCGCCGCGCTGGCCCGCCCGCGCCGCCGGAAGCGCGCGCGGGATCGATCGTCGTGTCTGGCGCTGCCTTGGGTTTGCCCGGGCAGAAGCAACACGTTTTCGACGACAGCAACGTGGAACGCATCCTGCGCGGTGACTCATTCATCGATCCAGTGCCCCACGTCTTCCGCGCACGCATGGTGGAGAAGAACGTAGTCCGCCTGGTCAAGCGCGAGGTGGGCGAGCCCAGCCTGGATCCCATCAAGTCGGTGGACGAAGTCATTCGTCTGGCCGGCCGCCGCGGCATCTTCGATATCGTCGAGGAATTCGGAGTTCCGCGCGAGCGGGTGGAAGCATGGGACATCACGACCGCGCTGGCCATCGCCGCGGGCATCGAAGCCCTGCGCGACGCGGGCATTCCGTTGGTGCGCCACTATCGCCGCACCACCACGGGCGGATACCTGCCCGATCGCTGGCGGCTTCCGGTTGCGATGGCCGACGAGACCGGCGTGATCTTCGCCTCGGCTTTTCCCGGCTACGACAACCTGGTCGACGAGGTGACACGTTTCTTTTCCCAGCGAACCGGCCGTCAGAGCTACGAATTCGATCGCCGTTTTCTCTTCCGCATCCTTGCCATGGGTCACGCGCAGTTCGCCGAGCTACTCGGCATCCGCGGTCCCAACACCCAAGTCAATGCGGCCTGTGCCTCGACCACCATGGCCGTGGGCATGGCCGAGGACTGGATTCGAGCTGGCCGCTGTCGCCGCGTGCTCATCATCGGCGCCGACGATGTCACCTCGGACAGCCTGCTGGAATGGATGGGAGCTGGCTTTTTGGCCACCGGCGCCGCCACCACCGAGGATGTTTTGGAAAAGGCAGCCCTGCCCTTCGATCGCCGGCGCAACGGTATGCTTCTCGGCATGGGTGCCTGCGGCCTGGTGGTGGAATCGGAAGATTCGCTGCGCGAGCGCGGCATGCGCGGTTTGTGTGAAGTGCTGGGCAGCACGTTCGCCAACAGCGCCTTCCACGGGACGCGTCTGGATGTGGATCACATCGAGGGCGTGATGGAAGGGCTGGTGTCGGGCGTGGAGCGACGTCACGGCATCGATCGGCACGCCATGGCGCGCGAGCTGGTGTTCATCTCGCACGAGACCTACACACCGGCGCGCGGAGGAAGTGCTTCGGCCGAGGTGTTCGCCCTGCGCAAGACCTTCGGCGCCAGCGCGAAGGATCTGGTGGTGTGCAACACCAAGGGCTTCACCGGTCATCCCATGGGCGTGGGCGTGGAGGACGCGGTGGCGGTCAAGATCTTGGAGAAGCAGATTGTTCCGCCGGTGCCCAACTACCGCGAGCCCGATCCCGAACTGGGCACGCTGAATCTGTCAAAGGGTGGGCACTATCCGGTGCGCTACGCTCTTCGCCTGGCCGCCGGCTTCGGTTCACAGATCGCGATGACCGTGCTCCGTCGCGTTGATGGTTTGGAAGAACGCGTGGCGGATCGGGCCGCCTACCAACGCTGGCTTTCCGCGATCTCCGGTTACCCAGCGCCAGTCTTGGAAGTCGAGAAGCGCACCCTGCGCATCAAGGACATTGGCCAGCCGGCGCGCGAGCCGGCTCAGTCTACCTGGACCATGGGCACGGGCCCGAGCGCACGTTTGAGCGATGTAGTGCCGATACCAGCCTCGCCGCCAGTGCCAGCGCCAGCGGCTGTGGCGATCGTGACTCCTGCGGCTCAGCCAGCGCCTGTGCCGGCTGCGTCTTCGGCAGTCACGACGGTCGCAGCAGCGTCGGGTGGCGACGTCGCCATGGAGTCGGTGCTCAAACTGGTCAGCGACAAGACCGGCTATCCGCGCGACATGCTGGATCCCGATCTGGATCTCGAAGCGGACTTGGGAATTGATACGGTCAAGCAGGCCGAAGTGTTTGCGCTGGTGCGGGAGACATTCAATATCCCGCGGCAGGACAACGTGAAGCTGCGCGACTACCCGACCCTGCGACATGTGGTTGGGTTTGTGAAAGAGAACCGGCCAGACTTGGCGACGGCAGCGCCGGCACCGGTTTCGGCGACGGCGACGGTCCCGACCACGGCCACGGCCACCCCCTTCGGGGGCTTCGGGACGGACAGCCCACCCCACCTGCCCCCGCGTACTTCGCACTCGCCCGTCGCGGCCATGACCACGGCAAATGTTGTGGCGGAGAAGGTGCTGGGGGTGGTGGCGGAAAAGACTGGATATCCGCGGGACATGCTGGAGCTGGACCTGGATCTCGAGGCGGACTTGGGCATCGACACGGTCAAGCAGGCTGAAGTGTTCGCGCTGGTCAGGGAGACGTTCAATATTCCGCGGCAGGACACCGTCAAGCTGCGTGACTACCCGACGCTTCGTCATGTCATCGGGTTCGTGGAGCAGAATCGGCCGGATCTGGCAGCAGCGGTTCCGTTCCCGGCACCGGTTCCGGCCCCGGCGGCGGTTCCGGCCCCGATTCCCCCCATCGCGGGCGTCGGCGTGGCCAACCCCCCGCTTGCTTCGCACTCGCCCGTCGCGACCACGGCCAGTGCGGTGGGATCGGGAAATCCGATCGAAGAGAAAGTCCTGGAACTGGTGGCGGGAAAGACCGGGTATCCGCGCGACATGCTGGAGCTGGACTTGGATCTCGAAGCCGACTTGGGCATCGACACGGTCAAGCAGGCGGAGGTGTTCGCGCTGGTGCGGGAGACATTCAGCATTCCGCGCCAGGATGACGTGAAGCTGCGTGACTACCCGACCCTTCGCCATGTCATCGGGTTCGTGAACAAGTACCTGCCGGCAGCCGCCCCGGCCGCGCCGGCAGCACCTGTGCCCGTGGCAGCGGCAGCGACGGTTGTGGCACCGGTGGTCGACGTGGCGGCCGGGCCCAGCCCCTTCGTGAGCGGGCTACTGCGCCGTCCGGTGGTGACTCTGCGGCCTCCGCTCGATTCTTGCAAGAAGACCGGCGTGCACCTGGAAAAGGGAAGCCGCGTGGTGGTGGTGGCTGACAGCGAAGGCGCGGGCAAACTTCTGTGCGAAGAATTGGAAAGCCGTGGCGTTCAGGTGCTGCGCATCGATGCGCGACCTGAACGGGCCGAGATCGAGGCCGCCTTGCACACCTGGGCAAATGCGGGCAAGGTCGCCGGCCTCTACTTCCTGCCAGCGCTCGACCGATCAGCGTCGTTGGCGGAACTCGATCTGGTCCAGTTTCGCAAGCTGTACCGCGATCGTGTCTTGCTCCTGCACGGGGCGGCGCGCGGCATGTACGAGGCCTTGGGCAACCCGGGCAGCTTCGTCATAACCGCCACGCGCATGGGCGGCCAGCACGGCTACGGTGCGGCTGGCGCCAGCAACTCCGTCGGAGGCGCGGTCACCGGCTTCACCAAGGCGCTGCGACGCGAGCGGCCCGACTTGTTGGCCAAGGCGGTCGATTTCGAGGACGGCGCTTCGGCCGAAGCGATCGCGCGCGCTTTGCTCGACGAAACCGAGCGTGATCCGGGCGCGGTGGAGATCGGCTATGTAGCAGGCCTGCGCGTGACTGTGGGTTTGGAGGTCATGCAAGCCGTGCCGACGGACGCCAAGCCGCCAGTCAAGTTGGATCAGAACACGGTGTTTGCCGTGACCGGCGGGGCAGGGGCCATCACCGTGGCCATCGTGCGCGATCTGGCGGCCGCGTCGCGTGGCACGTTTTACTTGCTCGACGCGCGCGCCATGCCGCCCGAGAGCGAACACGCCTTGCTGGAAACCGTGATCAAGGATCGCGAGGCGGCCAAGCGCGCGGTCTTCGAGCGCATCAAAGCCGAGAAGGGCCGTGCCACGCCGGCGCAAGTCGAAGAGAAACTCTTCGATCTGGAACGGCAGGCCGGCATGCTAGAGGCCCTGCGCGGGGTGGAGCAGGCGGGCGGGCGTGCCTTCTACCGCCAGGTCGACGTGCTGGACGGGGCGGCCGTCAAGGCTGTGGTGGACAACATCCGCGCCGAGAGCGGACGCATCGACGTCATCCTGCACGCCGCGGGGCTCGAGCGCAGCCGCTCGCTCGACCGCAAGCCGGTGGAGGAATTCGACCTGGTCTTCCGGGTCAAGGCTGACGGGCTTTTCAATTTGTTGGCCGCGACACGCGACATGGACGTCAAGGCAATCGTGGGATTCTCGTCGGTGGCGGGCCGCTTCGGGAATGCCGGGCAGGCTGACTACAGCTCGGGCAACGACTTCATGTGCAAGACCCTTTCCTGGTGGGCGGCTTCGCGTCCCGGCTCGCTCGGCATCGCGCTCGACTGGACCGCCTGGGGTGGCATCGGCATGGCCACGCGCGGAAGCATTCCCGAGATCATGAAGCGTGCGGGCATCGACATGCTATCGCCGGCCGAGGGCCTGCCCGTGATCCGCCACGCGTTGCAAGCGGGTTTCTCCGGCGAGGCTGTGGTGGGGCACAAGCTGGGCATCTTGATCGAGCCCTTTGACAAGGATGGCGGCATTGATCCCGACGGCAGCCTGCAGGCGCGCGCCCGCGAAAGGGCGTTACCTCTGCCCTTTGACAAAGTCAGCTTCGACCTGCACCAAGGCATGACCGCCGAGATCAGGCTCGACCCCAAGGTGGAGCCGTTTCTCTACGATCACGCCATCGACGGCATTCCCGTCCTGCCGGGCGTGATGGGTCTGGAGACCTTTGCCGAGGCGGCCTGGTTGCTGGTCCCTTCCTATCGGGTGGCGGCCCTGGAAAACGTGCGTTTCTTGGCGGCCATGAAGTACTACCGCCACGAGCCGCGTTCCGTGATCGTGCGCGCGCGCCCGCTGCTGTGCGCGGACGGGCGCGTCCGGGTGCACATGACTCTGTCGTCGGTGCACGTGACCGTGGGACGCGAGCCTGAGGAGAAGCTGCATTTTGCCGGCGTGGTGGTGCTGGAACAGGGCCAGGGGCAAAGCCAGCGCACGGCGGTGGATGGCGCTGGCCCGGTGGGTGGCATCGGCCACGACGACATCTACCGCGTGTACTTCCACGGTCCGGCCTACCGAGTGCTGGAGATGGTCAACCGGCTGTCGACCGGGCAGGTGGTGGGGACCATGCGGACGCCGCTTCCCTCTGACACCACCAACCCAAACAGCACCAGCATGGTTGGGCCGCGCATGGTCGAGCTGTGCTTCCAGACCGCGGGCGTGTGGGAGATTGGGCAGACCGGCCAGATGGGGCTGCCCTCGGCCGTGGAGCGCGTGACTGTGTTCGATCCGACCTGCAACGGTAAGCCGGTGGTGGCTGAACTGCAGCCGCGTTCGTCCAAGGATGCGCTGTCGTTCGACATGCGCGTGCGCGACAACGACGGCAAGGTGTACCTGACAGTTGAGGGATACCGAACCGTGCGCCTCCCAGGCGGGCTGCCTGACGAAGCCCTGGGCCGCTTCCGCGGCGTCGTCGGCTGACCGGCGCAAATGTTCTGCCATCTTCTGGCCCACGCCGGCGAACATCCCGCGCTGGCGAAGGGCCAGGCACCGCCGGGTCTGCTCAGCCCACGCGAGGGCGCCGTCCTCGCCGGGCTGCCGCTGTTGCCGCGCCGACGGAAATGGCTGCTGGGCCGCTGGGCGGCCAAGCGACTGCTGGGCGAATTGGCTGCCGAAGACAATGCCATTGTGGCGGAGTTGCTTGGGACGCCTGGCTCGAACGAAGATTGGCGCTGCCAGTTCAGCATTCTCAATGACGAGGCGGGCGTGCCGTACGTCGATCGACAAGGGCATGGGAGACTGTCCTTGTCGCTGTCGATCTCGCACCGTGGGGATTGGGGATTGGCGGCCGTGTCGCTGGCGCCCGGTGTGTGCATTGGCGCCGATATCGAAACCATGGAGCCGCGCGATCCGGCGCTGGTGCGCCAGTTCTTCAGCGAAGGCGAAGCCGATCGTGTGGGCAGTGGCCGCGACGCCGACCGAACAGTTGCGCGCATCTGGAGCGCCAAAGAAGCGGTACTCAAGGCCATGGGAATCGGCCTTCGTCACGACACGCGCGACATCGTGGTGGGCGACGAGAAAGTCGCGCCGCCCGGCCTGGCAGAAACCTGGCAGGCGTTGGACATTCGGCTGGCACCTGTGCTGGCAGCACGAATCGCGCCGCGCTCACTCACGCTGCTGTGCCGCGACCTCGACGCGCATGTGGTGACGGTGGTTTTGCTGAAGTAGGTTCAGGTTCGACAGAGCGCGGACGAGGCACGTGAGGTCGTAGAGGTCGGTCCTATGGATAGGTCAACCCGGGCGATTGGGCACAGTAGCCGATTGCCATTGTGTTGCGAATACAAGTCTCATTCGACTGGCAATCGGACGAGGTGGCACAACGGCCTTTGAGAAGCGCACAATGGCCAGCCCCGACCTTCGTCCGCCTGTCCCAGCGCACATCCGCGCACTTCATCCCCTCGGGACATGGCCTCTCGCCCCCTGCCGAGCCCAATTCGGCGCACTTGTCCCCCGGGTTTTCCGGTGGGGCAATTTCAGGGGGCGGGAATTTCTGATAGGCGGAGCAGGCTGCGCACGTCGACAGTGCGACCAGAAGCGCGCTCAGGCCGACGCGCCCCAAACACGCAAGTCGAATGTATCGATCACGTAGTCTCATCGGCGCACCGGTCATTTCAGCGACGCTCTGCCGCTGACCTACACCTGCAACGATTGCCCAAGCTGTCTGTCATTGGGCTGTGTGGTAGTCTTGCCGAGGTTCATCAATTCCCTTCTCGCCTGCATCCCCATTGTCATGGGGCGGTTCTACCAAAAGGGCCTCTAACTGATCACGGGAGGCACGGATGGAGGGCCGATTGGGCAGTTCAGGAGCGCACGGGTCGACGGAAGAGGCCGGATCGGCCACGGGGTGCGAAACCTGCGGCAACATCTGGCCACGCACGTCGCCTTTCGCGAAGGCATCGAGCATCGACTCGACCCGCCGAACGCCATCGGCCTTATCCAGGTTCACCAGCGTGGAGGTCGCGATGTCCGGGCCGGAGCGGAAAAGCAGCAGAGCGGCGGCAGCATCATCCCCACCCCAGTCGCGGCCCGAGACGAAGAAGCCCACGCGACGCCCGGACGTGGGCATCTGCCAGCTCTCGATGTAGGCGCCATCTGAGAGCCGGACGATTCCAATCCGCCGTTGCAAACTGAGCATAAGAAGCGCCCCGTCGTCCGAGAACTGGGCGTCATTCGTCGTGCTTGCCGGCAGCTCAAGTTGCCGCAGAACCGTCGGGGCGCTCTTGTTCCACAGGATGAGATCCCTGCCCGCGGCCACAGCCAACCATTGGCTGTCGGCGCTCCAGTTAGCGTGCGCGTGTTGACAGTCGTGTTGCCAAGTCGAAGTGAGAAGCACCTGGCCAACCTGAATCTTCCCGTTCCTCTTATCTCCGAACAAGCAGACCCTCATGGTCGCGTCCAGGCTCGGGATCAAGCGCACACAGGGCGGCTTATCATCAAAAAGAAGATCATCGTTAGGCATAGGAGCTTGATGGAAGTGGTCCTCGCGGTTCGCGATCCGCCCGGTTCGAAGATCGAGGTCACCCGTCACATCCCCATGAGCGCCTGAGCAGCAATCTGTCCAACTCTCCACGGTTACGGTGAGCTTTGCGCAATCAAGGCTCAAGCCAACCGGTTCGAAGCGCGTCGGAGAGCGCCGCAAGACTTTGCCGGTTGACAGTTGTTGGACGTGCACGAGCCAATCCCGGTGCCGATGCTCGACCCAGAAAACGCGATCGCAGCGAAGACTGGACAACGAGTCAACGGACGTGCGAACTCCGACCCCCTTCGCGGCCTTCAGGGCAAACGGAGGTTTGACGGTTCGGATCCACCGACCGGTCTTCAAGCTCCAAAGGTCGAGAGAATGTTTCCACTCCGTCAATATGCCTGCGTCGGCCCCATCAACGATACTCCACGCGTCTGGATTCCTCGCTATCTCGGCTACTTTGGCGTGCGATGGGCTCCAGAGTTCCACGCTCTGGGCCGTCTCTACCATCAGAGCCCCACTCTTGAG
>Ga0265316_10000723_pt1 | contig 36403 bp, 29 predicted proteins | sample 4522metaG_FD_202092 | JGI IMG/M metagenome (GOLD analysis project Ga0265316, IMG submission 202092) | Rhizosphere microbial communities from Carex aquatilis grown in University of Washington, Seatle, WA, United States - 4-5-22 metaG | ecosystem: Host-associated > Plants > Roots > Rhizosphere >...
CAGCACTTCAACAACGTGAACGGGCAGGTGTTCGCCATCTTCGTGATCACGGTGGCGGTGGCGGAAGCGGCCGTCGGCCTGGGCATCCTGATCTCCCTGTTCCGCAACAAGGAAACGGTGCAGGCCGATGAGATCGAGATTTTGAAGTGGTGAGGCGAGCACGATGAACTTTCTCGATTCCATCGGGCTGATTCCGCTGTTCCCGCTGTTTGGGGCGCTGGTGATGCTGCTGGTGGGCCGCAAGCTCGATCCGCAGACGGCCGACGCCCATCACCACGCGCCCAAATCCAAATTCCTGATCAGCCTGCTGTGCCCTGGCACGGTGCTGCTTTCGTTCCTCTTCTCGGCCGGCGCCGTCTGGCAACTGGTCGATCTCCCTGCGCGAGGCCATCTGCCGGCGCACACGCACCAGATCATCCAGTTCACCTGGCTGGCCGGCTTGCCGTTCCACACCGCCGCCGCAACGCTGGCGCGGTTCACCGCCGACTTCGGCTTTCTGCTCGATCCGCTCAGCTCGGTCATGATCCTGGTGGTGACCGGAATCGGGTTCCTGATCCACGTGTACTCGATTGGCTACATGGCCCACGACGGCGGATACTACCGCTTTTTCGGCTATTTGAACCTGTTCGTGTTCTTCATGCTGATGTTGGTGCTGGCCAACAACTACGTGCTGATGTTCGTGGGCTGGGAAGGCGTGGGGCTGTGCAGCTACCTGCTGATCGGTTTCTACTTCCACAAGAAATCGGCGGCGGACGCGGGCAAGAAGGCATTCATCGTAAATCGCATCGGCGACTCGGGGTTCATCCTGGGCATGCTGCTGATGTTCTCCGTGCTCGGCACGACGCGCTTTCTGGACGTCAATAAGGCGCTGGCGGCGATGAGTCCGGAGACGCACTTCGGTGTGCTCACCGCGATGGCGGTGCTGCTGTTCGTGGGCGCGACCGGAAAGTCGGCGCAGCTTCCGCTCTACGTCTGGCTGCCGGACGCGATGGAAGGCCCCACGCCGGTCTCGGCCCTGATCCACGCGGCCACCATGGTGACCGCGGGCGTCTACATGGTAGCGCGGTCGAACCAGTTGTTCCGCCTGGCGCCGGATGCGTGCCTGATCGTGGGCACGGTGGGCGCGTTGACCGCTTTCTTCGCCGCCACCATAGCGATGACGCAGAACGATATCAAGCGCGTGCTGGCATACTCCACCGTCAGCCAGCTCGGCTACATGTTCGTGGCGCTGGGCGCGGGGGCTTACTGGGTCGGCATCTTCCATCTTTATACGCATGCGTTCTTCAAGGCCCTGCTGTTCCTCGGTTCCGGCTCGGTGATTCATGCGCTCTCTGGCGAGCAGGATATGCGCAAGATGGGCGGGCTGAGGAAGAAGATCCCGGTGACGTACGCCACCATGCTCATCGGCACGCTGGCCATTTCGGGCATTCCCGGACTGGCGGGCTTCTTCTCGAAGGACGAGATTCTGTGGCAGGCGTACTCGCATCCGCACGCCTGGTTCCGCGTGGTGTATGCTCTCGGCCTCATGACGGCGGGCATGACCGCGTTCTACATGTGGCGGCTCATGGCGCTCACCTTCTACGGCGAGTCGCGCGTGGATCCGAAGGTGGCCGCGCACATACACGAATCGCCCAAGGTGATGACGGTGCCGCTCATGGTGCTTGCCGCGGGCAGCGTGCTGGCGGGATGGATCGGCGTGCCGAAGCTGTGGAGCATGTTCCCCGAGGGCTTCCGTACGCTCGAGACGTGGCTGGCCGGCGTGCTGGGCAACGCGCACACCATCGGCGAAATGCAGCACGAGCCGAACACTGGCCTCGAGTGGGCGATGATGCTGCTTTCGGTAGCGGTGGCGGGCGCGGGTATTGCGCTGGCCTGGAATCTGTATCAGAAGAGGACGCCGGCTGTCGAGCCGCTTCAGGCGCTTGGACCTGTCTACACCGGCTCGTTGAACAAGTGGTACGTGGACGAAGCTTACGACGTTCTATTCGTGAACGGGCTTTCGAAGGGCGGCGGGACCGTGCTCTCGCGCTTCGACCAGAAGGTGGTGGATGGCGGCGTGAATGGTGCGGGCTGGCTCACGCGCTTCACCTCGACCGTCAGCATGTGGTGGGACACCTGGATCGTGGACGGCGCGGTGCGGCTGACGGCGTTCTCGGTGAAGATGTCCTCCTATCCGGTGCGGATCTTCCAGACCGGTTCGGTGCAGGCCTACGCGCTGGCGTTCGTCCTCGGCGTGGCCGTGATTTTGGGATATTACCTGGTGCACTAAATGGAACGTGACAAAACCGGAGGTTGCGGACGTGCCTCGACACGAGTGTCGAGGCGGCAGGCAGGAGTGCCTGCGCCACAAGACGGGTACTAAATGGGCAATCATTATCTAAGCTGGGTCCTGTTCACACCGCTCATCGGCGCGGCGGTGCTGCTGCTGATCCCGGCCTCGAAGAAGAACCTCATCCGGATTCTTGCGAACGTCTTTGCGCTGGCGGCCTTCGCGGTGTCGCTCCCGCTCGCCTTGAACTTCAACAAGGATGTTGGCTTCCAGTTCAAGGAGAGCGTGGATTGGATTCCGGCGCTGGGCGCCCACTACGCCATCGGCATCGACGGCATCAGCCTGCTGCTGGTGATGCTGACCACGGTGATCGGCGCCATCGCGATCCTCTCCTCCTGGCGCGCCATCGACACCCGCGTCAAGGAATACTACATCATGTTCCTGTTGCAGCAGACGGGAATCATCGGCGTGTTCGTATCGATGGACTTCTTCCTGTTCTTCGTGTTCTGGGAAGCGGTGCTGGTGCCGATGTACTTCATCATCGGCGTCTGGGGCGGGCCGCGGAAGCTGTACGCCGCCATCAAGTTCTTCCTGTACACGCTGGCCGGCGGCGCGCTGATGCTGCTCGGCATCCTGACGCTCTACTTCGAGCACTTCCGCCAGTTCGGCGTCTACACTTTCGAAATCTCGGAGTTGATGAAGACGGACCTGACGCGCGCCCCGCTGCACATGGAGCAGTGGGTGTTCTGGGCGTTCTTCCTCGGCTTCGCCATCAAGGTGCCGATGTTCCCGTTCCACACCTGGCTGCCGGACGCACACGTCGAGGCGCCCACGGCCGGCTCGGTGGTGCTCGCCAGCGTGCTGCTGAAGATGGGCACTTACGGCTTCATTCGCTTCTCGCTGCCACTGCTGCCGAATGCCTCCAACGACGTCACCATCGTGCAGATCCTGGCCGGGCTCTCGATCATCGGCATCCTCTACGGCGCGCTGGTCAGCCTGATGCAGCAGGATTGGAAGAAGCTGGTGGCGTACTCCTCGGTGAGCCACCTGGGCTTCTGCACCCTCGGCATCTTCGCGCTGAATCCGAACGGACTGGCGGGCAGCGTGATCCAGCAGATCAACCACGGCATCTCGACCGGCATGCTCTTCCTGGTGGTGGGCATCATGTACGAGCGCCGTCACACGCGCGAGCTGAAGGAATACGGCGGGCTGGGTCACGTGATGCCGGTCTACGCCGTGGTGTTCGCCATCGCGATGCTGAGCTCGGCGGGGCTGCCGTTGCTGAACGGGTTCATCGGCGAGTTCACCATCCTGCAAGGCGCCTTCGAGGCGAACCGCATGTGGGCGGCGCTGGCCGTGCTCGGGGTGATCTTCGGCGCGGCGTACCTGCTGTGGATGTACCAGCGCACCGTGCTGGGCGAAGTGACCAACGAGAAGAACCGCGGCTTGCCGGATTTGAGCCTGCGCGAGCTGGCGACATTTTTGCCGCTGATCGCGTGGGCCATCTGGATCGGCGTCTACCCGAAACCGTTCTTCGACGTGCTGGAGAAACCGGTGGCGCAGATCGTCGAGCGTGTGAAGCCGCACTATTTTGATGCCGCCCGCCAAGCGGCCGTCAGCGACGGGCGACGGGCGTCTCTCGCGGAGGCGGTCCGATGATCTATTACACCGCCGTCGACCAGTTCGCGCTGCTGCCCGCCCTGATGCTGGGGCTGTTCGGTTGCGCCACCCTATTGTTCGACTTCTGGGTGTTCCCGGAGCCGAAGCACCGGAAATGGATGCTCCTTTTCGTGGTTGCCGGCCTCGCCTTCGCCGGGGGCGGGCTAGCCAAGCAGCAGATCTTCCTCGCCGCGCACGGCCCGTTCTCAGCATTTCAGGGATCGCTCACCATCGACGGCCTGTCGCTGTTCTTCAACTGGATTTTCCTGGTGGCGGCCCTGATCGTCGTGCTCGCGTCCCACAAATACCTGGAGACCGAACACGAGCCGCGCGGGGAATACTACGGCCTCGTTCTGCTCGCCAATTGCGGAATGTTTTTCCTGGCCACCGGTACGGACCTGATCACGCTGTTCATCGGACTCGAGCTGATGGCGCTGTGCTTCTACATCCTGGTGGGCTACCTGCGCTCGGACAAGCGCTCGAACGAAGCCGCGATGAAGTACCTGCTGCTGGGCGCGTTTTCGAGCGGGTTCCTGGTTTACGGCTTCTCGGTTCTCTACGGGATCGCGGGCTCGACCCGGCTCAAAGACGTGGCCGATGCCATCGCGACGCGCAACCTCACGGACCCGCTGGTGCTCCTGGCGCTGGTCACCACCACGGTGGGACTGCTCTTCAAGATCTCGGCGGTGCCTTTCCACATGTGGGCGCCGGACGCTTACGAGGGCGCGCCTACCACCATCACGGCCTACCTCTCGGTGGCATCGAAGGCTGCCTCTATCGCGTTTCTGTTGCGCATGTTTCTTGTCCCCTTCGCATCGCTGCGAGTGGCGTGGACGCCGGTCCTCATCGTGGTCGCGGTCCTGACCATGACCGTCGGCAACCTGGCCGCCATCAGCCAGACCAACGTCAAGCGCCTGCTGGCCTACAGCTCGATTTCGCACGCGGGCTACATGCTGCTGGGCCTGATCGCGGGCAACTCGACCGGCATCCGCGGTATCGCCGTCTACATCATGGTCTACACCTTCATGAACCTCGGCGCGTTCATGGTGATCGTGTCGCTGCGGCGGCAGGGAATCATCGGCGACGAAATCGAGGACCTCAACGGCCTGATGCAGAAGAGCCCGGTCCACGCCGTGCTGATGCTGATCTTCCTGATGTCGCTGGCCGGGATTCCGCCCACGGCGGGCTTCCTGGGAAAGTACTACATTTTCCTCTCGCTCATTGAGACCGGCCACAACGTGCTGGCGGTCGTGGCTGTACTGTACGTGGCCGTGGCGGTTTACTATTATTTCCGGATGGTCAAGGCCATGTTCGTCAGCGAGGCGGTGGACAAGGTGCCCGCCGCGTCGAACTTCGGCCTGCGCGTGGCGCTTGCGCTGACCGGCGTGATGACGGTACTGATCGGCATTTATCCCGAGCCGTTCCTGCGCTTCGCCCAGGTGGTGCGCTGATGCAAAGCCTTCTTCAAAACCCGCTGGTGACGACGCTGCTGCTGACCGTGGTGATTATCGGCGTGTTCCCGCTGCTGGCCGGCTACATCGTGCTGGCCGAGCGCAAGCTGCTGGCGGATTTCCAGGTGCGCCTGGGGCCCATGCGTGTAGGCCCGCACGGCATCCTGCAGCCGCTGGCCGACGCGCTCAAGCTGATCATCAAGGAAGACGTCATCCCGGCGCAGTCCGACAAGTTCATTTTCTGGATGGCGCCCTGTGTCTCGACATTCACCGCGCTGACGGCGTTTGCCGTGCTTCCCTTCACCGGACTGGTGCGCATAGCGGACGTCAACGTTGGGCTGCTGGTGATCAGCGCCATGTCGGCGGTGGGCGTGCTCGGCATCGTGCTCGGCGGATGGTCTTCGAACAGTCATTATGCTCTGCTCGGCGCGTTGCGCAGCGGAGCTCAGCTGATCAGCTACGAAGTGGCGCTGGCTTTCGCGCTTCTGTGCGGCGTGATGGCGGCCGGGACGCTGAGCATGGAAGGCATCATCAAAGCGCAGGCGGACCGCGGCATTTGGTTCGTCTTCGACAATTTCGGCCTGATGCTGCTGCCGTTCGTGATCTACGTCATCGCGGCCATCGCCGAAACCAACCGCGCGCCGTTCGACCTGCCCGAAGCCGAGAGCGAACTGGTGGCGGGCTTCATGACCGAGTTCAGCGGATTCCGCTGGGCGCTCTACTTCCTGGCCGAGTACGCCAACATCTTCGTGATCTCCTCGGTGGCGGTGACGCTGTTCTGGGGGGGCTGGCTGCGTCCCTTCCCCAGCGTGGGCTGGCTCGATTACCCGTTGAACAACGTCTTCCCGTTCCTGGCCCTGGCCGGCACGGGCGCGTACTGCTTCCCGCTGGCGAGCCGCCTGGCCAACCGTCCCCGCGCGATCTTCCTGATGGTGATCGGCGCTTGCCTGATCGTTCTGGGGCTGCCATTCCTGCTGCCGGTGGTGAGCGGACCGGTCTCGCCCGCGTTCTGGTTCTTCTTCAAGGTGGCGTTCCTGGTCTACTCGATGATCTGGTTCCGCGCCACGTGGCCGCGCTTCCGCTACGACCAGTTGATGAACATCGGCTGGCGCAAACTGATTCCGCTCGGCATGGCGGCGGTGCTGGCGAACGCGGTGGTGGGGATGCTGAAGAAGTAGCTGGTAGAGTTAACGTGGTTTGGGTCGGACGCTTGGGCGCGACCCTTTGAGCACTTGATCGATCTCGGGCCAGAGGCCAAGAAGGACGCCCAGGCCCTTCACGAGGCCGTCAATCAACCCCGACCGGTTGTAGCTCCCACGCCCGTGAGCGAATTGAGCGTACGATACCCTGACCCAGATGCGGTAGTCCTCGTCGAGACTCTTGAGCCTCCGCATGTGTGCCACTGAACTAAGTCGGTTCTCCGAATTCCGTCTTCAGGATCTCGGTCACTTGCTTCGGAAGAGCCGGCGCCTCTTTGGTCGCCGCAATCCAGACCACCTCCCAATCCACACCAAAATAGGCGCGAATCAGAATGTTTCGAAAGGCCACAATCCGGGACCAAGGAACCTCTGCGTGCGCGGCGTGTAACGTCCCGGGCAACCGGGTAAGTTGAGCGATGAAGAGAGGGATCGTGGCGCCACCTCCTGGTACCAGGATACTGGCGCCGTGCGGCCGCCGTTCTTGTGGTGCGTGGCCGCTGACGAAGCCGGGCAATCGTCTGTGCTCTTGATCGGCTTTCATCGGCGGCCCAAGTTGCCCTACTTCTTCTGCCCCCCGCGGCTCCACTCGCGGATGGTGCGGACCTCTTCGGCCGGGATGTGCAGGAACTCCAGGAACTCCTGGTGCTCTTCGGGGGCGTTGCGCTCGAACTCGATGTGGAAACGTTGCATGTCGTCCTCGCTCAGGCCCGAGGCGCGCATGATGGATACCAGCTTGTCTTTCGTAATCACTTTAGTCCTCCAGAGAGATTGGTTGCTTTTGAGCAGACTGAGGATGGCCCGCTGATGGTCGCGCAACGCTTCGATCTCGGCATTCAACTCGATCAGCCGCCGTTTCAAGACCGAGGCTGCGTCGGTTTCCGGGCGATCCAGAATCTTGCGAATGTCGTCAAGCTTCAGACCTGCGTCGCGGTAGGCGCAGACCTGCTGAAGCCTCCGCAGATCCTTCTCGCCATACCCACGGTAATTGGCGGCGGACCTGACGGCGGGTTTCAGCAGCCCGACGGACTCGTAGTAGAGCAGCGTACTGCGGCTGAGGCCGCAGCTTTTGGCGAGTTTGGAAACGGTAAACATCGTCCAGTTCTCACTGTGAACTATGAAGCTGTAGACAGGTCAAGCGAAATCGCAGATCTAAACAGAGCATCATAAATGTTTGCGCGTCCGCTCCCTTGCGGTCGCGGCTCGGTAAGGTTTCTGAGCCACGGCCGCAAGGGAGTGGTCATCGGAATCGGCAGACAATAACGGCTGCGTCTTTAATTCTGGCACGGATGGGAACCGAGCCATCGGGGCAGCATGCAGCCACGATGGAAGAGGTAGCGGCGCGGACCTGCGGCCGCAGCGGTACCGCCGGGCTCTCGCCGCTAGCACGGGCAAGCGCTATTTCTGATCCGGATCGGCGCCGGCCGCCGCGCCAGCAGGGGAGCCGAAACCCAGCGCCTGTTTCAGCCGGCTGCCGGTGATCTTTGTGCTCGCCATGTACGAGATCTGGAATTGCAGGTAGTAGCCGGCGTTGCGCACTGCGTAGAAGTTACCCGGCGACTGCCGTTCCATCTCGATATCCGCTTTCCAGTGCTTGTCGTAGACGTAGTCGACGCGCGTCTGGATGTTGTCGCCGCGGTCCAGACCCGAGCCGAACGTCTTCGCGGCGCCGGCATACGGCTGGAACGCGCCCATGTGGTAGTAAGTGAGCCGCGCGGTGAGTTTCTTGAATGGCGTGATGCCGGTCTCGGCTTGCCACATCGAGAGGTTAGTCCAGTAGGCGACGCCCTTTTCCGGCACCTGGCTATAGATGTAGAGCTCACTCCACTTCGGCCAGCGTGAATAGAGCGGATCCCAGCCTTCGGTACGGCCCTTGGACTTCGGATCGTCGCCCGACAAGCCCCACCATCCGCCCAGGACGTAAGGCTTCCAGCGGTGCGTGAACTGCCTTTTGACGTAGCCGTAGCCGCCCCAGCCACGCACCACGATGTCGGGGTGCTCAGCTCCCCACTGACCCGCGAATTCGGTGGTGGCGGTCCAACCGGGGGCGAGCTGGATTACGGCGCGGCCGCCTGCCGTGCTGACGTGTTTGTCCGGCTGGAATGCAGGGCTCGCGGGCGACCGGTAGTCATGCACTTCCTTGGTGTACAGATAATAAGATTCGAACCCCACCCGCTTGTGGTTGTTATCGGTGTAATAAGCTCCCAGCGAACTGGAGTCATACTCCTGCAGCAACCTACGCTGGTCGTTGATCCGGGGTAGCATGCGATCGTACTTCGGGTTCAGAATCCCGATAAGTTCCACTTTTGACTTCTTGCGCGAGTAAGCCAGATCGACCGCATTGTCATAGAGGGAGCGGGATCCGTCACCCGGGGTGCCATCCATCAACAGAAAGCCTTCACCACGCATCAAATTCTGGCGGCCCACGCGAAGCGACAGCCCTTTGACAAAAAGTTTCTTTATGTCGATATAAGCGGTCTCGAAAGCCACCTCGTCGAAGTGGTTGTTAGGCTGCCCGAGCTTTTGGTTGGTCTCCTGGTCAGCCCCGACGAAGAAACTCACATTGGAGGAGAGCGGGACGCTGATCCAGGCGCGCGTGCGATAGCGCATCTGCTCGCGCTCGTCGTTAGACTTGTCGCTGTAGTCCGTGATGTTATTCCAGTCCTCGTTGCGAACGCGCTGTTCGAAGCCGAATTCCCATGTGGGAGGCGCTTCCGTGGCGGGCGGCTGGGCCTGCTGGGCATTGGCCACGGGCATAGCCAGCACATACAGAAGACCGACGATGAGGGAGTATCGCATGGGTTACCTTTTACTAACCTGCCTGCAGGCTGGGTAGGTCCGGCACGGCAGAAGAGGGCGTTACAAGCCGGTCGGCTCCAAACGCTTTCAAAGAGTATACACCAGGCCGTTTGCTCCTTATCAGGTTTCAGCGATAAAATCATCTGTTAATCTCGCTGTGGCCCTTTCCCGCTTGCATCCGACGGGCTTGTCGTGGGAGAGTGTCATCCTGGTGTCGATGTCAATGAACCTATCAGGCCGTATGCTGCTGAGTGGGGACGAGGCGGTCGCGCTGGCTGCGCGCGATGCCGGCGTCGCCCTGGGAACCGGATACCCGGGAACTCCTTCGACCGAGATCCTCGAGTCGTTCGCCGAATTGGGCGGACACGCCCAGTGGTCGCCGAACGAGAAGGTCGCGCTCGAGGTCGCGATCGGCGCCTCCTTCGGCGGAGCGCGAACGCTGGTGACGATGAAGCACGTCGGCGTGAACGTCGCCGCCGACCCCTTGTTCACGGCGGCCTACACCGGCGTCGCGGGTGCGCTGGTGCTGGTTTCGGCGGACGACCCGGGCATGGCCTCGAGCCAGAACGAGCAGGACAACCGGCACTACGCGGTCGCCGCCGCAATCCCCATGCTCGAGCCGGCCGATTCGCAGGAAGCCTACGAATTCACTCTCAAGGCCATCGAGATTTCGGAGCGCTGGAAGCTGCCGGTTCTGCTGCGCATGACCACGCGCGTGTGCCACTCGAAGACGATCGTCGAGCCGAAGCCCGGGCTGGCCACGACCCCGTCCGCGATCGGATACAAAGCCCACGCCGACCTGCGGGTGATGATTCCGTCGAACGCCCGCCCCGCCCACCGGCGCCTGCGCGCGAAGCTCGCCAAGATCGCGGAGTGGAACGAGGCCTCGGGTCCCAACCAGCTGATCGAGGGCGACCGTTCGCTGGGCATCATTTCGTCGGGTGTGGCGTCGGTGCACGCGCGCGAGGCGGCGCCCGGGGCGGCCATGCTCAAACTGGGCATGACCTATCCGCTGCCCTTCGAAGCTATCCGCGCCTTCGCACGCACGGTGGATCGCTGCGTGGTCATCGAAGAAGGCGATCCCTGGCTGGCGGATGCGATCCGTGCCGCCGGCGCGGAGGTCGAGGACAAGCCAGAGATGTACCGTTTCGGCGAGCTCAACGTGGAGCGCGTGCGCCGCATCCTGGCAGGAGACGTAACGCCCGAGCCCGTGCCGCCGCCCGGCAAGCCGCCGGAACTGTGTCCCGGATGCCCGCACCGCTACGTTTTTCAGGCGCTGCGCAAATTGGATTGCATCGTCTCGGGCGATATCGGCTGCTACTCGCTGGGCGCCCTGCCCCCCTTCAACGCGCTGGAGGTGCTGGTCTGCATGGGCGCGAGCATTGGCATGGGGCTTGGCTTGCGCCACGTCCTGCCGGCCGAGCAGGCGCGGCGGGTGGTGAGCGTGATCGGCGACAGCACGTTCGTACACAGCGGCATCACCGGGCTGGTCGAGATGGTCTACAATCCGCCACCGGACGGCCACGTGCTGCTCATTCTCGACAACGGAACCACCGCGATGACGGGCATGCAGGAGCACCCCGGCACCGGGCGCACCCTCGATCACCAGCGCACGGGCAAGGTCGTGTTTGAGGATCTGGCGCGCTCGCTCGGCATCAAACAGGTCCACGTCATCGATCCCACGCTCAACCAGCAGGCGCTCGAGGACCTGGTGACGCAGTGTCTCGAGAGCCGGGAACTGGCGGTGATCGTGGCCCGCCGGACGTGTCTGCTAGCCACCGGCAAGATCAAGCTAATGGAGAAGTGCCTTGAACCGCAGGAATGAGGTCTGCTCGAACATACCGCTCCCTGGCGGTCGCGGCTCGGTTACGGGAATGGACGTATGACCCCAACTACTAACCCCGTCACAAACGTCGTCTTCGCCGGCCTGGGAGGACAGGGCGTCCTCAAAGCTTCCGACATCGCTGCGGAGGCAGCCTTCCGTGCCGGCTTCGACGTCAAGAAGAGCGAACTGCACGGCATGAGCCAGCGCGGCGGGTCGGTATCGAGCGACGTGCGTTTCGGCCAGCATGTTGAGAGCCCCATGGTGCCGTCAGGCGGGGCGGACTTCCTCGTGGTCATTGCGCCGGACCAGATCGACATCAACCGCTGGCAGTTGCGCAACGGCGGCGTCCTCATCGCGCCCTCGATGATCGACGTGCGCGCCCTCTCCAACAAGAAGGCCCTCAACGTGGCTCTGCTCGGCATCCTGAGCGCGCTTGCCGGAATACCAGAGGAGCATTGGATCGCCGCCATCCGCTCCAACCTGTCCGATAAGCTGCACGAGGCCAACTTCGCCGCATTCGAGTTGGGGCGCCAGGCCGCCCGCAGGGAGTTCCATCCATGATCGAGACCATCGAAGAGCTTGCCGTGGGATACCATCCCGCCAGCGCGCCGGACTACATCCCGGCGCAGCACATGAAGGACCTGCAACTGGCGCGCCTCCGGGCCGTGGTGCGCCGCGCCTGGGACCACGTGGCGCTGTTCCACAACCGGATGGAGGAGCGCGGGATCTCGCCCGACGGCATCAAGTGTCTCGACGACATCGCGCACCTGCCGTTCACGGTGAAGACGGACCTGCGCGACACCTACCCCTTTGGCCTGTTCGCCAGCCCCATGAAAGATGTGGTGCGCCTGCACGTCTCGAGCGGCACCACCGGCAAGCCCATCGTGGTCGCCTACAACAAGGAAGACCTGGATGTGTGGACCGCCGTAATGGTTCGCAGTTTCGCGGCCTGCGGCCTGACCCACGGCGACATTCTCCAGAACGCCTACGGCTACGGCCTCTTCACTGGCGGCCTCGGCGCGCATTACGGCGGCGAGGCACTGGGCGCCACCGTGATCCCCATCTCAGGCGGCAACACCGACCGGCAGATCATGATCATGCGCGACTTTAACGTCACCGCCATCTGCTGCACGCCCAGCTACTTCATTCACCTCATCGACCGCGCTCGCGAACTGGGAGTGGACCTGCGCGAGTTGCCCCTTCGCGTCGGCGTATTCGGCGCCGAGCCGTGGACCGACTCCATGCGCCGGCACATCGAGACGGACTCCGGCATACAGGCCTTCGACATCTACGGCTTGTCCGAGATTATCGGACCCGGCGTCGCCATCGAGTGTCCCTATCACGCCGGCCTGCACGTCTTCGAGGACTATTTCTATCCCGAGATCGTGGACCCGGACACCGGAGCGTCGCTCCCGGATGGCGTGGAGGGCGAACTGGTGCTCACCACGCTCGGCAAGCTCGCCATGCCCATGATCCGCTACCGCACGCGCGATATCACGGCGATCATCCCGGGCACCTGCGCCTGCGGGCGCACGCTAAGGCGGATACGCCGCATCGGCCGGCGCTCCGACGACATGTTCATCATCCGCGGCATCAATGTCTTCCCCTCACAGGTGGAGGCGGCCCTGCTGGCCGTCGAAGGCACGCTGCCGCATTACCACATCATCCTCTCGCGCGAGAAAGGACTCGACCAGATGGAAGTGCAGGTCGAGGTCACCCCCGAAGTTTTCAGCGATAAGGTCGGCGCGATGGAAGACCTGAGCAAAAAGCTCGCGCTAACTCTCGACCGCAGTCTCGGCGTGCGCGTCGCTGTAAGGCTGGTGAAGCCGCACACCATCGCTCGCAGCGAGGGGAAAGCCAAGCGCGTCACCGACACCAGAAACCTGGATCAGTAGCCATGAAAATCCATCAGATCTCGCTCTTCCTCGAGAATCAGCCTGGCCAGCTCATCGAGCCGTGCCGCGTCCTGTCGCGCGCCGGAATCGACATCCGCACGCTGACCCTGGCAGACACGCAGCTTTTCGGCATCCTGCGCCTGATCGTCTCCGACTGGGAGGCGGGCGCGAAGGTGCTGCGCGAGGCCGGCTACGTCATCAACCTGACCGAAGTGGTGGCTGTCGAGGTGCCGGACCGCCCCGGCGGGCTCGACGAACTGCTGGAGTTGCTCCAGGGCAGCCGCATCAACATCGAGTACATGTACGCGTTCACCTTCGGAGGAGACAAGGCGGTGCTCATCTTCCGGTTTGACGAACCGGACCGCGCGATCGAGCTGCTCAAGGGGTCCGCCATCAACGTGATCGATCCCGTCGAGGTCTACACCGGGATCGCGAAATGAGTGTCTCGAGAAAGGTCGCCAGCCAGCTCGATCAAGCCTCCTGGATCCGCCGCATGTTCGAGGAGGGCGCGCGTCTTCGGGCCGAACGCGGCGCCGATCGCGTCTTCGATTTCACGCTCGGCAACCCAGAGGTGGAACCCCCGGCCGCGGTAATCGAGACGCTGCGCGAGGTGGTCGCCGGGGGCCGGCTGCACACGCACGGCTACATGCCGAACGCGGGCTTCCCCGAAGTCCGCGAGGCGGTTGCCCGGCGCATGGCCGCGCGAACGGGCCTTCCCTACGGCCCTCAACACATTCTGATGACCGTCGGCTCAGCGGGCGCGATGAACGTCGCGCTCAAAGCGATCCTCGACCCCAATGACGAGGTTATCGTCCTGGTTCCGTTTTTCCCCGAATACCGGTTCTACATCGAGAACCACGGCGGCAAGATGGTCTCGGTCGAGACCGGCGCCGACTTCCAGCCGGACGTGAACCGCATCGCCGCCGCCATCACCCGGCGGACCAAGGCGATCATCGTCAACTCGCCCAACAATCCCACCGGAGCGCTCTATTCCGCCGAGGTGCTGCGGGATCTCGGCGCGCTGCTCGAGCACAATCCGCGGGTGCTGGTGTTGAGCGACGAGCCCTACCGGTCCCTGGTCTTTGACGGCCGGAGCGCCCCTGAAGTGCCGCCGCTCATACGGCGCACGCTGGTGGCGGACTCCTGGTCGAAGGCGCTTGCGGTGGCGGGCGAGCGCATCGGCTGCCTCGCCATTTCTCCTCAAATCGAGGATGCCGCCGCGCTGTTCGATGCGGCGACCTTCGCCAACCGCGTGCTCGGCTTCGTCAACGCGCCGGCCATCTGGCAGTGGGTGATCGCGCGCGCCCCTGAGGCAACCGTGGATGTCGGCCTGTACCAGGACAAGCGCGACCTGCTCTGCGACGCGCTCGCGCGGATCGGTTACGAGGTCACGAAACCCGCCGGCGCCTTCTACGCGTTCCCCAGGACTCCCATCGCCGACGATGTGGCGTTCATCCGCGTCCTGCTCAAGGAAGGAATTCTCGCGGTGCCCGGCTCCGGCTTTGGCCGCGGCGGGTACATCCGGTTGTCCCTCACGGTGGCCCGCCAGACGATCGAGGCCAGCCTGCCGGGATTCGAGAGAGCGCTGGCGGCCGCGCGCGGCTGAGTGGGGGTTGCGGGCGACCCAAGCAGCCTCGACATGAGTGTCGAGGCGGCAGGCAGGAGTGCCCAATGCCACTTAGCTTTCCCAGATGTGGACAGCCGGAGTGGGGCGGCTCTCCAGAGCTGCGCCGGACGTCCACGTCCGGCTTGCTTCGTTTCAGGAAGTTGGACGGAGGCGGGTCTAGAGACCCGCTGCAGGACTGGAGTCCTGCCCCACGGCAGGAGTGCCTGCGCCACGAAAACGATGGATTTTGTTTCATTATGGGTGTAATCTGTACGAGGTGACGCCAAGGGGGGCTGGCAGCATTGGGGCGTCGTCGGCGTAAGACAGAGAAGAGGGGTGGTATGTCTTCATCGCCGTCTGGGAGTGGGGAATTCCGCCAGTCGACGCCGCACGCGCCGCGCGCCGCCTCGATCCTGGAGTCCGTCCTCCTCAGCCTCAGCGACGGCGTTGTGGTGGCGGATCGGAACGGCCGGTTCATCCTGGTCAATCCCGCGGCCGGGCGGCTGCTGAGCGCGATCCCCACAGACGTCGCGCCCTCGGAATTCAGTGCCCAGTACGGCCTGTACAAGTCCGACGAGACCACGCTGTTTCCCGTCGACGAACTGCCGCTGATGCGCGCCATCCGGGGCGAAGTGGTGCGCGATGTCGAGATGTTCGTGCGCCGTGGCCAAGCGGAGGGCATTTGGGTGAGCGCCTCGGCCATGCCCCTGCGGGACCAGGCCAGCGGCCTCGAGGGCGGGGTCGTCGTCTTTCGCGACATCACCGAGTACAAACGCAATGAGCAGGCCCTCCGCAGCGAGCGGGACAGGGCCGCGGCCGTGGTGGACACCGTCGCCAGCCTGGTGCTGGTGCTCGATAAGGACGGCCGCATCCTGGGCTTCAATCGCGCCTGCGAGAAAGCCGCCGGCCGCACGTTCGAAGAGGTCCGAGGCCGCTTCTTCTGGGACGTCGTGCTGCCGGCCGAAGAGGTAGCCGCCGCCAGAACCGCGTTTGAGGAGCTGCGGGCGGGGCGTTTTCCCGACCAGGTGGAGAACCACTGGGTTTCAAGCGATGGCGGGCGCCGTCTGATCGCCTGGGCGAACACCGCGCTCGTTGCGACGGACGGCAGCGTCGAGTTCGTCATCGGAACCGGCACGGACCTGACCGCCCGCCGGCATACCGAAGACGAATTGCGCCGCGCCAATCACATGCTCCGCGTAGTCATCGAGACGAGTCCCCTGGCCATCGTCACCATGGACTTCGACGGCAGCGTGAAGAGCTGGAACCGGGCCGCGGAGCGCATGTTCGGATGGCTCGAACAGGAAGTCCTCGGCCAGCCCTTCCCCATCGTGCCTGAAGAGGACGAGGCTTTCTTCCGCGGCAACCTGGACCGACTGCACCGTGCCGAAACCATCGCCGGCATCGAGCGTAAGCGCCGGCGCAAGGATGGCACGCTCATCGACGTGGCTCTCTGGAACGCGCCGCAGCTGGATGCCGAGGGCCGCGTGATCGGCGGCATTTCCGTCATCGCCGACATGACCGACCGCAAGCGTCTGGAGGAGGAGTTCCGCCAGGCCCAGAAGATGGAAGCCGTGGGACGGCTGGCCGGGGGCGTGGCGCACGATTTCAACAACCTGCTCACGGTGATCGGCGGCTACACGCAAATGCTTCTCGAAACCATGGAGCCGGACCACGCTCTGCGTCCCTCGATGGAGGAGATCGACCGTGCCAGTGCCAGCGCGGCCGCCCTCACGCAGCAACTGCTGGCCTTCAGCCGCCGGCAGATTGTCTCACCCCAACTGTTCGACCTCAACGAGCTCGTGGCCGGTCTCGACAAGATGCTCCACCGCCTGATTGGCGAGGACGTCGAACTGGCGACACTGCTCGCGCCGGAGCTTCCCAACGTGAAGGTGGACGCCGGCCAGATCGAGCAGGTGGTGATGAACCTGGTGGTGAACGCACGCGACGCGATGCCCCGGGGCGGGACCCTCACCATCCGGACCGAGGTGGCGGAGTTCAACGAGCGCAGCCCGCAGGGAGTCGGGCACGGCCGCTACGTCGTCCTTTCCGTGGCCGACACCGGCCGCGGCATGACGGAAGAGACCAAGCTCCATATCTTCGAGCCGTTCTTCACCACCAAGGGCAGGGGCAAAGGCACCGGGCTCGGGCTCAGCACGGTATACGGCATCGTGAAGCAGAGCGGCGGGGAGGTTACCGTCGCCTCGGCGCCGGGCGAGGGCAGCACCTTCCGCGTCTTCCTTCCGGCTCTGGACCGCGCCGCCGCTGCCGGCGTGGATGGCGCCCCGGCTCCCGAGCGCAAGCGAGGCACCGAAACGGTGCTGCTGGCCGAGGACGACGCCGCGTTGCGGAACCTGGTCCGTGGAATCCTGGAGAGCCGCGGCTACTCCGTGCTAATGGCCGTCGATGCCACCGAGACGGTGGCGTGGTGCGAGCGCCACCCCGGGCCGATCCATCTCTTCCTGACCGATGTCGTCATGCCCGGCATGAGCGGACAGGACCTGGCGACGCTGGCCGTGCGCTTGCGGCCCCGCCTCAAGGTCCTATACATGTCCGGCTACACGGATCACGCCAGCCTCGAACACGGCGTGCTCGACAGCGGCACCGCCTTTTTGCCCAAGCCGTTCACGCCCGAGATCCTGCTCTCGAAAATCCGGGAAGTGCTGGACGGTGGCTGACGGGGGGCTTCGGCCTAGAAGTTGGACGGAGGCGGGTCTGGAGACCCGCTGCAGGACTGGAGTCCTGCCCCACGGGGCTCCTCACCGCTCGTAGACCGCGATCCACTGGCCCCGCTCGGACCACCGGACCACCTCTCTCAGGCCGAACATCCGTTCCAGGTCGTGCGGAGCGATCTGCGGCTGGTAGCCGTAAAACCTGCGCATCAGCGGCGCTACCAGCGGCGCTCGCCGCAGGTCCCATCCGGCGTCCCATTCGCGCGAGAAGAGCACGAAGGGACCCACCGAGGCCCGGTCGAGCGACCACAAGTCGGCGGGTCGGAACCCCGCAACCTCTTGAAATGCCAAGCGCCGGGTGACGTATCCGTTCGCGGGCCGCTTGATCTCGATCGAGAACGGCCAGGCCGTCGTGATGGTTTGACCGGGATAGCTCCGCTCCACAAAATCCGCCGCGCGCTGGTGAAGCCGAACGAAATCAACCATGGCGAGGTTGTTCTCGTAAGCATAGGGGTAGGGCGGATTCCAGAAGAGGCACGCAATCAAGCCCGCCACGAGCGCAAACTGCCCGACGCGGGTGAACAGCGAGGGCCGCGCCGACCAGGCTACCGCGAACGCGATGTACATCAGCGGCAGCACCGGCAGCAGGTAGCGTTCGAGCGTCGCGCCGCCCAGCACCGTGACCGCGAGCGTCTGCGCCACCGCCAGCACCGCCGCGATGCGCCACGCCCGGCTGCGGAACATCTTGGCGCGTCGCCACGCCAGCGCCACGGCAATCCAGCCGATCCAGTGGAAGTTCTCGATGAAGATGGAGAAGCAGCGCCGCGCCAGCGCGATCGAGACCCGCACCGGGTGGAGCGGGAACAGCAGGTTGTAGTCCGTGAAAACGGCGTTGCCCAGCACGTGTCCGGTAGCGCGGTAGAGCACCAGCAGCCAGCCGCCGAGCGCAAGGGCCGGCAGGGCGAACCACAGCGCGTCGCGCCGGCGCCGCTCCACAATCAGGCATGCCGCGAACACCAGCGCTACCACCAGGCCGGTCTCTTTCACCAGCGCCAGCACGACGCAGGCAAGAGCCGCGCTCCGATAGCGGCCCCTTAGAAACAGGAGCAGCGCCAGCAGGGTGAACAGCATGGCCGGCATATCGAGCTGAGCCATCATGGCCTGTGTGTAGAACAAGGGCGAGGCCATCAACAGGGCGACGGCCGAGAACGCCGGCGCTCCGCCAACACCCCGGCCGAGTTCGATTGCCAGCAGGAACGTCAGCCACACCGCCACCGCCGCGGCGGCCAGCATCGCCAGGCGCGTCGCCGTGATCGAGAAGCCGAAGATCCGCCATACCAGCGCCAGGTAGGCCATCACCCCCGGAGGGTGAACGTTCGGCGTGGCCATGTGCGGCACCCAGTAGCCGTGCAGGTAGAGATCGAGGGAGGCCGGAACGAACTGCCCCACTTCATCCCAGTAGAACGGCAGATCCAGAAACGGCAGGTGGATCAGCACCACCAGCAGGGCGAAGGCGGCCAGAAAAAACACGTATCCGCCCAGCCGGCCGCGCGCGCCGCGCGATTCCGAGTGCCTGTGCGGCGCCTTACTGGACAACTCCGCCCTGCTGTCCGTGCGGTTCGAGGCGGATCTCGCCGAAGGCCGATTCGTACTGCGTGACGTTCTGCTGGAGGATGTTGAAGAGCGCCTTGGCCTGCTGCGGGCTCAGGTAGATACCTTGAAAGTTCTGGATGGCGACGGCGTCGGGCGCGGTCTGCGTGATCACGCCAAAGGACAGGAAGAAGTCCCAGAGGTTGACGCGCACCTGCACGCTGTTGGCGTAGTTCTCCCGATACTCCGGGTTCTTGACAAGTTGTACGTGCGGCTGTTGCGGCGATGTCATGAATCTCCCTTCAGGCTTTGCCCGATCCCTTGGCGCGGTCCATATACTTCATGTTAGCGACATCCAGGCGGATGAGGTCGCCGTCCTTGATGAACTGCGGCACCATGACCTCCACGCCGCTCTCCAGGCGTGCCGGCTTCCAGACGCTATCCACCTGCGCGTGCGACGGCGGCGCGGTCTCCCCGATGCGCACTTCGAGCACTTCCGGGAACACGACTCCCACCGGCTGCCCCTCGACGAAATCCACCGCGACCCGCATGTCGGTCTGGAGCAGCGCGGTCTGCGGCCCCACCAGAGACACCGGGACGGATATCTGGTCGAACGTCTCCGGGTTCATGAAGGTGCACTGCTCGGCGTCGGCGTAGAGGAAATCCATCGGCACCTTCCGGGTTTCGATTTCCTCGAGCTTCAACTCCGCGCGGAAGTTGATTTCCCGCAGGGTTCCGGTGGACAGGTTCTTGAGCCGCGTGTGTGCGGCGCCGCCCATTTTGCCTTGCCCCAGGTGGTGCTCGGCGGCCAGGACTTTGTATGCCTGGCCCTCGAAGCGAACGGCCATGCCGGCCCGCAACTGCGACGCGATGACCATGGGCGCCTGGATGCCAGCATACTACGGTACGCCCGTCGCCCGTCGCTCGTCGCTCGTCGCTCGTCGGAAAGGCCGGGTGCTCAGCGAGCGTCGCCGGCGGACACGTTCGGGGCGAAGCCCGCGGAGACAGGCCGGAGCAACAGGCCACGCCACAAGCCACGTGCCGGCGGTCTAGGTCCACATCGCGATTCGTGACGTCACGAGTTTGGTCAGCTCCGCGGGGTCCAATTGCATGCGCGAGCGCGCCTGCTCGGGCAACTCCTGTACAACGTCCTCGAACCCGGGCCGAACGGACGCCGCCAGCACCGAGAAGCCCAGCGCATCCGCCATACGGTCTGCACTCCGGATCAGATGAACCAGTCCGAACGGCGGATCGAGTCGGGCATCGTGGTGCTGGGCAATGACCTCACACAGTTCCAGCGGCAGCGGCATGCGCGCGGCGATCCATTCGCCCGCCTGGCAGTGATCGATATCGAACAGTTCCCGCTCCGTCGCCACCAGGTCGTAACAGCTCTCCTGAGAGACCGCGAGGAGGTTGGCATAGGCTTCCGGATATTGCACCAGCAGCGCCAGCCGCCCTATGTCGCGCAGCAGGCCCGCGGTGTAGGCGAAGCCCTGGTCGATGCCGCAGGGGCGAGCCAGCACGTCGGCCAATATGGCGCCCGCAAGGCTGCTTTGCCAGCAGGCTCGGAGGGCGGCGTTCTTCAGCACCGGCGCCGCAAAGTCGCCCATGGCGCTGGTGATGGCGCTACCTTTGACGCGTTCCAGCCCGATTACGAGAACCGCGTGCGAGATCGTTCTCACCTGGCGCTCGAGTGCGAACAGGGGCGAGTTGGCGATCTGCAGCACTCTCGCCGAGAACACCGGCTCGGCCGAGATGAATTCGCTCACGTCCCGGATGTGGACGTTCTCCCGATAGAGCAATTGCACCAGCCGCATCGCCACCGGAGAAAACGGCGGCAAATGCTCCAGGGCCCATGGTGTATGGTTCTTGGGCGGCACAGGCTTGGGCGGCGCGGGACCGGCTTGGAGTGTCTCAACCTCGCTCATGGCTCATTCTCCTTCACGACTTATCGGCGGCGGGAGGGCAAAACTTCAGCCCGCCGCGATCCCTCGAATGCATCGATCCCTGGTGCCGCTATTTTATTGCGATTTGCACACCGTTTGATCCTATTTCTGGTATTCTGGCGGGGTATCGGAGTGTCCTTCGAGGTGAATGGCGCGGCCACCGCCGTTCCCCGCCTGCTGGGCTTGCGCCATGCGGAGCCACCCCTGGGAGATCACAGAATGGGACAAGAGGACGCAGTCAAAGCGGAAAACGAGGCAATCAAGGCGCTCATAGCGAAAGGCAGGGCGGGCGAGGCAGTTGAGCGGGCGATACGCAACGCGGAGATGGCCGCCACGCAATCGGACGCGCTGGAAGGGAATTGCGCCTTTACATTAGGCCGCGCGGCACACGAGTCGGGCCAACACCGGCTCGCCGTTGTGGCCTACACTCGCGCCCTCGAGAAATCGACGCTGCTTCGCAACGCGCACGCATGCGCCAGCATTCATTTCTCCATGGCCACCGCCTTTCTGGAAATGCCCGACGGAGATCGGCAGCAAAACCTCGAGCTGGCAATCCTCAATCATCTTGGGGCGCTGGGCATGCTGACGGAAGCAAGCCGCCCCGTGGACTACGCGAGCGTGCAATACAACATGGGATACGCCTATGCCGAGCTGGCCAGCCGGTTTGGGAAACCTGTTCGCAATGAGGCCAGGCATTGCTTCGAGAACGCGCTTCAAGCTTTTCGAAGGTTAGGAATGCCGGCGGACGCGCGGAAGGCCCAGGACGCGTTGCGGGCACTGGATTCGTAGCCCCTTCGCCCCCCTACTTCGCGTCGCGCCAGTTCTCCCCGACGCCGACGTCCGCAATCACCGGGACGTCCAGCTTGCACGCCCCCTCCATCCCGGCCTTCACCAGCTTGCGCACTTCCTCGATCTCCTCCGGCGGAGCCTCGAACAACAACTCGTCGTGCACCTGTAGCAGCATGCCCGCCTGGAGCCCGCGGCGCTCGATCTCTTCCTCGATGCGGATCATCGCCAGCTTGATCAGGTCCGCCGCCGTCCCCTGGAGCGGCGTGTTTACCGCCGTCCGCTCGGCAAAACCGCGTGCGTTCGGGTTGCGGCTGTCCATATCCGGGATCGGCCGCTCGCGCCCCACCAGGGTCTTGGTCACTCCGCTCGCCCGCACCTCCGCGATGGTCTTATCGATCCACTGCCGCACGCCCGGATACCGCGCGAAGTAGTTGTCGATGTACGTCTGCGCCTCGTGCCGCGGGATTCCAAGCTGCGCCGCGAGGCCAAACGCGCTCAGCCCGTAAACGATCCCGAAGTTCACCGCCTTGGCGCGTCCCCGCAGTTCGCGCGTCACCATCAGCGGCGGCACATTGAACACCTCGGCCGCCGTGCGCGTGTGTATGTCCTCGCCGTTCCGGAACGCCTCGATCAGCACGTCGCTTTTCGAAAAGTGCGCCAGCAGCCGCAGCTCGATCTGCGAATAGTCCGCCACCACCAGCTTCCAGCCCGCGCGCGGAATGAACGCCGCGCGGATCTCCCGCCCCAACTCGGTGCGGATCGGAATATTCTGCAGGTTCGGATTCGAGGACGACAGCCTTCCGGTCGCCGCGCCGGTCTGGTTGAAGCTGGTGTGCAGGCGACCCGTCCGCGGGTTGATCAGCGCGGGCAGCGCGTCCACATAAGTACCCTTCAGCTTGACCAGTTGCCGGTAATCGAGGACCTTGCGGCAGACCTCGTGATCCGCCGCCAGCTCCTCGAGTATGTCGGCGGCCGTCGAAACCACCTTGCCCTTGCCGTACTTGACCGGCGCCGGCAATTGCAGCTCCTCGAAAAGCACCTTGCCCAACTGCTGCGGCGAATTGATATTGAACGACCGCCCCGCCAGCGCGTAGATCTCCCCGGTGAGCCGCTGCACCTCGGTGTCCATCATTTCCGAGAGCCGCCGCATCTCGACCGGATCCACGCGGATTCCGCGTTGTTCCATGCGCGCCAGCACGTGCGCCAGCGGCAAGTCGATGGTGTCGTAGATGGAGCGGAAGCCGCGCTCATCCACCTCGCGCGCCAGCACCGCGGCCAGTTCCACGGTGCAATCGGCCTGGGGTTCCACCCCCGCATCGAGCTTGCGGTCCAGGCGCCGCCGCGCCAGCATCTCGAGCGAACAGCCGCCCGGGTCGGCGTTCAGCAGGAACGCGTACAGCATGGTGTCGTCGCCGAAGCCTTGCGGGTGGATGCCCCACTGGGCAAGCGCCAGGTACGCCTGCTTGACATCGTGCACCACCTTCCGCCGCGAGGGATCTTCTAGGAACGGCCGCAGCCGCTCCACCAGTCCGGACGCCACCGACCGCGCCACGCCGGGCTCGGCCGCAAGGCCCACCGCCGGATGCCGCTCCGCCTCGAACATGTCGCCCTCGGCTTCGCCGCCCGCGGCCACGGCCACCGCCACGAGAGCGCCCGACGGGATCGCGGCCAGATACGCGTCCACCGCCTCCCCGGTTTCGAGCGCGGCATAGTCGCGCGAGCGCGTATCTTCCTCCGGCCCCAACTGCTCGATCAGGCTGAAAAACTCCAGCTCGCGGTAGACCCGCTTGAGCGCCGCCGTGTCCGGGGCCTGCGCGCGCACAGCGTCAATCGCGAACTCGATCGGAACCGTCACGTCGATGGTCGCCAGGTGCTTGCTCAGCAGGATGCGCTCGCGGTTCTGCTCCAGGCTTTCGCGGTACATCTTGCGCTCCACCTCGGCCGCGTGATCGAGAGCGCCCTCGACGGACCCGAACCGTTCGATCAGGTCCCGCGCGCCCTTGTCGCCGATCCCCGGCGCGCCCGGGATGTTATCGATGGCGTCGCCCTTGAGCGCCAGCAGGTCAGCCACCTGCTCCGGCTTGACGCCCATCTTCTCCACCACCTTGGCCGCGTCGTACCACAGGTCTTCCTGAATCGGGTTGAACATCGAGACGTGGTCGTCGATGAGCTGCAGCATATCTTTGTCGCTCGAGACGATGGCCACGTCGAAGCCGGCTTGCTCGGCGCGCCGCGCGATCGCGCCGATGACGTCGTCGGCCTCGAAACCCGGGTACTCGAGAATCGGGATGCGCATGGCTTCGAGCACCCGCCGCACGTACGGGATCTGCACCGTCAGGTCCGGCGGCATCTCCGCCCGGTTGGCCTTGTACTCGGCGAATTCCTGCTCGCGGAACGTGGGCCCGGCGCTTTCGAAAACCGAGGCGATGTACTCCGGCTTGTAGGCGCCGGTGAGCTTCCGGAGCATGTTGTTGAAGATGTAGACGGCCTCGGTGGGCACGCCCGCGCCGGTGCGCATCGAAGGAGCCGCCATCCGCCCCCGCGCGTGGTACGCGCGGAAGATGAAACCGAAGGTGTCGATGAGGAAGATCCGGGGCCGGGCCATTGCTTTATTGTGGCGCACGCCTTACCCCACCGCGGCCCGGCCCTACGGCGCGAAGTACCCGTTGATATCGATGATCACGTGCGTTCGGTCCGTGACGTACACGCTGATGGCGCCATCGGTTCCCGCGGGCACAATCGCGGCATTGGCCACCACGCTGCCGTCAAACGAATTCAGGGTCGAAACGAACGGCTGTGCCGACCCGGTTGGCCAAGTGGTCAGGTAGGAGAGCGGTCCGTCCGGCACCACCGTGACGTTGAGCGCGTAGGCGCCCGCCGTGGTGGGAACGCCGCAGCCACTCGCCGGCACCGGGAACGGCCGCGTCTCCCTCGCCTGCATGATCGGCCCCGCGGATCCCCGCGTATCGGCCACGCGGCATGGAGCAACCGGATAGAACGACATCGCGCCCGGAGTGCCGGGGAGACCTGGAGCAAAATAGCCGTTTACGTCGAGGATTACATCGGTCGGATCCGTGACGAGCACATCCAGGTCATCGTTCGGAACAATCGCAGCATTTGCCACCACCTTCCCCTCCCAGGAATTCAGAGTGGAGACGTTCGGACGGTCCCGGCCAGCCCGCCAGATCGTGAGGTATCCCAAATAGCCGGTGCGCGGCACAGCGGTGACATTCAGAGCCACCGCAGCAACTAGTGATGGCGTCACGCACCCACTCGGCGATAGATAGAAGTCCCTCGTGTCGTACGCCGCCAATGTCGGTCCTCCAAGCTGCCCTTCGGGCCACCGGGTGTCGGCGGCGCGGCACGGAGTGACCGGGTAGAACCAGAACGAGCTCGCATCGTCGAAGACGAACCAGGAGTTGCTCACGTAGTCGGAGCCGTCGAAATACCCGTTGATGTCCAAAATGACGTCGGTTGCCCCGGCCGCGTATACACTCACGGAACCATCCGCACCCGCCGGAACGATGGCCGCATTCGCCACCACTTCGCCATCCCAGGAATTCAGCGTTGAGACGAGAGGCTGCGTTTGGTCGGAGGGCCACAGGGTCAGATAGGGGAGCATGCCCTTCGGCACCACCGTCACGTTAAGAGAATAGGCTTGCGCGCCGACGGGAATACCGCATGCGCTTTGAACGACAGGAAACGAACGCTGGGTGCCGGCTGCCAGCGTCGGGCCTCCGAGCGGCCCGTCCTGGTTGCGAGTATCCACGACGCGGCACGGCGCGACGGCAATAAACCGCAGACCGGGTGCAGTGGTGCCCACCGCGCTCTGCTGGATGGTGAAGGGTAATCCGGCAATTGTCAGCGTGGCCGACCGGGCGTCGCCGGTGTTCGCGCCCACTGCGTAGGTCACGCTACCATCGCCCGTTCCGTTGCCTCTTCCGCTGTTGGAGAACCACCCGGACCCCTGGGGAGACGCCGTCCAAGCGACGCCCGGACAGCCGGTGATGTTGACCGTAACCCAACCGCCTTCCGCCGCAAATGTCCGGGAGGCCGGACTGAGCGTCCACGCACAAGATCCAGCCTGGCTCACTTGGACAGGTGTTCCCGCCACCTGGAACGACGCCGACTGAGCTGGCCCGGTGTTGGCGGCCACCGCCAGCGTCAACGTCTTAGGGCCGAACCCCGAATACGGGGACGGAGTGATCCACCCGGGCTGCGAGGTGACGGACCAGAAACAGCTCGGAAGAGCGGACTGGATTGAGACCAACAGATTGGTGGCGCTGGTTGAGGAAGTCAAATTCGTGGGCGAAACCTGAATCGAGCAGCCGCCTGGCCCGTCCGAAGGTGTCAGAACGCGCACGTTATTCCAGTAGGAATCGGCCACATAGATTTCGCCGCCGGCGTCCACGGCAACGCCGGCGGGGAAGCTCAGATAACCGAGGAGTGCGGGGCCGCCGTCACCCGGCGTCTGCCTGCTACAATTGCTGCCGGCGATTGTGGTGACGGTGCCCGTGGCATCCACCCTGCGGATCCGGCAGGCGTTCATGTCTGCGAAGTATAGGTTGCCGGACCCATCCAAGGCGAGTCCAGTGGGAAACGAACCGTCCGAGACGAAGGCAGTCAGAGTCCCAGTCGTCACGTCATGCTTCCAGATCCCCGGAAGCGCACTGTCCGCCACGAAGATGTTCCCGGTGCTGTCGACCGCAATGCCCCATGGCGACCCCAAACCGTAGGGCACGGGAGTGCTGATGTTGCCAGTACTGGCGCGGACTTCGCGCACGCGGCCGGCGTAGTCAGCTATATACAGGTTGCCGGCGCTGTCGAAGGCAAGACCGTAAGGTATCGCCAGTTGCGCTCGCGTCGCCGGCCCTCCGTCGCCGCCGTCGCCGTATGTGCCACTCCCAACCGCCGTCGTGACTATGCCAGTGGCGGCGTCGAGCCGCCGGACCCGGTAGTTTTGCGCGTCCGCGATGTAGAGGTTCCCGCCGGCGTCGAGAGCGAGCCCCATGGGATAATTGAGCTGCGTGGCCGGGCCGAGCCCGTTGTCTCCACTGAATCCGGCCGTCCCGGTTCCAGCCACGGTCGTGATGATCCCGGTGGAGGCATCGACCTTTCGGATCCTGTTGTTCCCGGTTTCGGCGATGTAGACATTCCCCCGAGAGTCCACGGCAACACCGTTCGGCTGATTCAACTCCGCACCCGCCGCCGGGCCGCCATCGCCGCCTCCACGATTCAGGTAGTTTCCGGCCACGGTGCTGATGCTTCCCGCGGCGTTCACCCTCCGAATCAAGGAACTGTCGGCAACACACAGGTTGCCAGCGGCGTTCACGGCGACAAACGAGACGTTAAGACCGATCGTGTTGGTGAGGCTCGCAATGATCCCCGTGACCGCGTCGATCCTGCGGACGCGGTCGGTGTCGGCGATGTAGATGTTCCCCAGCCTGTCGACAGCAATGCCTTGCAGCCCATCGAAGGTGGCTTGACTCGCGGGAAGGCCGTCGCCCGGACCGCTCGTACCGAGGCCGGCAATAGTCGTAATAACCCCCGTTACCGCGTCGACCCGTCGAAGCCGGTTGCAGCTGCTGATATACACATTACCGGCAGCGTCGACCGCCAATTGCCCCCACGTACTCAGCTGCGCGGCGGTGGCCGGCCCGCCGTCGCCATCGCCATGGCCATCGGCATAGCAGTTAGACGGCTGTCCGTTCCCAGCCACACTCGTGATGGCGCCAGTGCCGGCGTCGATCTTCGAGACCTGCCATGGCCCGAAGACATATACATCTCCGGATGTGCTCGCGGCAATGCCTGCCTCGTAGGGCGCAGCTTGGCCCGCCACCGTGCTGATGATGCCCGTGGAGGCGTCGACCCTTCGAATGGCTGCCCCGGTGCCGTAGGCGTCGCCAACCTGATTGATGTACACGTTATCCTGCGTGTCGACCGCGATTGCGTACGGACCAATGAGCTGCGCGGAGAGAGCGGGACCACCATCGCCACCATACCCTTGCGTACCGTTACCGGCAAAGCGTGTGAGTTTGCCAGAGGGATCGATCTTAACCACGAGGCTCCACGCCCAGAGGGACGCATAGATATTCCCGGCCCGGTCGACCGCCACGCCGCCAACCGGGCCGATGTCGGTTGATTGTGCCGGCCCGCTGATGGGCGCTCCGCCACCGGCCAACGTCTGAATCGTATACGTCTGGGCCCACGCAGCCTGGCCCAGGAAGATGCAGGAAAGCAATCCCGGCAAGAGGAAAACGGTGCGGCCGAGGCGAATCATAGGGCTATCTCCGATCCGATATTCTATCATCGCTCAGCAATGCTCGGATTATTCTCCTTACCGTGCAATTTTTCCCTCCCCGCCCCGACCTCCGCCCATTAAATAGAGCACTTATCCGCGCCTCAAAATGGCCCCCCAATTGCCATCCTCTGAACCATGCAGCCTACCGACGAAACCCCGCGGCGCGAAAAGCCGCCAATCCGAAGCCGGCAACTCGACGCTCGACAGCGATCCCACCGCGAACGTCGATCCCGGCGCGATCCTGCGCGCCATCCTGATGAACGCCGGCGACTGGTCCACGCCGAACACCTCGTACCCGGCCCGGTTCAGTTCGCGAGCCCATCGCCCGCTTCCGCACCCCAGATCGGTGACCAGTCCGCTCCCGACCCGGCCGTCCCTCAACAGGCGCAGCAGGCCCGGCGCCGCCCCCAGCGCATACTCGCTGAACCCCGCGTCATGGACGTACGCCAGGTCGGTCCCGTAACCGCCCGCTTCAGTGACCCGCCTCACCGAGCAGCTCCGCCAGATACTTCTGCCACACGGCGGCCAGCGTGTGCGTCCCGTGGCCCCGCGTCTCCGGGGTGATCGGCAGCAGCACGAACCGCCCGTTCTTCACGCGCTTGATTTCCCGCTCCGCGATCCCCAACTCCGGTGGATTGATGAAATCGTCCGCCGAGTTGACGTACATCACCCGCGCCTGGATTTTCTCCAGCCCCGGCGACGGATTGTAGTTGCGCGAGGCGTTCACCTGGTAAAGCGTGTCGTTCGCGTCCAGGCCGGCCGCGCGGCTGCTCATGTACTCGTCCAGGTATTTGTCGGCGGCTGGGCGCGTCGGGAACATGGTCTGATTGCGCAGCGGCGCGCTGCCCGCGATCAGCAGGATGTCGAGCGCGGTCCGCAGGGCCGCCTGCGGCTCCGCGGTGTACTCGCCGCCCTTCCAATCCGGATCGTGGCGGATCCCGTCCATCACCATCTTGCGCCACATCCGGTTCCGCCCCGCGATCTCCACCGTCAGGCACGCCAGCGGCATCAGCGCGTCCATGGACTCCGGATAGGTCTCGCCCCACACCCACGAGTGCATGCATCCCATGGACGTTCCCATCACCAGCCGCAGGTGGTTGATGCCCAGCCCCTCCGTGACCAGCCGGTATTGCGCCGCAACCATGTCGTCGTAGTCGTACTGCGGGAACCGCGCGTGCATCCCGTCGCTCGGCTTGCTGGATTTCCCGTGGCCGATGCAGTCCGGCAGGACGATGTAGTACCGAGTGGCGTCGAGCAACTGGCCCGGTCCGAACAGCACCCCCGAGAACTCCGGCCGCACGAACTGATGCCCCGAGCCTCCCGTGCCGTGCAGGATGAGGACGGCGTTGGTGACGCGGCCCTCCGCATCGCGTGCGGGCTTGCCGAAGGTGGTGTAGTGCAGCCGGAGCTCGGCCAGCTTCTCGCCCGACCGGAACTGGAAGTCGTGGATGACGAAATCGCCCTCCACCGCGGCCGGCTCCTCCGCCCGCAGGCACAACGCCAGCATCAACAGCAGTATGGTCTTCATGAATCCCCCCGCCCAATTCATGATACACACGGGCAGGCTAAGAACCGCCCTGTGCCCTCCCCGCATCACTCCTCCCAGTTCGATCATTAAGATATAGTAAGGTCATAAGCCGCAAACTCAGGAAAGGGGATCGGGCATGAGCTCCGTACGGGTCTTGGTAGGCACCAAAAAAGGCGCCTTCGTTCTTTCGTCAGACGGAAAGCGCAAGCAGTGGGACGTTAGCGGCCCTCACTTCGCGGGCTGGGAAATGTACCACCTGAAAGGATCGCCAGTCGATCCCAACCGCCTCTACGCCTCCCAGACCAGCGGCTGGTTCGGCCAGATGCTGCAGCGCTCCAACGACGGCGGCAAGACCTGGGAACCGGTTGGCAACAAGTTCGTCTACGAAGGCACTCCCGGCACGCACCAGTGGTACGACGGCACGGCCCACCCCTGGGAATTCAAGCGCGTCTGGCACCTCGAGCCTTCGCTCACCGATCCCGACACCGTCTACGCCGGGGTCGAAGACGCCGCCCTGTTCCGCTCCACCGACGGCGGGCAGAACTGGAAGGAACTCGCCGGCCTCCGGAACCACGGGACGGGGCCCCACTGGCAACCGGGCGCGGGCGGCATGTGCCTGCACAGCATCATTCTCGTTCCCGCAGACCCGCAGCGCATCTTCATCGCCATCTCGGCCGCCGGCGCGTTCCGCACCGACGACGCGGGCGAGACCTGGCGCCCCATTAACAAGGGGCTGCGGTCCCAGTACATCCCCGACCCCACCGCCGAGGTCGGTCACTGCGTTCACCACATCACCCAGCACCGCGCGCGGCCGAATGTGCTCTTCATGCAGAAGCACTGGGACGTCATGCGGACCGACAACGCCGGCGACTCCTGGACCGAGGTCAGCGGCAACCTGCCCACTGACTTCGGGTTCGTCATCGACGTCCACGCGCACGAACCCGACACCGTTTACGTCGTCCCCATCAAGAGCGATTCGGAGCACTTCCCGCTCGAGGGCAAGCTGCGCGTCTACCGCAGCCGCACCGGCGGCAACGAGTGGGAGGCGCTGACGAACGGCCTGCCGCAGAGCGATTGCTACGTCAACGTGCTGCGCGACGCCATGGCCGTCGATTCGCTCGATTCCTGCGGCGTCTATTTCGGCACCACGGGCGGCCAGGTGTACGCGTCCGCCGACGCCGGAGACAGCTGGACCCCTGTCGTCCGCGATCTTCCGGCCGTGCTTTCGGTAGAGGTCCAGACGCTGCCATGATCCGTGTTGTGCTTCCGGCGCACCTCCGCACGATCGCCAAGGTCAGCGGCGAAGTGCAACTCGCCGTCGAGGGCCAGGTGACGCAGCGCTCCGTTCTCGACGCGCTCGAAGCGCAATATCCTATGCTGAGCGGCACGATCCGCGACCACGTCACCCAGAAGCGGCGCCCCTTCGTCCGCTTCTTCGCCTGCGAGCAGGACCTTTCCCACGAATCGCCCGACGCTCCGCTCCCCGACGCGGTCGCGACCGGCGCTGAGCCATTCCTGGTGGTAGGCGCCATCGCCGGCGGGAGCGATAGCCTTCGACCGACCCGGCGGCAACTGCTAGCCACCGCGACGGTTGGCCTGTCAGCCTCGGCTTCGGAACCCGTGCCCGTGCGGGAGCGCGTCTATCACGTCCTGGGCGTGCCTCTCAGGACCGGGTCCCTATACCCCGGCAACGAAGACGACGCGCAGGCTTATCGCGCTGCCCGTTTGATCGAGCGGCTGCAGTCCGCCGGCTGCAAGGCCGTAGACGAAGGGGACGTCCAGATCCCCACTTACCTCCCTCACCACTCGATCCCGCCGATCAGGAGCTGGCCCGGACCGCGCATCGCCTGGGACTGCGTCGGCCAGCGCATCGGACCCTATCTCGGCGAGCCCGGGCATCTGCCCGTGCTGATCGGGTGCGATTGCAGCATTGTAGTGGGAACCGCGCAGGCCCTCGCCGCCACCGCGCCGAACATCCACGTTCTCTATATCGATGGCGATTTTGACGACGCTCCCCCGGATCCTGCTCGCTGCCAGAGCGCTGCATCCTTGGCGGTGTGGCTGCTGACGCATCGCTCGCCGTTCTCGGCCGGCCCGCCGCTCGCGTCCTCGCAGGTCACCGTGATCGGCTGGAGTGATCCTTCGCGATCCGAGCCGCCGGCCGCGCGTTCGATTTCGCTCGCGGAGGTCCGCCGCGCCGGCCCAGCGGACGCGGCCAGGCAAGCGCTCGATGCGATCCCGCCCTCCGCCGCGATCCTCCTCCATTTCGATATCGACGTTCTCAACAAGAACGAAATGCCCGCGGCCTATTTCCCTCACGCGCAGGGGATGACCATGCCCGAGGTTGCCGAACTCCTCGGCGCGCTGCTCAAGGATCCGCGCATCCGCATCCTCGAAATCAGCGAATACGCCTCCCTGCGCGATCTGGACCAGCGATACATCGCCGGACTCGTCGATCTACTTTCACGCTCGATGGCCGGTCGTGCCTAGCCGGCTGCGAAAAATTGTCGCCGGCGTTGTCGATTCCGCCGTCCCTCGTTCGACGCGTAAGTAGGAAGGAGATACGAACCATGAAATTCATGATGATTGTGAAGGCCAACAAGGACTCGGAGGCCGGTGTCATGCCGGGTGAAGAGCTCCTGTCGGCAATGGGTAAATACAACGAAGAGTTGGTGAAAGCCGGCGTGCTCCTCGATGCGGCCGGCCTCTATCCCTCGTCCAAGGGCGTCCGCATCCGGATCTCGGCGGCAGACGAGCGTACCGTCATCGACGGCCCGTTCACCGAGACCAAGGAGCTCATCGGCGGGTACTGGATCATCCAGGTGAAGTCCAGGGAAGAAGCGATCGAGTGGGCCAGGCGCGCCCCCTCTCCCCATCCGGGCGAGGATTGCGAGATCGAGCTTCGGCCGTACTTCGAACTGGAAGACTTCGCCCCCAGCCCGGCTGTCGATCGCGAGCGCGAGCTGAATGAGGAGCTCGCGAAGAGGAAGTAACCAACATCAAACCAAGGAGAGATTGTCCCTTCACCGAATGCAAGGAACTCGTCGGCGGCTTCGCCATCCTCCAAGCCGGCTCCAGGGAGGAGGCCGTCGAATACGCCAAGCAGTTCCTACTCGTAGCTGGCGACGGCGAGTGCGAGCTTCGCCAGATGTGCCGCTCCAAGGGTTTGAATGCCGGCGGCTCAAGTTTGCGAGGGGTCAGGATTTTCGAACATAAAAACTCCACCCACCTGTCGATTCCGGTCACCCTCATTCGACGTACTGGCAGAGTCAAGCTGGAACGCATCCGCACTCGCGAGCCAGTCATGCTCTAAATCTAAGGACACAAGGAGAAACAATGCGATTCATGGCTATCGTCAAAGCCACCAAAGACTCCGAACGAGAAGGCGCACTCCCCGATCCCCAGCTCATGGCCGACATGAACAAGTTCACCGATGAGCTTGTAAAAGCCGGAGTCCTGCTGGCCTACGAAGGCCTCCACCCCTCTTCCAAAGGCGCTCGCGTCCACTTCTCAGGCAAGAACCGCACCGTCACCGACGGTCCCTTCGCCGAAACCAAGGAACTCGTCGCCGGCTTCTCCATCTTGCAGGTCAAGTCCCTCGAAGAGGCCATCGAGTGGGTCAAGCGCAGCCCCAACTGCGAGGCAGGCGAATCCGAGGTCGAGATCCGCCAGGTCTTCGAGCCAGAAGACTTTGCATCCGCCTTCTCCGGAGAAGATATTCAGCAGGAAAAACAACTCCGCGCTCAACTGGCAGATCAGGCAGCAAAGAAATAGCCCCCCTTGCACAGACGCGCTCAAAACTGGTGTGATCGGTAGCGGTGGCCGCTACCGATCTACACCGCACCATCGAAGCCGTCTGGCGCATCGAGTCGGCCCGGGTCATCGCCGGTCTCACCCGCCTCACCCGCGACGTCGGCCTCGCCGAAGACCTTGGGCAGGAAGCCCTCCTCGCCGCCCTGGAACAGTGGCCGCGAACCGGAGTCCCCGAAAACCCCGGCGCATGGCTCACCGCCATCGCCAAACGCCGCGCCATCGATCTCTTCCGCCGCAACGCGGTCGCCGGGCGTAAACACGAAGATCTGGCACGCGACCTCGCCGCACTCGAACAAACCGTGCCTGACCTCAACTCCACCCTCGACGACCCCATCGGAGACGACCTCCTCCGCCTCGTCTTCATCTCCTGTCACCCCATCCTCTCCACCGAGTCCCGCGCCGCCCTCACCCTGCGTCTCCTCGGCGGCCTCACCACCGCTGAGATCGCCCGCGCCTTCCTCACCCCCGAACCCACCATCGCTCAGCGCATCGTGCGCGCCAAACGCACCCTCGCCGAAAAACACGTCCCCTTCGAAGTCCCTCGCGGCCCCGAGCTCGCCGCGCGCCTCTCCTCCGTCCTCGAAGTCATCTACCTCATCTTCAACGAGGGCTACTCCGCCACCGCCGGAGACGACCTGATCCGCCCCACCCTCTGTGAAGACGCCCGCCGCCTCGGCCGCATCCTCGCCGAACTCACGCCGCAGGAACCCGAAGTCCACGGTCTGGTCGCCCTGATGGAGATTCAGGCCTCCCGGGCTCACGCTCGAGTCGGTCCAACCGGCGAGCCGATCCTGTTGCTCGATCAGGATCGCACGCTTTGGGACCACGTCCTGGTCCGCCGCGGCCTGGCGGCGCTACAGCGCGCCGAGGAACTCGGCGGTGGGCTCGGCCCCTACGCCCTTCAGGCCGCCATCGCCGCCTGCCACGCTCACGCCCGCACCGCGGCGGAAACGGACTGGCACCGCATCGCCGCGCTTTACGACGCTCTCGCTCAACTGATGCCGTCGCCGGTGGTAGAGCTGAACCGTGCCGTCGCGGTCTCCATGGCGTTTGGTCCTGAAGCCGGCCTCGAACTCCTCGAAGCCCTGGCGGGCGAGCCATTGCTCAAGACCTATCACCTGCTGCCTGCCGTGCGCGGCGACCTCCTCACCAAGCTCGATCGCCTCGAGGAGGCCCGCGCCGAGTTCGAGCGCGCCGCCACGCTCACCCAGAACGCGCGCGAGCGCAGCCTTCTCCTCGACCGCGCCAGGGCGTGTGCGCCCGGCTCCGCTCCGTCATAGGCGCCAGCACCGAACTGTGCGCATAAGCAAAGATCCTTCAGGCAAAGGATGTTACCCTAAAAGCATGCGGTTATTCCTTTTGGCCCTACCTGTCGTCCTATTGGCGCAGGCTCCGAAACCGGCGCCCCAGGCGCCTCCCAAACCGGCGGTGTCGGCGCCAGCCGCCCCGGGGCTCGACACCGACGACGAGAAAATCGTCTACGCCCTCGGAATGTATATGTACCAGTCGCTCGGGACATTCAATCTGAGCCCGGCCGAGGTCGATCTCGTCAAGAAGGGTTTTGCGGATGCCGCCGCCGGCAAGGGGGCGGTCGACCTCAATACCTGGGGACCTAAGATCAGCAAGTTCGCCCAGGAACGTGGCACCCAGGCAGCTACGCGCGAGAAGGCCGCCGGTGAGGCTTTCCTGGCCAAGGCCGCAGCCGAACCGGGCGCCGAGAAGACCGCAACCGGCCTGGTTTATCGCGAGTTGAGAGCGGGAACCGGAGCCTCCCCCGTAGCCACCGACAAGGTCAAGGTGCACTACAAGGGCACGCTCACCAACGGTACCGAGTTCGACAGCTCTTACAAACGCAACTCTCCAGCTGAGTTCACCCTCACCGGCGTGATCCCCTGTTGGACCGAGGGCGTTCAGAAGATGAAGGTGGGCGGCAAAGCCAGCCTGACCTGCCCCTCAGGGATTGCTTACGGCGACCGCGGTCATCCGCCGGCCATTCCGGGCGGCGCGACGCTGGTCTTCGAGGTCGAGCTGCTCGAAATCGCCGCTCCGCCTGCTCCTCCAATGCCACCGGTCGCTCCGCCTGCTCCCGCGCCACCGACTGCACCCGGGAAGTAATCGCCGCTCAGTCTCGCCGCAGGGTCGGCCTGGTCTCCAGCCAGCGCCCGAACGCTACGCCGGACCAGATCGCTTCAACGACGCCGAAAGGCCAGGCTCCCTGCAGGAAGCCGTAGACCGAAGCCATCACGCAAGAGCCGGAGAACGCCAGTACGAACCAGTTGTTGCGTTTCTCCAGCGCGTAGAAAACCAGCATCAGCGTCACAGCCACAAATCCGAAAAGCGTCAGGCTCATACGGTTTCGGACCCCCGCGCTTCGTTCACCATATTCGTGTACCGCCGCGCCAATTCGTGAATCCACTCCCGTTGCCGTTTCTTGATCGCGTTCTGGTGAATCAGGTGCTGGCCTATGCCGAGGGCGGCCGCTCCGGCGCGGATGTAGTCGCCCGCGTTCTTCTGGTTGACGCCGCCGGAGGCGACCAGCGGGATCTGCGGGAACGGCGCTTTGAGGGCCCGGATGTAATCGGGACCGCCCAGTTGCGCGCACGGGAACACCTTGACGAATTCGCAACCGGCCTTCCACGCCGCCATGATTTCGCCGGGAGTCAAAGCCCCCGGCAGGACCGCCACGTTGCGCTTCAGCGCGAAATCGACGATCTCCAGATCGAGGCCCGGAGTGGTCAGAAAACTGGCGCCTGCATCGAGACAGCGGCACGCCGTTTCGACATCCGATATCGTACCGGCGCCCACAATGATATCCGTGCGGTACCGCGTCAATTGCGCAATCACGCCAATGGCGCCCGGTATCGTCATGGTGAGTTCGACGATGGGGATTCCACTGCTGCACACCGCCTCGGCGGCAAACAGCGCTTCGCTTTCGGAGTACACCCTTACAGCCGGTATGATCCCGACCCCCAGGATGCGCGCGCGAATCTCTTCCCTGGTCACGGCAGGCTCCTGGCTCCCACCGCCTCGCGAAGTTGCTCGAGTGCGGTCAGGTAGGCGGCGATAG